>SDBT01004599.1_pt1 | contig 23379 bp, 20 predicted proteins | sample 2277101 | NCBI WGS metagenome assembly SDBT01 (sample SAMN10404973, study PRJNA504765) | marine sediment metagenome | isolation source: marine sediment core GS10_PC15, 103 cmbsf | place: Arctic Ocean: Southern Knipovich Ridge | collected 2010 | reverse complement strand
ATGTTCCTCAAGGTAGTGTTGCGCCTCTTGTAATTTATCAATGGTTCGCAAAAAATTATGTTCAAATCTATCGTCACATTTTTTTAGCGCAGGAGTTACATAGTTTCGAATTCGATTACGTAAAAAATCATCAGAAATATTTGTCTCATCAGTTACGTATGAAATATTGTTTTGTTCAAGATATGTAATAATTTCGGTTTTTTGTATCGACAAAAGTGGGCGAATATATGTATCTTTTTTTGGTTGCATTGCACATAGTCCAGAAAGTGAGCTTCCGCGAACTAAGCGAATAAAAAATGTTTCATATTGGTCATCAGCATGATGTGCAAGTGCAATAAAGTTACAGTTATACTCTTTTGCGATGCTTTGAAAAAATGTTCGACGTGCTTCGCGCGCATATTCTTCTTGTGAGCCATTATATTTTTTTTTCGGTGTAATGCCGGAAAGTTTTTCTTCAATGTGGGTTATGTTATGTTTTTTTGCAAGATGCAAACAAAATTGTGCATCTTTGTCTGAATTTACACGCCATTCATGATCAAGATGTGCGGTAAGTAATGTGATTTTTTTATTATTCTGTTTTTCAAGTAAATAATAAAATAGGAATACAGAATCTGGGCCACCAGAAAGACCAAGTAATATTTTTGCGTCTTTTGGTAATAAATTGTGTTTTTGTACGTAGGTGTCGATCGAAGAAAAGAGAGAAAAGTTATCCCCGCTCCTTAAGTCATCCCCGCGTAGACGGGGATCAAGACTATTACGCATCAATATTTTTTGCAAATTGCCCAAACGCCTCAATATATTCTTTACGACCTTGAACATCATCACCCATAAGTGTTGCAAACCAACGATCAGCCTCAAGTTCATCTTCAATTGAAACTTGTAACAATGAACGTTGTGAATAATCCATAGCTGTTTCCCATAATTGATCAGCATTCATTTCACCAAGACCTTTATATCGTTGAATATGCATGTACGGTTTGCTGATGTCAGAAATTGATTGTAACAATTCAAGGGCCCCTGTTTGAGTGATATTACGATCTTTACCTTTTACTTGTAATGTCCATTCGTTGTCTTCAATGATCGTAATACGCTCAAGTGACGCAACTAATTTTTTTAATTCAGCTGAATCAAAGAAGGAGTATGGAACTGTAAATTTGATACTCAATTTTTTAAATACAAATTCAGTGTCAGTCGCATCAGAAACTTCCATTGATTCATCTTTTTCAATAGGCGTTTCTTGACGTAATTGAATGTCGTAATCTCCAAATGCTTGATCAAGTAATTCAAGTAATTTTTCTGCGCCGTCTTCATTTTGCCATGTATTTTTTCTTAGCAAATTAGTAAGCGTGTGTGCTTGACGTGGCGATATTTGAAAGCGAAGACTGGTGCTTTGGATTTTTTGATCATATTCTCGCAAATCACTTAGTAGGTTGATTAATGAATCACCTTCAAATGTGTTGGTGCCTACTTGTAATTGGGTTTGTTCATAAGCCCACTCAAATAAAAAGTTTATGAATGCACGCATATCTTTTAGGTATTGTTCCTTTTTGCCTATTTTTGCTTTGAATAATGGTGGTTGTGCGATATACAAGTATCCATGTTCAATTAATGGACGCATGTGTCGAAAGAAAAATGTTAACAATAACGTACGAATATGTGAACCGTCAACATCAGCATCAGTCATTAAAATAATTTTATGATACCGTGCTTTTGTTGCATCAAAGTCATTTCCTACACCAGCACCAATTGCAGAAATAAGAGATTTAATTTCTTCGTTAGATAGTACTTTGTCAAGACGTGCTTTTTCAACGTTTAAAATTTTACCTCTCAGTGGCAAAATTGCTTGACTATTTCTGTCACGCCCTTGCTTTGCAGAACCACCAGCTGAATCACCCTCAACTATAAATAATTCAGATGATGCGGGATCTTCATTTGTGCAATCGGCAAGTTTACCTGGTAAAATCATCGATTCTAACACGGTTTTTCTTCGTGTTAGCTCACGAGCTTTTTTTGCAGCTTCTCGTGCACGTTTTGCAACTTCTGCTTTTTGTAATATTTTTTTAATAATTGATGGATTTTCTTCATAGTAAGTATCTAAAAACGAAAAAACCCATGAGTCAACAATGCCCTTTATTTCACTGTTTCCTAATTTTGTTTTTGTTTGGCCTTCAAATTGCGGCTCAGGAACTTTAATACTCAAGACACAAACTAATCCTTCACGAACATCTTCAGATGAAAAACTTTCTCCTGATTTGAGAATATTAAGGTCTTGTGCTTTTTTGTTGCTAATTTTAGTTAATGCTGACTTTAATCCAGAAAGGTGAGTTCCGCCCTCAACCGTATTAATATTATTAACAAACGAATATAGCTGTTCGCCATATCCATCATTATATTGTATTGCAACTTCTAAAATATATTTGTCATCTTCGGTTTCTAAATATATAACGTCTGGAAAAATAGGGTTCTTTTTTTTATTGATATGATCAACAAATGATTTAATGCCGCCTTCAAAAAAGAATTCATTTTTTTTGTTATTACGCTCATCAATAATAATAATGCGAACCTTTTTATTTAAGAATGCAAGTTCGCGCAAACGAGATGATAGTGTATCAAAGCTAAAATCAGTAGTTTCTTGAAATATTTTTTTATCAGGCATAAATCGTACGTGAGTTCCGCGTTTTGTAGTCTCATCTACCACCTTTAGTGGTTTGACTGGTTTTCCACGAGTATATTTTTGGTAATGAACATTTCCATCTCGATATACATTAACTTCAAGCCAACTAGAAAGAGCATTCACAACAGAAATACCAACGCCATGTAGACCACCAGAAAATTTGTATGCTTCTTTTTCAAATTTACCACCGGCATGTAATTTTGTAAGTACAACTTCGGTTGCAGAAACTTTTTCTGTTGGATGAATACCAGTTGGAATACCACGTCCGTTGTCCTCAACCGAACATGAACCATCATCGTGCAATGTAATTGTAATGTTGTCACAATGGCCAGCAAGAGCTTCATCGACTGAATTGTCAACAACTTCATACACTAAATGATGAAGTCCTTTTGGTCCAGTTGATCCGATATACATAGCAGGACGTTTTTGCACTGCCTCTAAACCTTCCATAACCTTAATACTATGGGCTTTATATTCGGGATTTACTTTTTCTGCCATATGATGCACCTATAATTTTTACGTTTCAAAAAGTCTGTATTATTTACTGATATATCTCTTATTTTTATTAATGTACAATGAAACAATATATTATAGTATACTACAGGTGCAATAAAACGTAAAAAATAAGCAAAATTTAGAAAAAACATCGCAATCAATGTAGACTAATAATCAATGTAGATATATTTTTCTAAATAGTATTAGGGATAATGAATAACCACTCATATTATATGAATAAGGCTTTGGATCAAGCGCGTATTGCAAAAGAACAAGGTGAAGTTCCAATTGGAGCAATAGTTGTTGATGAAAGTGGTGGTATCATTGGCCGTGGTTATAATCAGGTAATGCAACAAAAAAGTCAATATGCACATGCAGAAGTGTTAGCAATTGCTAATTCGGGAAAGGCAATTGGTGACTGGAGATTGCATGAATGTATATTATATGTAACACTTGAACCTTGCAGAATGTGTTTTTCATTAATACAATTAAGTCGTTGTAAAACGCTTGTTTTTGGAGCATCCTCACCAATATTTGGATTTCAACTTGACAATGATAACATTCATTCGGTATACAAGAATAATACGCTTACAATTGTTCAGGAGGTGAGCGTAAAAGAATCAGTAGAGTTATTACAAACATTTTTTTATAAACGACGACAAAAAAAGGTAAAGAGAGATGAAGATCGAACAAGTAAAAAAATTTTTGAAAAATCGCAAACAGGAGCTTGAAAAAGAATTGACGCAAATGTCACAAGAGCAGCTTTCTGATGGTCAAGTTCAGGATCAAGGAGATCAGGCTTTATCAGCAACAATGGATTCATTGCATAATTCGATTCAAAACACTGAACTTGATGAATATAATCGAGTTTCTCGTGCACTTGAAAAGATAGAAAATGGTACATATGGTATCTGTGTTGATTGTGGAAATGATATATCACCAAAGCGCTTGCAGTCTTTTCCTGATGCGCAACGTTGTATTGTTTGCCAGGAGGTATTTGAAGAGGGCGATGAGTAAGGATTTGTCGTTTTGACATTTTTACAGGTAGCTTTATACTTATAAGTAAAATCTAGGTAAATTTTTTATTATATAAAAGGCTTTCATTAATTATGAAAAAAGCAGAAAAAACAATTACTAAGGATTCAAATCGTCCACATCATGGTGTAGGTCGTCGTAAACGTGCAGTTGCGCGAGTATGGGTTCGTCGAGGTTCAGGTAAAATTCGTGTTAACGGTCTTGAACATACCAAATATTTTGACACTGCATTTGATTCAGACACAGCTGCAATTCCATTTATTGTATATCCAGTAGGAAAAAACTATGATGTACAAGTTAATGTATGTGGTGGTGGAAAGTGTGCACAAGCAGATGCTATAAAATTAGGTATTGCTCGTGCATTTGTTGATATGGATGCGGAATTAAAACCGACATTCAGAAAAGCAGGGCTTATTACTGTTGATGGGCGTAAAAAAGAGCGTAAAAAATATGGTCAACGTGGTGCTCGTCGTAAGTTCCAGTTTGTAAAACGTTAATTGTTTAAGCAACATATTTATTTAGAATTAAAAAGTCTCGAGAAATTCGAGACTTTTTTTGTATAGTTTTTGGGAGGGACAAAATGAAGCAAAAGTCAAAAATTATGGTTGTTTGTGCAACAGAACGGGATAAGCGTGAATTGTCGAGTGTATACTTTCGTGATGTGTATGATATTGCTTTTTACAATGATAATGATTCTGAATTATACGAAAAAATTTTATGTAAAGATCCTGGATGGCTTGATTATAACGTTGATCCTGAAAAACAAATAGAGCAAGCAAAATATTTTTATCAACAATATGATTGTGATGGAGTAATTGTTTCTGAAGATTATCCTGGTAGCGTTATTGCGAGTATTATATCGAAAGAATGTGAACTTATTGGCCCTAGTTCAGAGTCAATTTTGGCGTGTCACCATAAGTATGTTTCTCGTAAATCACAACAAAAGTTAGTTCCTGAAGTAACGCCAAAATTTTGTTTGCTTGATGATGAAAAAAATCAGATGAAATATCCGTTTTTTGTAAAGCCAGTAAAATGTTTTTTTTCATTTTTTGCAGATGTAGTATGCACAGAAAGTGACTTGTATAGATATCAGTCAAATTTAGTTGTTCCTCATGCTTTTGTAGATAAATTTAATTGGTTCATTAATCGATACGCATCGTTTGAAAATATTTCTTGTGCAATGATTGTAGAAGAACTACTTACAGGCAGGCAATATACGTACGAAGGTGTTATTCATAACGGTATTGTACAAATGATTGGCGTGGTTAGCTCGATAATGTTTCCTGGAACGATTTCTTTTTCGCGATTTGAGTATCCTTCATCACTTTCAAAATCGGTGCAAATACGTATGCACGAAGTTGCGCAAAAGTTTGTTACCGGTATCGATTTAGATAATATGCTGTTTAATATTGAATTTATGTTCGACGATACTACAGATATATTGCGTATTATTGAAATTAATCCACGTATGGCATCGCAATTTGCAGATATGTATGAAAAAGTTGATGGAACAAATAGCTATCAGTATGCGATTGATGTTGCACTTGGCAAAAAACCGGTTATACAAAAAAATAAGGGAAACCATAATTTTGCAGCCTCATGTGTATTGCGTCTGTTTGAAGACAAAAAAGTAATTAAAACTCCTACGCAAAAAGAAATTGAGCGATTTTATCAAGAATTTTCAGATGGTCGCTTGCAATGCTTTGTGCGTGAGGGCCAATATTTGTCCGATGTATTCCAGGACGGCAAAAGCTTTCGTTATGGTCTTATTCACCTTGGCGCGCGTGATCGACAAGAATTGTTGGAAAAATTTGAATATGCGCAATCGATTTTGAATTTTGGGCTGCGCTAAACATTTCACATAGAAAACTATTTTTTTTGTAAATAGCAGCTTTGAAAGGGGGTTGGGTGTTTTTATAGACTTTTCCGTTGACAGATTTTCAATATGAATTATAATTATTATTGTATTTTAAAATAGATTTAAAATCTGAAATGGAGTAAAATTATGATTTGTATTTTAAAAAATGTAAAAAAGTCTTTATTGTTGCTTTCTATGAGCATATTAATGACGACATTTGCATCAGAAAAAGATTATTTAGAAATTTTAAAAAAGATAATGGAAGAAGGCGTGCCCTTGAATTTTTCAAATTTAGGTGATCAGTTAGGTGGTGTATCAGAGGATGCTGCTGCAAAAATTATAAAGGGACTTTTTGGTGGTCTTGAAGGCGGACTTAATGATGTTGATGGTGGAATTGGTACTGCCATTGCAGAAGCAATGTCTAAAAACATGAAGGGTTTAAATTCTACACTTGCTAAAACCGACTTTGACAAGGATATTGTAGAATCAATAAATTTGTCTTTGGGTGGAGTGCAAAGAGGTGTTACTAATCATTTTCTAATGCCCCTTATTCTGAAAAATGGGCTTGCTATTGCAGGATCGCTTGCAATGATAGCAACTGGTTATTATGGAACAAAAGCATTTTGGGCTTACATGCAACATCGTTTAATTAATCCGCCGCCAAAATGGATTGAATTTAGTTCAAATTCGGATTGGTTTTATAGGCGCGCCTTTAATAAAGTTAAAGGTTGGTTTGTTTCAGGGCCATCGGCACTTGATGGAATGATATTTCCTCATGATTTGCAAATGGAACTAGAAAAAATTGCCAATGTTGCTAGAAATACTTCAAAAGAAATTAGACGAGGAAATCCAAATGTAAAATATAGCAACGTATTGCTATATGGTCCTCCAGGAACAGGTAAATCAATGTTTGCAGAAAAATTGGCTTATGCTTCTGGTATGGATTATGTTGGGCTTAAAGCGTCGGATTTCTTACAACCAAATACTGGCGTTGCAAAAATTAATGAGTTATTTGAATGGGCAGAAAAATCTCGTAGAGGCTTGTTAATATTTATTGATGAGGCTGATATAATATTGCAAAGTAGAGATATCTTAAAAGGTGATAGTTATATTTATCCTATTATTAATGCTTTACTTACAAAACTTGGCGCTAGTTCAACGAAATTTATGGTGGTTGTAACAACCAACTATATGTCGCGACTTGATTTTGCAATGCAGCGACGTTTTGACTACATGATTGAAATGCCGCTTCCAGAAGAAAAAGAACGTTCGGATGTATTGAAGCTATATAGAGATAAAACATTATTGGACAAAAATAATGATAAGAAATTTGTTGAATCAGTAAAAATGATTCTTACAGATGAAAAAATTGATACCATAGCAAAACAGACAGGAGGTCTTTCTTATGGACATTTGTCAGGTATTATAAACAAAATATTAATTGAAGGTTTGGCAAACATTAAGGGTGCTACAGGTATCATGATTGATGATGTAGTTAAAAAAACAATGGATATGCAGAAAAATTATTTTCAAGCACAACATGCGCCTGCTGCATAAATAAATTTTATTATGTGGAAACAAAGAAACTAATAAAAGAGCCTCATTGCGAGGCTCTTTTATTAGTTTCAATATGTAACATAGTCCCCTCTTTGTTATGCTTTTACTTCTTCGATTTCTAATATGTTACTTGAAATATGACTCTGTTTAAGATAGTGTAGCGCAAGAGCGCGATCTGTTGCAAGTTCGGGTTCATTTTGTTTGGCTGTGTGTAGAATATTAATTAATGTTATTGCTTCGCGTAATTGATTATCTTTTGTAAGCATCTCTTTTGCACGTTCTTGCCAGCGTTTTACTTGACGATTATTTTCTTTTGCATCTTGCGTTTTTTCTTTTGTATTAATTTTTTCACTTTCGTTTTGCTCAACTTTTATATAATTTTCAAGAGTTTCTTCACGTCCATAATGCTTTGTAAACCATTGCATTTGTTCTGTTTGGGACAACATTCTTTCAATGGTAAAATCGGGAATAATACCAAGGCCTTGTACGGTGCGATCGTTAGGTAAAAAATAGAGCATAGTCGTTAGTTTTACTGCATAATTATTTCCCAAGGGAATAACTTCTTGTACTGAGCCTTTTCCAAATGTTTTTGTGCCAACTAAAAAAACCATTAAGTTGTTTTTATCAGTTGTTTGTTCTGAATGTATTTGTAAACACCCTGCTAAAATTTCACCGGCTGATGCTGTGTAATTATTAATTAAAATAAATATAGGTAAATGTTTTGAGGCAATTGGTTCTCGATTTGTTCGATATTCACCAGTTATTACATCATCTTTATTTTTTGTGGTTACAACTAAACTTTCATTTGGTAAAAATAGTCCGGAAATATCAACTGCAGCATTTAACAGCCCTCCTGAATTGTTGCGTAAGTCTAAGATAAGACCTTTATAAGCTTTGTCGTTTTCGGTTGATTTCTGTAGTAATGATTCAATTTGTTTAAATACGTTTTCTGAAAACATACTTAAGGATAAATAGTAAATGCCATGATTTTTCAAATAAAAACTTAACGAGTGTTGTTCTTTGATCACATCGCGTGTGATTGAAAAACTAAGCAAATCTGGTTGTCCTTCTCGCATAATTTTTATATTTACATTGGTATTGCGTTCACCTTTTAATTTTGATGTCGCTTTATCAGTTGTCATACCCTCAAGAGCTTCTCCTTCAATTTCAACAATACTGTCATATGGTTGTACGCCAGCAAGATCAGCTGGGCCATCAGTAATAATATCAACAACAGTTAAAGATTTATCTTTTGGTTTTCTGGTGTTATCAATAACAATTCCGATTCCAAAAAATTCTCCACTAATTGATTCCATCATTGCGGTGTAGGTTTCTGGATCTAAAAAACTTGAATGTGGATCAAGTGCGCTGACAAATGCGTCAATTGATTTTTCCATTGCCTTTTGTGGATTTGCAACTTTGTAATGTTTGCGATCAACCATATCAGCAACTTGAGCAAAAGTTCGCATACCGTCATAAATTGCTTGATCAAAGTCAATGGCGGCTTCTGTTTGATTACTTTCTTCGGTCTCGCTTTGTTGTAAATAGGTCATTTGTGTCAGGCAAAGAAGAGGTAATACTATGATTATATATTTTTTGTGCATTATGTTTCTCCAATAATCTTTTTTATTCTATTCAACGTAGGTTAGACTGAAAAAGTCAATACTCGAGATAAAAAGGGGGATAAATGAAAAAAAAGTATTTATATACAGGTTTATTTGTTATGGAATTGGTTGTGCTTATGTATGCCTATTGTTATGGAAAAGATGGTTTGCACATTTTATCTCTAGTACAAAAAAAACAACAATTTGTTCAAAAAAAAATAAAAAAAATAAAACAACGAATTGTTGTGTTGCAAGAACAGATAGAAGAGTGGCATACAAATGATTTTTATGTTGAGCGATTTGCGCGAGAGCAATTACAAATGGCTCGTAGAGGTGATGTTATTTATTATCGATCATAAATTTTTGTTACATGTACAATAATAGTGTATTTTTATAAATGTAAAAATACACTATTATTTTATGTAGGAAAAACAATGCAATATACATTGCCAAAACTTGATTATCAATATGGTGCACTTGAGCCGTACATTGATGCGAAAACAATGGAAATTCACCACGCAAAGCATCATCAAGGGTATGTAAATAAATTAAATGCGGCGCTTGAGGCGAATCCAGAATTACAGTTCAAACAAATAACAGAATTGATTAGTGATATTTCATCATTGTCAGGGGATATTAAAACTGAAGTACAAAATAATGGTGGCGGTCATGCAAATCACTCTCTTTTTTGGAAATGTATGAAACCAAATGGTGAAAGTAAACCTGTTGGAAAAGTAGCGGATGAAATTATTCGTCATTTTGGAATGTTTGATGCATTTCAAGAATTATTTAATAATACTGCAAAAACAGTGTTTGGTAGTGGTTGGGCATGGTTGATTGTAGACAAAGATGGTAAATTACAAGTAGTCTCCACTGCAAATCAAGATTCTCCTTTGATGTATGGTGCAACCCCAATTTTGGGGCTTGATGTGTGGGAGCATGCGTATTATTTGCAATATCAAAATAAGCGCCCAGATTATATCAATGCGTGGTGGCATGTCATAAATTGGGAACAAGTTGAAGAAAATTACCGTGCAATAGTTGAATAAAGCAGCACTGTATAATTTTGTTATTTTTGTAATCCATCACGTGCTTTTTTGAGGTTTTTGAATTTTTCATTTTGTTTTGTTTTATTTTTAAAATATATTTTTTTGCGACATCGCTGTATTAGTCGTGGAATTATGCATGTTAAAGGCGCTGGTGCTAGCGTTATTCCTCCGGCCAAAAGTGTAAGTAAAACATCTCCTGTGTAAAGATATGTGCCACCGGTTATGATAATCCCAACTGCTCCTTGAGTAAGCCCAATTATTGTACTACATTTGCAAACCAATTTTTCCGAGTAATGGTTTTTACTCCATTTTTCAGATATTTCAGATTTAATTTTTTTATTTTGTTCTTGATAATGCTCGTCAAGTTGATTTTTAAATTTATCAACTACTTCAGACGGCACTATTTCGTCTTCTGTATGTTCTAAAAATGCTTTAACGGGTTCTTTCTTAGAATACGAAAGTCTTTTGCGAAGATTTTTGTTGTCTTTATAGGTATTAAAAAGATTTGAGCCAGTTATGCATATTTCTTGTTCTTCTTGATTATTTTCTTTTTGCATACAGTGTAATAAATTATTTTGTGAAATTATGATCAATAATGTAATAGCGAAATAAATCATGCTGTACTCCCCTTGTTTAATAATAGTGACCCTTAAAAGTGTTTTTTCTTATTGCAACTATACAAAATTTAGAAATAGAAAAAAAGATTTTTTGAAAAATATTTGATTTTACATTTAATCGAATCTAATTATTTTTTAAAACCCTAATTGCTTCTAATAATTCTTGTTTGGTTGATTTGTGTGAACAAAGCAATGGTTTTATTATTTCATCGTATGTTTTATAGAGAATATAAGGGGCCATAGATCGTGTAAGTGATAGTGTTATCATTTCAAAAAAAGGTACTTCAAGATAGAATCCGAATTTAGTCGCAAGGACTTCTACTGCCATAATTGCTGTACCTGTATATATTGTATAATCTTCAATTTTGTCTTGCCAGTTTATCTGTTTTTTCCAGTGATTTATAAGATTTGTTTTTATTGTTTCTGATTGTTCTTCTGTGATGTTTATATTATATTCTTGTACGTAATCGTAAAAAGAACTATTGTTTCTTTCATGTTCTAAACTTACAATAAAGTTTCTATTGTCTTTGTGTGTTTCAAAAAAGTTTTTTTCGTTGTCGTCCATGCATATTATTATATTTGCACAAGAAAGTAACATTAAAAGATATTGTTTCATGTTGCTCCCTATAGTTATATTTATTTTAAATTTTATCGATTATGCAATAACTGTATGATATATCTCAATCGTTGTTTTGATGGTTGATGGTTCGATCTGTTTTTTATGTATTTGTATCCCTTGTATGCAAAGTATGGCATTAAAGCAAGTGTTGTTTCAAATGCGAGTTTTGGCAATGATTCGTTCAGTATGCAAGATATACCACATGAATAAAAAAGTGCACGACTATTTACTATTGTTGGGAATGCAAAAGTATAGCCAAGAGCACTGCTTATTATTTCAACGCATGTTTCACTGCAACTTTTATATTCAATTATTTTTGTCCAATGATTGATTAGTTTTTGTTTAAGTTTTTCTGAATCATTAAATGACATGGATGAGTTATAATCTGTAACATAATCGTGAAAAATGCGAAAACTATTGTCTGGTTTTTTTATATTGAGTGTTACTTTCAGTTCATTAATTTGATTTTCATCATTGGTAAGTTCATGAAATATGTCAGTATAGTTGTCGGTTTCTGTTGTGTATGTGTATAATGGGAAAATTAGCAAGAATAGGTAATGTTTCATGTATTCTCCTTTTGTAAACCTGGTTAAGTTATGATTTTTTTTGTACTATATATCTTATATATGTATATTCATTTTTGTTTTGATATCGCAAGGATATTTGTATGATCGCTAAAGTAAATGAGAGATTAGATACTACACATGAACATGAATCGATTTCTGAGGAGCATGGTGTTCGTGTTGCAAAAGTAGAAGCAATGCAAAAAGAGGGTATTGATCCGTGGCCATATCGTAAACAAATTGATGCGCATGCGCAAAATATAATTGATGATTTTGAGTCAAAAGAGGGACAAGAGTATACCATTGCGGGCAGATTGCTTACTATTCGTGAGCATGGAAAAACTGTTTTTGCAACGATGCAAGATGAAAGCGGTCAAATTCAATTGTATCTAAAAAAAGATCTTGTTGGTGAAAATACTTTTGAGTTTTTTTCAAAATCAATTGATATTGGTGATATTATTTGGGTGAAAGGTAATTCATTCAAAACAAAAGTAGGTGAAGTTACGTTACGTGTGAGTGAACTGGCGTTGCTTTCAAAATGTTTACATCCGCTTCCAGAAAAATTTCATGGCATTGCAGATATTGAAACAAAGTATCGTCAACGGTATTTAGATTTGATTGCAACACAAGAAAGCCGTGAGCGTTTCAAGCAGCGTTCAACAATTATTCGTGCAATGAGAAATTTTTTGGATGATCTTGGATATTCAGAAGTTGAAACGCCTATGTTGCAGGTTATTCCAGGAGGTGCGGCAGCTCGCCCTTTTATTACGCATCATAATACGCTTGATATGGATTTGTATATGCGTATTGCACCAGAACTTTTTTTAAAGCGATTAGTTGTTGGTGGGTATGAAAAAGTATATGAAATAAATAAAAATTTCCGTAATGAAGGAATTTCAACAAAGCATAATCCTGAATTTACAATGCTTGAATTTTATACTGCACATATTGATTATAAGCAAGCAATGGAAATCACCGAAAGTATTATTCAATCATGCGCAAAATCAATTGGTAAAAATCCATCAGAAATTGCGTATGGTCAATATATACTGAATTTTGCCGATTCGTTTGCACGTATGACAATGCGTGAGGCAGTTGCAAAATATGCGGGTTGTTCAGAGGCTGAACTTGAAAATATTGATGCGATTGCGAAAAAACATACTATTGAATTCGATAAAACAGAAGATAGTTGGGGTAAAAAGTTATTTTGTTTATTTGAAAAATTGGTTGAAGATAATTTGGTGCAACCGACCTTTATTACCGAGTTTCCAATTGAAGTCTCTCCACTTTCAAAACGTAATCCAGAAAATGAATCGATTGCAGATCGATTTGAATTATTTGTAGCTGGAATGGAATTGAGTAATGGATTTAATGAATTGAATAATCCATTTGATCAAGCAGAAAGATTTAAACAGCAAGTGCATGCGCATGCATCAGGTGATGATGAAGCGCATCATTATGACGCCGATTTTGTCAAATCTTTAGAATATGGATTACCACCAACGTCTGGTGTAGGTATCGGCGTTGATCGGTTAGTGATGCTATTGACTAATGCACCTTCAATTCGTGATGTAATTTTATTTCCAACAATGCGTGTTAAATAACAATGAATATAGTTCAAGAAAAAAAACAACAAAAAAAAGTTCGAACAGAAAAAAAATTATCTGAATTTGTGCAAGGTAATAAATATGTGTGGTTGTTACCTGAAACAGAAAAAAAGTTGGTTGCAGATATTGCATTAAAATTTAATTTGTCATTTCCAGTTTCACAAACATTAATACATCGCGGATATAAATCATCAGAAGTGATTGAAGAATTTTTATTTAGCTCATACGAACGTGACGTTTCGCACGCATCACAATTGAAAGATGCTGATAAAGCGGTAGATAGAATTTTGCAAGCAATAAATACTGGTGAGCAAATTTTGGTTGCAGGAGATTATGATGTTGATGGAATTACTTCATCTGCAATGATGATGGCAAGTTTGTTGCCATTGGGGGCAAAAATAAATTTCTTTTTGCCTAATCGTGTGCGCGATGGGTATGGACTTTCAAATAAAATAATTGAGCGTGCAGCTGAAAATAATTATAAAGTTGTCGTTACTGTTGATAATGGAATAACTGCATTTGAACCTGCAAAACTTGCAAAGAAATTGGGAATAGATTTAATTATTACCGATCATCACAGACAGCATGACGTTTTGCCAGATGCGTTTGCTATAGTTAATCCTAATCGTAATGATTGTGAGTATCCATTTAAGTCGTTGGCAGGTGTTGGGGTTACATTTAAATTACTTTCGTTATTGTATGAACGAAAAGGATTAGAGTTACCTTCAAAAGTGTACGAATTGCTTTTATTAGGAACCGTTGCGGATGTAGTACCCCTTTTGGGTGAAAATAGATTTTGGGTGAGATTTGGACTTAACTATATTAATAAAACAGAAAGTTTATCGCTCAAGACATTAAAACAGAATGGAAAAGTAACAAAATCTGTCATGTCCTCAACTGACATAGGGTTTTCAATTGCGCCACAAATTAATGCGTTAGGTCGGTTGCAAGATTCTCGACAGGCAGTAAAATTTTTAATTGGCACTGATACTGATCATATTTCAGAGACTGGACGATTGTTATTTGAACTTAATGAAGCTCGTAAAAAAATTGAACGCGCAATTTTTGATGAGGTTAATCAAAAAGTTCAAAACAAAGAAATTGATTTAGAAAAAGAAAATGTCATTATTGCAACTGGAAAAAGTTGGGCACCAGGCGTTATTGGACTTGTTGCTTCTCGTTTGGTTAGTGCGTATGGAAAACCTACATTGCTATTTCATGAGACAAAAGAGGGGCTTGTAAAAGGTTCGTGTCGATCAATTCAAGAATTTGATATGTTTAATGCGCTGACTGAATGCAAAGAATTATTATTGCAATTTGGAGGGCATTCTCTTGCTGCAGGTTTATCGCTAAAAAAAGAAAATTTGCCAAAATTAAAAGCATATTTAGAAACATTGGTTTCTGAGCAATTAACCGAATTTGATTTACGGCAAAAACTTTCTATTGATGCAGTTGCGCAATTAGGTGATTTTACAAAAAAGTTTATTGGTGATTTGCATCATCTTGAGCCATTTGGAAATCAAAATAGTGAGCCGGTATTTTATATTGAAAATGTTGTGCAGGTGCAGAAGCCAAAACTATTGAAAGACTTACACGTTAAAGCACACGTGTTTGCTGATGGAATAGTAAAACCGATAATGTTTTTTAATCGCCCAGAACTTTATGAGTTATTGTCTAGTCTTGAACAAGAACCATTTGATATTGCGGCCAAAGTTAGTGAAAATCATTGGAATGGGCGTGTTAATATCGAGTTGTTTGGTGTTGATATTGCGATAAAATAAAAATAAAGGTTTAATCTAAGTCTAGTCGTATGAAAAAAATATTTATATTTTTAAATTTTTCCTGTTCATCGAGTTCATCTACATCATCAAAGTCAATTCGATTTTCTTCATTTGAGCAAGAAAGTTTATGGTTCCTTACCAAGCAGAATCCAAACTTTTTATACATAGAAATAAGCATTTTATGGCTTGTTGCAGGATTATTTGATCTCCAGACTTCTCCCCAAACATAGGCGCACTCTTTTTCAATGCAAAAATTTATAAAAGCATTTATTAGTGATCTTGCATGTCCCTGTTTTCTATATTGTTGAGCAATAAATATAGTAGTAATATATCCAGGGCCATTTGGTGTAAATTCTCCTGCAAGAAATCCAAATATAGAGGCGCCCGTTGAATCATATATTTCTAATTTTATTTCTCCACCACTGGTTCTCACATGTTTAGTGAAAGAATCTATTTTAATGATGTAATTTTCGCTTTCTTCAAGAATGTCGCCTTTTTTATTTGAATATGCAAAAAAAGCTACCAATAAAAAGACAAAAAATATTGAATTTTTTATTTTCATGTTAAACTTTCATAAATAGGTTTATGATGTATTATTATTTTATTCTATCAAAAAAACGCTTCAAATAGCAATAAAATGTTTTGCGATATAAGTGGTGATATGAAAGGAAACATAATGATTATTACCATTGATGGACCAACAGCAAGTGGTAAAACAACCGTTGGAAAAGCATTAGCACAAAAATTAGGAATGTTTTATCTCTATTCTGGCTCGTTATTTCGTGTGTTGGCCTATCTATTGCAAGATCAATATGGGTATACAAAAGAGACTATTGCAAATATTTCAAAGCAAGAGATTACAGACATAGTGCTATCCTGTTCGATTGAATATATATTTAAAAACGGCGATTACTATTTATTTGTCAATGGCATTGATGTTACCAAAAAAACAACAAATGATACGATTGGGCTTTTGGCATCCATTGTTGGGGCAAATGGACATGTACGAGAATTTATTGCGCATTGGCAGAAACGAATTGCGCAACATCATGAAAATATTATTATTGATGGACGTGATGCAGGTACGTATGTATTTCCGCATGCAGATAAAAAATTATTCATAACTGCTTCATCTGAGGAGCGTTCGCGTCGCTTGCAGCATAAACAAGAAAAAATGTCTGAGCCAATTAATTTTGATGTTGCTTTTGCGCGTATTCAAGAACGTGATAATCGTGATACTAATCGCGAAATTGCACCACTTAAAATTGCTGATGATGCAGTTGTTATTGATACGACTGGGTTGGATGTGCAAGAAACGATTGATAGGGTTTTTGAGATTGTGAAAATAGCGATGTAAAAGAAGTAGCGCAGAAAGGCTAGCTCAAAGAGAGGTCTATTTTATGACCAAGTGTATGATATTGTCGGATTCTAGCTGGTCTTTATTTATACCATAATCCTTTTGTATTCCTTTTCCTGCATAAACAATATTGTAATTTACTTTATCAACATTTAATATATCTTTGATTTGTTTTTCAGCTGAATCATCATTAACGACATATTCAGTTCCGCTCTCATCAATATAAACAGGAAATTTAAGATAGAAATTTCCGTATTTAAGGGTTTTAGAATAAACTTTGAAGATCTCATCTGTCTTTGTAAGTTCGTCTATATTTTTTATTAGTTTTAGTTCATTGTTAGCTGTACAGGCAAAAAATTGAAGACTGATAGCGAACAAGGTAAGCAAGATTTTTTTATTCATAATTTATCCTTTATATTTAAACAATGTGTTAGTTATATATCAATTAATACATAAGTATTATAGGCGTTTTTTGTTTTTAAAGCAAATTTATTTAAAAAGATTCCCCGCAAGAGTTATCCTGCAGGGATTACTTTTTAGTATCTTACGTAAGTAAATTTCGTAAGTTATGCTTTTTTACGAGTTGTTTTTCTAGATGTTTTTTTAGCAGCTACTTTACGAGTTGATTTTTTACGTGATGCTACTTTACGAGTTGATTTTTTACCACGGCTGCTTTTTGTATAACCATTAGCTTTCTTTGTTGTCTTTGTTGTTTTTTTTGCACATTCGTTGTAAGGTTTACAACGTTTTTTGCAACACTTAGGTTTGCATGGTTTTGGGCAACCTTGCTTTTTAAGGCATGTTTGACGTGGGTTACACGGTTTGTCACAACGATCCCAACAACATGCTGGTGCTAACGCTAACGTAGCAATAGTGAGTAAGCTCAATAGAGACTTTTTCATAAGTATCTCCTTATTTGGTTTATGATTTACCATCTTTACTACTATTACCTTAGCAATGATACTAGCATAATTTCAACAATTTTAATTCAAAATGAAATTTTTTTATATTTTTATACAAAACATATAGATTTAAATGATAAGTAAATGTTGATTGAGAGAGGTTTTTTTAGAAATTAGTTTTTGTCCCCACAAAAATGGGGACAAAGGGTTTTTTATGAATTTTGAGCGACTTTGCGCGCAGGAGTAATCTTTTTTATGACGTTTTTGCGTTTTAAGGGAGTTGTTTTTATTGGTTTTACCTTTTTTTTGGCTTTTAAAAAGGGATCGTTAATAAATACGTGTTTAAGCACATCATCCATGGTTTTTACAAAAACAATGTTCAATCCATCTGTAATATTGTCGCTTTGTTCTATTTCTTTAGTATCTTCAACATTTTCATACGGAACAATTACTGTATCAAATCCGTGTTGTTTTGCTGCAAGTAGTTTTTCTTTTAGTCCACCGATTGCAAGTACGCGTCCTTGAAGAGTAATTTCGCCAGTCATAGCGAGTTTTTGTTTTGTTGGATTATTTGTAAGTGCAGAAATTAATGCAGTTGCTATGGTAATACCAGCAGAAGGACCGTCTTTTGGTGTTGCACCTTCAGGTAAGTGAATGTGAATATCTTTTGATGAATGTAATGTGTTTGTAATGCCAAGTTTTTTTGCACGAGAACGAATATAGCTAATTGCAGCTTGTGCTGATTCTTGCATTACTTCACCAAGTTGTCCTGTTAACGTTACATTTCCTTTTCCTGAAAGTACAGATACCTCAGTTTCAAGAACATCACCGCCAACTTCTGTCCATGCAAGTCCTGTTGAAAGACCAATTCTCTCATTAGTAGGGTTTAAACTTGTTTTTTTGTGAGTTGAATACCCAAGCCAGTCAAGTAATAATTCTGGAGTTATTGTAATACTACGTTTTGTAAATTCTGGATCAAGAAATTGTTGAATTGTTTTACGCATTAATTTTGTAATAACACGTTCAAGTTGTCGAACGCCAGCTTCTTTTGTGTATTCTTCAATAATTTTGATAATAATTTTTTTTGGCAATTTAAATTGACGCTTGGTCAATTCGTATTCTTTTAAATTACGTGGAATTAAAAACCGCTCGGCAATAGCTATTTTTTCTACTTCTGTGTATCCAGAAATAGATATAATTTCAAGTCGATCATATAAAGGATATGGAACCATATCAAGTACGTTTGCAGTTGCAATAAACATTACTTGCGACAAATCGTATCCAACATCAAGAAAATGATCAACAAAATTACTATTTTGTTCAGGATCAAGTACTTCAAGAAGTGCCGCAGAAGGATCTCCGGTTATATCGTGCGAAATTTTATCGATTTCATCGAGTAAAATTACTGGATTTACAGTATCGGCTTTTTTCATTGCTTGAATAATTTTTCCGGGCAACGCACCAATATAAGTTCGTCGATGTCCTCTAATTTCAGCCTCATCGCGAACGCCACCTAGAGATATGCGTACAAATTCACGCCCCATGCTTTTGGCGATTGATTTAGCAAGTGAGGTTTTTCCAACTCCCGGAGGCCCAGTAAGGCAAATTACGGGAGAACGCTTAATGCTTTTAGAAAATTTTTGCGCGGCAATAAATTCAATAATATGTTCTTTTACTTTTTTAAGTCCAGCATGATTTTTCTCGAGAATATCAATTGCCTTTTTTATCCCCACAGTGTCATTTGAGAGTTTTTTCCATGGAATTGATGTTATCCAATCAACGTAATTTCTACTGACAACTGCTTCGGATGAAAATGTAGGCATTTGTTCTAATCGTTGCAATTCTTTTTCAACTTTTTTTGTAGCCTCATTTGAGAGTCCAATATTTTTTATTTTTTGACGAATTTCTTCAACTTCGTTTGTGGTGTCTTCTCTGCCAAGCTCTTTTTGAATAGCTTTAATTTGTTCAGTCAAATAGTATTCTCGCTGATTTTTTTCAACTTGTGTTTGCACGCGCCCACGAATGCGTTGTTCCGCTTGAAGAATGTCAATTTCTTTATTTAAATATAATATAATAGTTTCAATGCGTTTTTTCAGGTCGTGTAATGTAACAATTTTTTGGCGTTCTTGTAATGTTAAATTTTCAATATGCACAGCGATAATGTCTGATACAAAATCAATTTCTTCAATAGTTTTAATATCGTTGGTTATATCAGAAGGAGCTTTATCGTTTAATTGAGAATATATAGCATATAACGTTTTTGTTTCACGCCATAATGCACGTAACTTTGCGGAATCGACTTTATTTGTTGTGGGAACGTCAGAGCAAATTACAGAAATAAATTCCTCTTCTTGAACAAATTTTGTAACTTTAGCTCTGCAAAAACTTTCAACAAGTATTTTAAGAGAGCCGTTTGGCATGCGCATAACCTGTAAAATTTCTGCTCGTGTGCCATATTCAAAAAGATCGATTTTTTGAGGGTTTTCGATATCAGGATTTTTTTGAGCAGTAATAAATAGAGAATTACCTTCTTTTAAAGCCTTTTCGGTAGCTTTAATTGATATAGGCCTTCCAACAATAATAGGAATAATGCTATTTGGGAGCATTGCCATATTTTTTAGTGGAAGTAAAGGGAGGTTTATGTCTGTAATAATTTCTGTAGGAGTTGTTTTTGGCATAATTTTCTCGCCTTTTGTAAAAAATCCCATTTGAAAAACATGTAGTGAGGATCTTAAATTTACTTTTTAAATTTATATTTTATACAACTTTAATTATACATAAATCTATAAAATTGTCAACGCAACTAAAATTTCAGATAGAAAGAAAGGTGGGCCAATTTATTGATTAGAAGGAGATTTTAATGACAAGTCTTGCAAATAATTATATTCATGCATAGTATGAAATTCATATATGGTTAACAAGGAGTGTAAAATATATAAAAATGGTGATTTTTTATTTTTACAAGTAAAATACTATGTGTTACAGTTAAATTAGAAAAACATATATTACACGCAGTATTATCCAGAAAGGATATCAATCATGTTAAAGAGTATCGCAAGTGCGTTATGGGGAAAGTTTGAAAGCAAAGCGGAAATGCAAAAATTTGGATTTCTTGCAGCGATATTTGGTCTTATTATTGGTACTTACTGGACGCTTCGTCCAATTAAAGATAGCGTATTTCATGCTATCGTTCATATTGATTATCAACCAATTGCTAAAATGCTATCCCTATTTTGTGTTATTCCGTTAATTTTGATTTACAATAAACTTCTTGATGTATTTCCTCGTCATAAAGTGTTTTACATCTTAATTAGTGTATACGCAGCAGTGGCGTTTATGTTTTATTTCGCCTTTTCTCATCCAATTTACGGTATTGACAATCCTGTTGCCTCTCCATGGAGATTGATTGGGTGGGTTTGGTATGTCTATGTTGAAAGTTTTGGATCGTTACTTGTTGCGCTCTTTTGGGCATTTACTACAGATACAACAAAGCCTGAAGCTGCAAAGCGTGGATTTCCTCTTATTGCGTTGTTTGGACAAATGGGTAATATTTTTGGTCCATTTTTTTTAAATACAAAGCGTCTTAATTTAGCAAATAGCGCACCACTACTTCTTATTGTTGGTTTTATTATGATTGCAACAGGTGCATTATTTTGGTTATTTATGGCCTCAACTCCGCAAGAACAACTTATGAGTTATGAAGGTGAAAAATCCCCAGAAAAAAAAGAAGAAAAACACGAGGGAGAGTCGGGATTTTTTGAAGGTCTTAAGGTGCTTTTATCCGAAGGGTATTTACTTGGTATTTTTGCAATAATATCCATTTATGAAATCATCGTAACAATAATTGATTATCACTTTAAATATACTGTTATGAAGAGTTTTGGTGCAGAGGCAGAACAATCAGCATATCTTTCAAGCTATGGGGTTTGGACAGGTGTTGTTGCAACAATATGTATTTTGCTTGGAATTAACTCTATTCAGCGCAAGTTGGGTATGAAAATCTCATTGTTGCTTTTACCAATTCTTATTTCAGTAGCAGTTGGTGCGGTTTGGATGTATCCATTCTCAATTAATACAGCTTTTTGGATTATGGTTATTGCAAAAGCAATTAATTATGCATTGAATCAGCCAACGTTAAAGCAGTTGTATATTCCGACAACAAAAGAAGCTAAATATAAAGCACAGTCATGGATTGAAATGTTTGGATCTCGTGGCTCAAAAGGGGCTGCGTCTGTGCTTAACGTTTTACGAGGAAACTTTTTTATTGCAAAGTATGGCTTTACTTCAGGGGTAATCTATTTTATAACAATGAGTTCTGTGTTGTCAATGGGATTCATCGGCCTTTGGTTGTTTGTTGCATTGTATGTTTCAAAAACATACGATAAGGCAATAAAGGAAGATCGAGTGGTCTGTTGATTGTGAAAATTTAATGAAAATAAATAGCCTTCTTTTCAAAAAATGTTAAGAAGGCTATTTTTATAAGTTTACAGGTAATAAAAAACAAATAAAACAACAAACCAAATACATATGAAGGGCTTTAGGATATGAGTATGTCGTTGCTGGGTACAATTGTTGGAAAATGGTTTGGGGTTCGCCCGCAAGAGCTAATAAAAGTGTTTTTGTTATCAGCGGTCTATTTTTTACTTATCGGTGGGTATACTGTAACGAGAGATTTAAAAAATTCTATTTTTATTTCTGTTGTGGGTAAAGAATATATTTCATTGGCAAAAATAATTGGCATGCTTGCTCTCGTGCCTGCAATACTATTTTATTCTCGTCTGGTTGATCGTATACGCCGATATCAACTACTCTATTTTTATAGTATATTTTTTGGTTTGTTTAGTCTGGTATTTGCCTACTTTATGGGACATCCAGAAATTGGCATTTCAAATACTGACAGTAGTCCATATAGATTGTTTGGTTGGTTGTTTTATTTCTTTGTTGAAGGGTATTCACCATTTATGGTTTCGGTATTTTGGTCGTTTGCTAATTCAATTACAACACCTGAAGATGCAAAAAAAAATTATGCCCCAATGGTTGTTGGTTCAAAGTTAGGCGGAATGTTTTCGGCGGCAATTGCGTGGTATCTGTTTAGCGTTAGTGGAAATGGCGTAATGCATCATTTTAGTGACATTACTGCACATAGATTGATAATGGCGCTTTCTGCAGGATTATTGTTATTAGTTCCGGCTGTCATCACTATTTTAATGAAAGTAGTTTCTGGGTATAGTTTACATGGGTATGAAGCTGCATACAAAGTTGAAAAAGAAAAAAGTAAAAAGGGAAAAGCAAAAACAGGAATGTTTGTAGGGTTGAAGATGATGCTTGAACAGCCATATGTTTTAGGAATTTTTGGTATTGTATGTTTTTATGAATTTATTGGAACGGTTTTGAGTTATTTGCGTTTAGGCGTAGCAGAGACTGACGCAACTTCAGTGTCTGATGTTTCTCGTATATTGTTTGAAATGGTATTCAAAACGCATACAATTGGTTTAATTTTGACGTTGTTTGGCACAAGTGCATTGCTAAATCGGCTTGGAACAAAAATCTGTTTAATGCTTGTTCCGGTTTTAATGGGTGCGCTGCTTGTAGTTTTGATGTTTACGCCAAGTTCGCATGTTTTGATTAATGTGTTTATTGCGTTTAAAGCTATTCACTATG
>SDBT01004598.1_pt1 | contig 23379 bp, 23 predicted proteins | sample 2277101 | NCBI WGS metagenome assembly SDBT01 (sample SAMN10404973, study PRJNA504765) | marine sediment metagenome | isolation source: marine sediment core GS10_PC15, 103 cmbsf | place: Arctic Ocean: Southern Knipovich Ridge | collected 2010 | reverse complement strand
AACCGATATTTTATTCACCTTTCAATCTAATTGGTAAACTTTAACTATTTTAAAATTTTTTTCTAGACAATCCAAATATGATTAAGTTGAAAACAAGTGAGTTGAGGATAAAATTCTTGAAGAACCAGATTTTTCCGATTACACTAATTTTTTAGAAAACTTAAGAGATTCCTTGATAAAGATTCAAGAATTTAAAGATCCACGTGAAAAAAAAAAACCAATTCAGCGCATTGTAAAAATATCGATTCGATTTTCAAATGAAATTGCTAAATCTGAGGATTATTTTGAAGCAGGTGAATTTTTATATTCGGCGGCAGAAATATTGGAAGAGCAAGATTTTTCAAATGGATTAGAACTGTATAAGCATAATATTAAATTATGGGAAAATTTAATCGATAGTTTAAAGATTCAAGCTAAGTTACATGAGATCGCTGAGATTTATCTTAAAATCTCGGATATATATGCGGAGAAATTAGGAGATTCTAAAGCTCAAAAGAGCAATATTCTTAAAAGCATCGACTATTTGAAACAGGAGATCAGCCTTATTAACGATTTTAGCGTAATCGGGAAGATTGAAGCAAGAAAACTTACGCAAAACTTTCAGAATATAGCAGAATTATATTTAAAATTATCAAACTTTAAAAAAGCTATTAATTTTTATAAGCAAGTTATTGAACTTGCCAAGATCTATGATTACTATGACATTCTATCTTTTTCCTATCAGCAAATAGCTTCATGTTATGAAGAATTGGATGATTACGATCAATCTAAGAATATTATTTTAGAAGCAGTTGATTTTTTTTCCGATTTATATCAAGAGTTCGAAGAAAAAAATGAAAACTTAGCTCTTTCTCAAATAAGTCAGATTTTAAAAAACTTATATAAACTTTCAGATGATAACGACCAATATATTTATTATTCTAAGAGAGAAGCTGGGAGTTATATTAATTTAGCTGAGGGTCTTGAAAAAAAACGAGAGAATTTTCAAAAAATCGCACGGTATTACCGAGGTGCCGGATTGTGCTACTTAGAAATTGAAAATAATTTAATAGAATGTGCTTCATGTTTTGTTTTGGCTGGAAACTACTCTGAAAAAATTGAAGAATATGATGAAGCAGCTATTAATTTTTCTGATGCCGCTAATGTATTCAAAGAGTTAAATCATCTTCAAATGGCTTATAAAAATTTTATTAAGGCTGGCGATGACTTTTGGAAAATCACCAATTTAAATCAATCCACTGAAAGCTATTTAAACGCATATGATCTTGCAGTTGAAGGCAAATTTGAATTTGATAGATTTGGTATATTTAATCAAATTGTAAGAGGATTAAATAAAATAGCTAAAGAAGGTCTAAAGAACAAGCAATTTTTCATGGCAGCATCACTTATTTTAGAAAGTATTAAATTTTATGAAAAACTTGATACCGCTCAAGATATTATTTTGAGAGAATTAGTCAATAACGTGTACAAATATTATTATAAAGCTGCGAATTTTAACAAAATTGGTTATTCACATATAGTTCACTCTTACGTATTAGCTTCATTATGCAGTATCCTTAATGGACAATTGGATAAAGCATTGGAAATTTTGTCAGAGATTGAATCAAGTGGTAAAACTATTGATGCCTATAAAGAATTAATTGAATTGCTTATACTTTGGGTATCTGCAGGAGCACCAGTTACAGTAGAAAATATTCCTTTCAGATTAAGGCGAATTATCGAGGGTTCAGAAGAGATTATGTTCATATTAAACTTATTTAAACACTTACAACCTCCTTCTAAACTCATATTATAAGGATTTTTTCTGAAGAATTTATATCATTTGACTAATACTATATTTTATTAAAAATTACTAATAGTACATATTATTATGAAAGAGAATCCGAAAATTGTTCTAAGTTTTGACCTGGATTTTACCCTAATAGATAATAGGGAAGGAATCATTAATTCGTTTTATTATGCACTAAAGCAGTTTAATCTTCCCCTTGTTGAGAAAGCAGAAATAGTAAAAATGATTGGACTCCCCTTAGATCAAATGTTTGCAAATGTAAGTAAATTAGAACCTTCCAAGCTTTCAGCTTCATTTCGAGAATATTATAGTCTAAAGGGAATTTATCAAGCAACTCTATTTCCTGGAACAAGAGAAAAACTGGAAGAATTAAAGAATTCATTTTATTTAGGGATAATCACTTCGAAAAAACAGGAAATAGCAGTAAAATTGCTAGAATTTTTGGATTTTGCCAAACATTTCGAGTACATTCTTGGAGAAACAGATCAAATAAAAAGTAAAAAAGACCCTAAGATTAAAGACTATTTGGTTAATATATTTCCTAACCGTAGATTTGTCATTATTGGAGACCATCCTAATGATAAAGAGCTTGCTAAAATGCTGGATTGTCCGTTTATAGGAGTATTAACAGGGAATCATACATCGGAAGATTTGAAGATAGATGGAAGCTCAACAGTAATTATATTAGATAGTATTAGTAATATTACGACCGATTTGATATATTCATTATTTTAACTAGTGTTTTGAAGGCAAATAAGTCTAGATATAACAAAATATAATACATAAACATAACATAAAAAAGAAAAATAAATAAAAAAAAGGTTTTTAATCTCCGCGTTCTTCAAACTCTTTCATAAATTCTTCTGGTTTCCATTGAGTTTCTATATATTTCAGAATACCAGAACTGTCTCTTGGACCAACAACTACGAAACAATTCGCTTCGTCTTCTAGTGCCCCACTTATTCGAGCAGACATACCAGGAATGATAAGTATCCTGTGTTTAACTTGATCAAAAGCTTTAAATTCATTTGCCGCTTCAGCTATAGCACCGGCATTAAATTGACCACCTGCAACAGCAGATTCAATCCCAATTCCTTCACTATCTATTACTAAAAGCCAACCATTTACATTTGCGCCCTTAAGGTCTTGTTCAACAGGAATTTTTGTCATTCTGTAGTTACTTGTAACAAATATAGGCGACCAATCTTCAGGTTCTCCAACTTGATATAATCCAGGATCAACTGCGGGATATATTCTTGGATCAGAGAAGACACTTTGCCGTAAGGTCATAATTGCTAATATAGCCCAAATTTCTTCTTTTTTTTGACCTGTGTGTAACACTATTAAAGACGTATCAATTGCTTCCATGATCGCACCCATTATTATTTCTTGGTATTGGTGAGCCCATAACTCTTCGTCACTTTTAACCTCGACTTGAGTCCAATAAGCAGCTGGAACACCCATTACTGGCCAACTTGCATTAGGATCATTCTTATCTATAGCAGCGTTTCTTAATTGCATAATCTTATCATAAGTAACTGCTAAATTACCTGGTCCAAAAAAGGTTCCTGGATCTAAGATGAGTTCCTTTGCCCCTAATTTTTGTAAAGTAGCGCTTAAAGATACTAATTCGTCTAAATTGCTTGATACTACTGCAAGGGGTAAATTATTTGTGACAGCAAATTTCCCAACTTGTTCCCAAGAATCTTTAGTTGCTGCATATAATAATGGTCTTTTATCCTTTATATCAGCAGCAGCAGCAAGTAAAATATCTGGATTAAAGCAGCATAACATGATTGGAAGGTTTGAACTTTCTGATAATTTTTTAGCGGCTAATTTATATTGATTTGCATCTCCCGATACGCATCTTAATGCAATTCCATTAATTTGTAGAACGTCACCGATTCTTTCTATCTTCAATTCTGTTAAATATTTAGAAATATCTTCTAAATCGGGGTCGTCGTCTGCAATCTCTATAAAAATTGCCGTTTCGTTATAGTATGTCAGCTGATGTCTGAAAAGTACTTCTTCACCTCCACAAACAACAGTTCTATCGCCCACACCAATGCTTACCGGTCTCTGAGGGGGTGTAGTAATCTCAATTAATTTTTTAAGCTTTTTTTGCTGTTTAGGATCTTGCATTAAATGAGTACAGTCCTGTGGTTTAACTTTCCGTTCTAGTATATCACTTGCGAGTGCCATGCAGGTAGAATATCCACATTCTCCGCAATTGGACTTATCTAGTAAAGCATATACATCCAATGGTGATGCTCTTCCCATTTTCGTCTAACTCCATTTTATTTTTTAGTATTTTATTTATTATTTATCTCATCTCTATAGAAAATTTTAGATGAACTCCACTTTTTTTTACTTATTTCTCAAAGTTTGAAGTTTTTCTCTATAGAAATATTAGAATAACTATGTTTAGAATTAATTGTAGGTAAAATTAAAAATTTGTTTTTTCAGAAATTTCTTTGTAAGAACTTGGAAATTTAATTTCTAAAAATGAAAATATGCTCTCCAAGATATAATTAATATAAAAAGATTAGATAATGAGATTTAGCGGTGTAATATTGAGTAATTAAAAGTTATAAATTAAGGAATAAATGGTTGGGTGTGAGATGATTATCAAAAAATCTTTTTAGAAACCCTTCCAGAATTTTTTCACATTGGCATTTAATGAATCTTCAATATCTTCCTTGAAATCAGAAAAAACACTAATATCTTGGTCCCAATTCTTAAGTATATCTGAATACTTCTCGAAGAAATGATTTGCTATATTATCTAATTGCTCTATTACTGTTTTCTCTTTAGTTTTTTTAGTAGTGCTTGCTACAAATATAAATTCATTTTTTTTCATAATTATAAAGCGTTTCTCACTCAATTCAAAATTTGAGAGTCCTCCTTCTGCTAATTGTTCTGCAAATGAATTCAAAGCACTCATTAAAGCTCCAAAAAGTTGTGATTTTAACTGAACATCTACCACATGATCAAAAACTACCACTCCCGAGCTAGTAAGAACCCAAAGATCGTCGAATATAGGTTTCAAAGTATTGCTTTTTATTTTTTCTGTTTGTCTAAAACTAAGTAAATATCGAAATTTAATATTTCAACTTATTTTATAATATAATAGATTAATTTTATATAAATTTCGATTATTTTTAGAGGAAAAAAGAAATATTTCTATAAATTAATTTTCAAATTCTCTACTCGAATTTTAAATCATTTCGTAAAAAATAAAATGGTTCTTGTGTTTTCCTAAATAATGGATATTTTACAAGATGATTTTAAAAAGTTTAATGACTTTTTCCATCCCAAGCATATTGCTTTTATAGGGGCATCTGAGAGCTCAACTTTTGGGGCGATGATGTACTTAACATCTTTCCAAAATTCACAATGGGCTGATACTTTTTATCCTATTAATCCGAAAAAAGATAAAATATTGGATTGGAAATGTTATCCTTCAGTTTTAGATGTTCCTTTTCCTGTAGATTTGGCATACGTATCCTTAAAAATTAACCATATTCCGCAAGTTGTAAAGGAGTGTGTGGAAAAAAATGTTAAATGGGTTGTTATTTTTGCCTCAGGATTTGCTGAAACTGGAGACTCTATCGGAGAAAGGACTGAAAAGGAACTAATGGAAATAATTAAAGGGTCTATTACAAGAATAGTTGGACCAAATTGCTTAGGACCTTTCAACACCGTAAATAGATTAACCTTCTCATCTCGATGGCCACTAGGGGACTCTAAAGGTTCTACTATAGGTTTTATGTCGCAATCTGGTGGGCATGCAACTCAATTAATAGAAATAGGAGTAAAGCGTGATATTAGATTAAGATACGGTGTTTCATTTGGAAATCAAATTGATTTAAATTGTGTAGATTTTTTAAAATATTTCCAGTACGAGCCTAGCATTAAAATAATCGCTGCATATTTAGAATCTACAGGTTCTGCAAATGGTCATGAACTTTTTACTGAATTGAAGAAAACAACTAAGAAGAAACCAGTGATTCTTTGGAAAGGGGGTCATACTAGTGATGGTGCTCGTGCCGCTTTTTCTCATACTGGCGCAATAGCCTCGAATGATAAGATTTGGAGCTCAATGGCAAAACAATCAGGTACCATTTTGGTAAGAGATAATGAAGAGTGGTGGAATATAATAAAAACCTTTGAATCCCTATTTCCCAAATATATACCTAAGGGAAGAAATGCAGTAATTGTTACCCCTGGCGGAGGTTCAAGTGTTAATATGACAGACATCTTAGCATCGCATAATCTAATGATACCTAAATTAACTGAGGATTCTCAAAATAAATTAGCGAAATTAATACCAGATGTGAATACCAGTACTAAAAATCCAATAGATTTAGGCGCAATAGGCTTTTCAGTGGATATATTTGCTGCGTGTGTTAATATTTGTATTGATGATCCAAATATCGATATGATAGTTTTACCCCTATGGTCATTTCAAGTATCCTCCCGTTTATTAACGAGACTTTTAAAAATTCAAGAAAGAACAACAAAACCAATCATATATTGTTTTCCATCGATAGCTGATTCTATAGAAACTGCAAAAAAATTCAACTCTCTAAAGAAAATGTTAAACAAGAGAAGAACTCTTTATTTTCTCTCTTTGAGAGATGCAGCAAAATCGCTTTCGTCTTTCTGTGATTATTATGAATATATACAGTCTAGAAATGGTGAAATCTTAAAACTATAAAAAAAAGAAAAATACTTTTAAATTTATTTTTAATTTTCAGGTTCTTAAGCCTAAATAAAACAACGCTGAGCTACCAATCATCACAGAACGAATTTTCATATTAACTATTAGAAGATAAATCTACTCACTAAAATGTAAAAAAAAAATTGGAAAAAATGTTCTAAATTAAAAAATAAGTTAAGGTAATGAAACTTCGTTAGTATTTTCATCTAAATTTATAATTCCCTTCACTGCCATCTGTTTGATGGTTCTAGTAGCTAAAATTGGGGGAATGTCCATTAATTTTTTCAATGCATCTAAACTGCTTGCCCCTTTTTCCATTATTGTTGCTAAAACATCTACTTCTGGTATTTCCTCATCAGAATTCTCCATTATAAAAGAAGTGAAGAAACTCGCTTTTCTTAATTCTGCTACTTCACTATCCAAATCAGCCATCCTTTTAGCAAAATCATCTTTCCTGTCTTGTTCAAGGTGTTCATTGTCTACTTTTTTCTGATCCAATGTTGTTTTCTCGGATTCTTTTGTGGTTATTTGTTCGTTTATAGAATTCACTTTGGAGATGAGAGTTTCAAGCTCAAATTCCGGTTTCTTCATATCATTAGCAGTGGTCTCAAGGGCAGTTGTGAGTTCTGTTATCTTCGTAGTCAATTCGTCCTTTTTTTCTTTTGTTTCAGCTAATTTTTTTTCCACTCCTTCAGATTCTGTTTTTAGCCCTGTTATCTCCGAATTTTGTTCACGTATTTTTTCAAGTAGTTTTTCATTCTCAGCTTGCACTAATTTCATTTTCTTCCATGTGTTACTAAGATCTTTAATTATTGCATCACTATGTTTATTTATAAGCTGATGGTATGTATCAAAAGAGGTCTCAAATTGTTCTATTAAAGACAAAATTTCTTTTGAACTCATTATAGAAAATCAACCTCCCCTTTTAGTGTTACTATTCCAGCACTCTCATCATACTCCACTGGTCCATTTAGTTCAATAATTTTCTTTAAAATGGTTTTAGCAGTATCTTCCCTCATATCAATGGCTACAAGAATATTCTTTAAATCTAAAGATGCGTCTTTTTGTAGGGATAAAATGAATTGTAATAGTTGAGAGTTAATATATTTAGATTTTATTAAAGCTTTCATCGCAGCAACTCTATTTATATATGATCTAGCGAATTTGTCTTTCTTATCATAATCGGTTTTAAGTTCGGTCTCAATCTTTTTCATTTTTTCATCAAAATCGTCCTGAATTGCAGTTAATTCTTGAACATTTGTTTTTAACCCTTCTAATCGCTGGCCGCGTGTATCTAATTCTTCCCTTTTCCCTTTTATTTTTTCTTGAGTGTCAGCTAATTCCTGTTGAAGTTTTGAAATTTTATCCAACAACTCTTGACGTTGCTTTGTTAGTTCAGTATTTTCCTCATCTAATCTAACAATATCGCGATTATCCTGCGCCATCTTGCTCTTAAGTGAATTTGTTTCATCCGTATTTGCTTCAATCGTCTTAACATTATTATTTTTTTCTTCTTCAAATTGTTCAATCAATTCAAGCAATTTAGTCGGATTCTCTTTTAATTTCGGTAATGAATCTGCACTTACGCTATTCATTTCTTCTATGGTTGAGATAATTTCTTTTAAGGATGTTTTAGCATCAGTTATTTCAGACATTTTTATAACTCCATTTAAATTTAAAATAAGTATAACTAAAATAATTATACTACAATAGGTTTTTAAATCTTTATTTTTACAAAAAGACGCTTTAACAAATCAAAGTTTTGTAAAACTATTTCTTAAAAATTAAGATATTTCCCAAGATTTCAGCTTCTAAATCTCTATTGTAAATCATAACTTCTAAAAGTGCTTCAAGTTCTTCTAGCTTAATTTCAGTCTTATCCATTATTTGTTTAAATGTTATTTGCTCATATTTCTTGAGGGCTTTCTTAATGAACTTAATCGTATTTTTTTTTACATTTTCTCTCCATTCTATCTCTATCTTTTTTAAATCTATTTCAGCATCGAAATCCTCTTGATGTGGCTTCTTCTTTTTATATCTCATAAAATTGTTAAAATATTTAAATGAAATGCCTAAATCATTTGAATAAAATAAACTATTTTAAGTATATTAAAATAATCTTAATTATGAATAATACGGATATACACGAACAGCTAGCAAATCATCTGTCCCATCTAGCCATGGGTTTTCCAAATAGAATTGGATTACTCGATATTTTAAAAGCATGTTACAGTGAAGAAGAAGCAGAAATTGCCCTAGCTATTCCTTCTAAAGAAATCCCGTTTAAAGGTACTACCGCTAAAGATATTTCAAAATCTGTAAATATACCCCTCGAGCTATTAGAAAAAAAACTTGAAGATCTTTCAATCAGAGGATTGTTATTTTCATATAAAGATAAGGATACGGGAATAATGAATTATGCTTTGCAGCAAGCGGGATTCGGAATCCCACAAGTCTTTTTCTGGAAATGTGAAGACACTCCTTTCGCAAGAGATATGGTAAAAAATGTGCTCAGGTATTATACTACAGATGTTACCAAAGAAACCTATTCTACTAACCCAATCCCTTTCAGATTTTTACCTGTTGATGAAACAATTGACATTGACACTCAAACAATCCTTCCCTACCAAGTAATGGAGGAGATTATAAAGGAAGCAAGAGTTATTGGATTGGGTAACTGCACTTGCAGGTTCGAGATGAGTTTAATTAATCATGGATGTAATCATCCTTTAGAAGTATGTATGAAATTTAACGAATTAGCAGAATTTTTAATCGATAGAGGATTTGCAAGGGAAATTACTAAAGAAGAGGCATTAAAAGTTAATAAGCAAGCCTCGGAAGCGGGACTAGTACATTTTTCTGATAATGCTATTGATAACGTACAGCAGAACTGCAATTGCTGTGGCTGTAGTTGTTGGAATTTAGGGTTGATTAGTAGGAGGAAAATACCTAGAGATGAATTGATTGCTACATATTTTATCCGTGAGACAAATCTTGATGAATGTACTGGATGTGGTAGTTGCGTTGATATTTGCCCGCCAAGAGCTGTAGAAATTGTTGACGATAAAGCAGTTGTTGATAACGATTGGTGTATTGGCTGCGGTGTATGCCAACCTAAATGTCCAACTGATGCAATCGAAATAGTCCTAAGGGAGGATTTAGAAGGGAAAATCCCCGAAGAAAGTTTTAAGGCATTACAAGAAAAAATCTTAAAGACTAGACCTTAAAAGTAAAATTTTTTGATATTTTATTAGAAAGAGATTTAAGTAAATATCAAGTTGGCTAATCCCTAACAGCAAGTATGACTAAATCTTCTAGGCTTTTAATACCTCTTGGTTCATCTTTCTCCAAAGAAACATAATCATTCTCAGCTAACTCAAAATCTCCCTTACCAGTCGTAAATATTCCGCGTCCTTTTAATACAAGAAAAAATACAGGATGAGTACCCGCATGTTTCTCTACAACCAATCCTTTTTTAAGAGATATTCGCATCATCTTAAATTTTTCAAATTTATGAATTAAATCTCTTACTGGTTCATCTGCTAAAAATTTCTGATTGTTTAATATATTATCTTGTCCTATGATTAACACCTCCATTTATTTAATATAATTGTTATTTAACTTTATTTTGAGTGATTTATTAATCAAATGATTATCAAATAAAAATCAGAAGAAAGGATGAAAAGCTTTATATTAAATTTGAGAAATATATAATTTAAATATATTATATTTATACAATTTAAGAAAAGATTATTGAGATGATTTTATGTCAAAAGAAAGTAGAATACGAACTTACACTCGAACTGATAAAATGATATGGGGTTTATCTGGGTTAGGAGGATCCATAATTTCTGGAATATATGCTGCATTACTTCTCTATTATTACCAAGTTTATTTGGGATTAGGAGCTTTTTGGATCGCAATCGCAGCGGGGATTTATGCCATATGGAATGCTTTCAATGATCCTCTCTTTGGGTATATTTCTGATTCAAAGAGTTACAAGAAAATGGGTAGGCGAATACCTTATATGCGCTTCACAACTCCATTGCTATGTATAGGTTTTATATTAGTATGGTTTGTACCTGTAACATGGGATAATTTTTCCATCTTCTTATGGATGTTAATTTCAATGTTGATATATGACACTGCTTATACTATAATTTTTCTAATGAAATCTGCTTTATTACCAGAAATAACAGAGTCTGACGCGGAAAGAGGGGATTTTCAAAAATATGATGCTATCTTCTACCTTTTAGGTGTAATAATTGGATTTGTCGTTCCTGATATGTTACGGCCTAAAGCTGGGCAAGTATCATTGCTTCCATTATATATAGGAGTGATTGTAGTTGGGATCGTCGGATCAATTCTTATTGTAATTACTACCTATAGATTTGAAGAACGTCCTGAGTTTACGCAAATTGATGAACCAATTAACCTTGTTGATTCTATAAAATTTACCTTTAAGAGCAAATCGTTTTTAATTGTCGCTTTTGCTAACTTTATGAGTATATTCATGCAGAGTATATTGTTAGGAATGTTATTTTACTTGGGAGATTATGTACTGCGAATGTCGACAGTTATTTTAATATTAGCCTTAGTTATGGGATTAATAATTGGTGTTCTTACTGCAAATACATTAGCAGGAAAATTTGGAGTAGCTAAAGCTAATCAAATCCTTTTAATTATTGGAGCAATATTTTTGATGGCCATTCCTTTCGTACCAGATATATTAATTCTCGTCTGTTTATTTTTTGCAGGAGTTGGTTTATCGGGACCATTGGTGCTGACCAATGTACTTTTTGCTCAAGTTACTGATGAGGATGAGACTAAATCTGGAGTGAGGCGTGAAGCAATGTTCTTTGGAACAAATGCCTTAATAACTAAGCCTGCTCAATCTCTTGCTATAGCATTAGCTGCTATACTACTACAGTTATCTGGATTCATACCTGCTGGAAAGGAAGGAATAGTCGTAAATCAACCAGCAGAGGTGATTTTTATGATAAAATTCGTAGTAGGATTTCTCCCAGGACTAGCTATTTTAATCGGTGCTCTATTTTATATCTGGTATCCCTTAAAAGGAGATTACTTGAAGGAAGTGCAAGAAAAAGTATTACAGATGCATGAAGAAAAATACGCAAAACTACAAGAAAAATTATCTAAAAGTTAATTTACAATTCTTTTATTTTTTATTTAGTGAATAGTATTTATGGCTAGTATAAATGTCAAAAGCAAAGATATAGACGCGAGTGAGATTACTGATAAAGAAATTCCTCAAAAGTTTAATTACATGAAGAGTTCAGTAGTGATAGTAAGGTTAGATGATTACCAACCTCATAATATTCAAAATGCTTTAAAAAAAATATTTGATTTATTAGATCTTAGATCTTATTTTGATAACAAATCATTATTATTGAAGCCTAATGCACTAGCTCCTTCTAAAAATGCATATACGCCACCTGAAATGATAAAAGAATTAATTAAAATACTAAAAAAAGAGGCTAATCCAAGTGAAATCACTCTCGGTGATTCCACAATGACAAAGAAACTAACAAACATTACTTTTAATAGAACTAAAATTAACCACATATGTGAACAATTTGAAACCAGAGTAATAAATTTCTTTGAATCTGAGAGAGTTAAAGTCAAATTAAAGAATCCTAATTATGATATAGAAGAAAATATATATTTACCTAAAGAGATTTCTGATTCAGATGTCATTATTAATTTACCGAAATTAAAAACTCATAACGGATTTATCTATACGGGGGCGATCAAGAATTTATTCGGTCTTTTGGGTAACAAAATGAAAATGCATATGGTACATAAGAATAAAATTGAATTTCAGCAGATGCTCGCAGATATCTATTTTGCCGTCGAAGAAACGAATAACACCGAATTTCCAAAAGTTCTTACCATCATGGATGCAGTATGGGCAATGGAGGGTAAAGGTCCTAGAGCAGGGAAGCCACGGAAAGTTGGGCTACTAATAGCAGGCTTTAATCCTGCTGCAGTTGATATAGTTGGTTATACTTTAATGAATGGTAATCCGAAGGACTTAGAAGCTATTACTTCAGTGGCAAATAGGACAGAACTTCCAGTTGATATTTCTCAATTAGAAATTCTTGGAGAAAAAGACATACAGAAATTTATAATCGCTGATTTTAAAAAACCAAAGGTTTCTCTTCTTAAAGATGATCGTATTCAAGAGGGTGGTTTAATATCAAAAATTTCAGAGCGAATGATGAAAATTTCTATTAAAGTAAACCGAAATAAATGTATATTATGTGAAGAGTGTGTAAAACATTGCCCCGCAGAAGCAATGAGCCGAAAAAATGATAAAATCTATGTCGACCATGATTTATGTATTGAATGTTATTGTTGCGGAGAGAGTTGCCCAAACGGTTGCATTAGCACCAAATTTTATTTATTTAGAGTTTTGCCCCTGTTATTACTATTGATGGGTATTGGTGCTTTTTTGATTATTTGGTTATTAATATCTATAATATCAACCTTTCTCTAAATTAAAGCACCATAATAACTACATCCAATTTTAAATTTCTAATTCTCTCTTTTCTTTCGAAATTTACCTCATACATTTAAATATTTTTTATCTCTTATTTTATTGATAACTTGATGAGAGACCAAAATACTAAACTAAGAATTGGAAAACTCAAGCATGATTTCTTAGCAAAAATGCTTAGCGATTTTGTTACAGATGTAGATATTAAAGATAAAAGAGTAATTGTGGGATCGAAAATTGGAGAAGATTAGTTTTTCAATCGTATAATTCACTTTTATTCATTTTTCAAATTCAAGTGCTCCATTACCTTATTCCGATCTTGATTTAAATGACAAAAATAAAGCCCTTTTATAAAAATCGTTAAAGACTAGCTATTTATTCTCAGAAAGTGATTTAGCCTTAATACGGGGATACTTGGATATGGGGGGGCGATATTATTATACTTGGAAATCATAGAACAATATTTTACATTCTACACAACCATATATCCATATATTCTTCTCTTCAAGACCAAGCTTTGCACTTCCCTGTTGTATAAAGTTATGAACTTTCTTAGCTTTACAATTTGGACATTCTCGTGGATCATTTCTAGTTGCACCAACAATAAATGACATTTATACATTCACTCTCTATAATGGTTTAATTTTTTCTAATATTTGTTTTAAATTTTCTGTCTTTTCTATTAAATCTTCAGTGGGGGGGTTAGAAATCCCATGTACAATTTCATTCCTAAATCTATTTAATTGAATTAATGAATGATAATCATCCTCTTCAAAAATACCTTCTGCATTAAGAGATTTTATTAATATCATTGGTGGATCAACTCTTCTCTCTGATTTTAATCCCTTCTTAGCGAATAGGGCTCTTAAAACTTGTTCTAATTCTCTCCACTTTAGCAAGAATTCACCATAAAGGGTAAAGTCTTCTGATACCTTATCAGTTATTTTCTTATCAAGATCAATATCAAATAATCTAGAAATTAAATCTTGAGCTACAACAGCATATTTATTAACAATACTATACTGAACTGTGATCCCATTACCTTGGTGGTATAGACTGTTTCTTAGATTATGGAACATTTCAATACCGTCTAACTCTTCGTCAGTAACTTTATCACTCGCAAAATCTTGAATAAGATTTAACATAAGAGGAAATTTCTGTATTGAATCTTTATATCTTTTATATTTAATTTCTAAGGATCTTTTATTTAATGCAAAATAAGTCTTTATAGCTAATTCCACGGAATTATCAATACTTATCATTGCTATTCGTAAGTCAAATTCGTTACCCTCTTTTATGTGATTAATTCCATGTTCTAAAAGTTCTAATGGACCATTAACCCATATATTCTCTTCCATTTCTAATTCAATTTATTTATTTTTGTCTTATTTTATATTTAACGAAAGAGAAATATAATTGTTATCACATTTGTAGCAAAAAAAATAATATATTTAGAATGATATTACCACGAGTATCGCCGCACGCACTGAATGGTAATTAAAATTAATTACTCCTAAGCCTTTGAATAGTATCTGATTATTCTTCATTTGAGGGATACTTAAGAAATCTTTGTTCTTCAATTAAATAAACAAACTGAACAATATCAAATAGGGCAGTTTCAATAACTTCAATCGTATATTTCTCTTTCATTTCATTTAGGGATGGTCGTTCTCCGTGAATTATTTCATGTCTCAGTTGCATGTAACTATCCCGTTTTGAGAAAATTTTCTGCCACAATATTGGAGCTAATTCAGGCAAATCAATATACACGAATTTATAACAATCCCGAGTAGTATCCTTTTGTTGAAAATATAGTCTCTTATGAATAAACTGCTTGACAAAAGCAGGCTCACGCTCTTCGTTATAATACTCATTATATCTTGTAATTGAGCCATATTTTTCAATGAATTGAATAATATAATCTGAATTAGGTTGGTCTATGCGTAGTATACTTGTTATTTTTTTAAATGTTTTTGAAAGATATACCTCTAAAGAGTTAATCAGAAAGATTATAAAGGCTTGTCTTTGACAAATTATATTTATATTAACAGGTGTAGCATTAATATCAAATTCTCTAATTGATTCAGGATAAAATGTCATCACTCTATTAATATTCTCAATAAATCTTACATAAGGGGGTGAATACATATACATAAATGGTTCCCCCATATTTATTGTCTCATTTTCTCCTAATATTAGTCCAGAATGGACTTCTGGGTTTATGTCTTCTATTTGCATGCTAATAGGTCGTAAATCAAAATCTTTGAGCTTCTCCCATATCTCTCCTATGTTTTTAATTGGTAATTGAATATTTTCTCCATTAATTCTCATAGAAAAATCACTATTTTCTAATCAAAAATGTATCTTTTTTGTCGGGCGTGTTAGATTTCTAGCCCATCCTCACAGATACTTATTGAAATATTTAGGTCATACCAGATATTTATGTTTATCGGTTTTTTTTAGTTTTAGTGGGTCTGGAGTGGGAATTTTATCTTGTTAAAAATTATATTATCAATCCTGCTTTTAATCTATTTTATGAAATATCAAGCCCCGCGTCTTTACACCTTTCTTTAATCATATCTAAAAATTCTTGTAATATTTCTGGACTTTTAGTAGGCTCACTAAAATGGTATGTCCCACCACCGCCTTGCTTTGATATTGACAAGTATTTATGAAATGTGTGATTAAGATTTAAGTTCCAATTATCATGTTCAATTAACATTGAATCTCCGTATCTCAGATTCCTATATTCCATTTTTAATATTTTTTGAAAGTTTGTATTACCGATCTCATTTAGTATAGTTTTCATATCAATATGTATGTGTTCTCTATCGTCTGAAGATAAACGATCATAGAATTTCTTAAACTTTTGGGTTAAATAATTCTTTTGGTGGTCTCCCAAATTATAACTATAAGAAATTCCTATCGATGTTGGCTGAATCTCTTCACTCTTCCCTAAATATCCAACTGTCTTTATTATCTTCTCCGCAAATTTTAAATATTCTTTTGCTACAGGTTTTTTAATTGTCTTGATATCCAAATGTTCCAAACTATGTTGATAAATATTACGATCTCTATGATATTTTTGGGCAAATTCATCGTATTTAGGCACTGATGGATAAAAGTTTAATAGGATCCCTTCATATAATTGCTTAAAATCTTTGGTTCTTGTTTTATTCTTATTTAGGTATACCAAGTCGGGTCTATTTTTCTCGATTCCTACAAGCATGCATAATTTGGTAAGCACATTATCAGCAATATAATGTCCTAATTCATAAATTTCACTATTCTCATTTTTAACCAATGTTTTACCTACTGCTAACATTCTTTTTAGGGTTTCAATTCGAGGTTTAATATCATCAATCTTCATAATCAATCCCTTGGAGTTATAAAAGCATTCTCAAAAGGGTTTTTGTTTTGTTTAACTAATTATACAATTTAGTTAATTAAAATAAGGACTGTTGCGGTTTAATAATAGGTAATGGTCAGTTAATAAATTCAAATGTTATAATATCAACCTTTCTCTAACTTAAAGCACCATAAAAAATAACATAATATATTTATTTTTATTTCTAATTTTTAAATATAGTGAAAGAAACAAAGTATCCCTCAATTTTTAAGATATGCTATCTGGTATGCTTACGATAAAAAATGCTTAGTTTTGAAATAGTCAAATCAGAAAAGATTCACTTACAAATGATTTATATTGATCATCATCTAATAATTTAGTATGGCTGAAGACTATAATAAAGCAATAAAAGATTATAAAGGACATGCAGAAAAAGCAACTCAATACATTAGAGAAACGTGTGGTTTGATAATTGCCTCTTCTTTTTCAATGATTATCTTTATGCTTTCATTTATCGAACAAAGAACAAATATTTTAAATTTTGGTATTATAGCTTTAACCATTTCAATAATATCTCTTTTCGAACTTTTTATGTCAGCAAGAACTCAACTTCCAGATATTAAAAAGGAGAGTGATCCAAATGAGAATATATATCCTTTCATGTCTTGGGTTTATAGAAAAGCTCTTAGAGATAACATATTAAACCATTTTGGAGTAATATTTTTCTTAACTGGTTTAATATTGATATTTATTTCTTTTAATTTAGAGCTTTTAGGTTATGGTATATTTGGATATATAGTTTTCATAATTTATCAAAGACTTAAATACAACATTAAAAGTTATATTCGCATTAAAAAAGAAAAAGCAATTTACTTGAAAAGGTATGATTTTACTAATATTACATTATCTTATTTTAAAAAATATACAACAGCAATTATTCTTGTAATGATTTTCATCTTTTTACTTATTTTCATACCTCTATTTGAAATATTTGTTATATGATTCATCAAAAAAATAGATAACAGAAATTAAAAAAATCCAATTAATTATTAATGTTCACTCCAGGTTGAAGCTATACATAATCAAATTTTCTTAGTTGTATATCATAAAGAACAACTCTTTCTAAATTGTTTTCATCACAGAAGGGACATTTTAAAAAATCATCATATTTACCGAAACATTCATAACAGTAAGCGAAAAAAATACGATATTTACTTTTAACATATTTTTTAAGTGTTTTATAGAATGAGGCTTTATAATAAGGATATTGTTTTACTCGTTCAGTATCCATTTCTGCAAAATCAGACAAAATAGAGTCTCTAATCTTCTGGGGCATTCTTAATTTTCTCAGTTGTCGGTTAAAGGATCCCCCCAAAACAAACTCCATAAAAATCCTCTAATTCTTGTTATAAATGACATATTTCCCTTCTTGGACTTCTTTTATCGCTTTACCAAGTTGGTTTCGAAGTTTAGGATCTAATAATACTTCAATAGTATCATACCAATCTTCATCTAATTCGAATTTATACTTAGGTTGTCTTAAGATAAGAGGATCTAAGACTAATTCTTTCATAGCATACTTATCCATTTTAATTTGTCGAAATCCAGTCTTCTCTAAAGAATAAACATAATCCTGTAAGCCTTGACCACTATAAGAACCGAATTCATTGATAATATCATCAAAATAGTTGAAAACGATGGAATTTTCTTGAATTAATTCTTCAATCTCTTTTAAAAATTTCTTAGTTTGATTTTTTTTTTTATAAAGATTGTAAGTGGCACCATATTTCTTAATATACATGCGATTAATTTCCAAAAAATTATTTCTAAAGAGAGCTTCCATATGAAATCTAATTTTTTCGTTATAAGGCCCATAATGATTTTTAAACATTTTATATCGAGATCCTATGATATTCTTTTTTATAAGCTCTTCTTCAAATAAATAAAACATCTTAGCGACAAACATATTTCCTCTTATCTTTATTCGTTCAATTAGATAAAGATCAAAAATTAAATTCTCATAATCAATTCTATACACCATTTTATCATTCCTCCTTTTTATATTTCTTTTCTTTCTCATTGAATTATAAATAATATAACTATATATTTTTTAGGACTCTGTTATCTAAGTGTTAAAGTAAAAAAATTAAATTCAATAGACTTATAATCTTCCTAACTTTTTAACTCTCTCCTAAAATTACTTCCGAATACTTGATCTTCATTAGTGCATCTCAAATTTTTACTGGAGTATATATGGCCGTAATACTAATTCAGAGTAGAATATTTAATTTTTTATTATTTGAGTATGATTAGTAAGGTTATTTTTCAATTTTATTAAACCGTGATAAAAAATTGAAATTTGAAATTTGTCTATTATGTACCCATAAGTATGAAGAAAAAGAGATATATTTAGGGATTTGTTTAGATTGCTGGGATAAAATTGAGAATGGAGTAGAACCTATACTTACGCAATACATAGAACTGGATTTTTTCAATCTATATGGATCTATATCAATATCAAATAAAAAAAAAATAAGAAAAACATAGTCCTCTAAAAATTGGTAAATAGATTTAATGTACAAAATTCTACTGACTGATCACACTTTATTAATAAATTTAAATATTTTTTATCTCTTATTATAATGATAAAAAAATGGGAAATAACAGTAGAATTTTTCCTACAGGAAAACTCAAACATGATATCTTAGCAAAAATGCTTAAAAATTTTGCTTTTGATTTAGAGGCGGAGGACAAAAGGGTAATCGTTTCTGCTGGGGTGGGAGAAGATGCTGCTGTTATTGATATGGGAGAGAAATATTTAATTGCCAAAACAGATCCAATTACCTTTGCTACTGATGAAATTGGTTATTATGCTGTAAACGTTAATGTGAATGATGTAGTTTGTATGGGTGGTACACCAAAATGGTTTCAATCCACAATCTTATTACCTGAAAAAAACACTACTGAAGACTTAATTGAGAATATATTTAAGAATATTCATAATACATGCAAATCAATGAACATAACTGTAATTGGAGGACACACAGAAGTTACTCCAGGTATCGATAGACCAATAGTTATTGGATCTCTACTTGGTGAAGTGGAAAAAGAAAAATTGGTAATTACATCGGGAGCTAAGCCCGGAGATGCCTTAATTTTAACAAAAGGAATTTTTATTGAAGGAACTTCAATAATTGGTAGAGAAAAGGAGGAGGAATTAAAAGCAAAAGAATTAAGTAAAGAATTTATTGAGACATGTAAAAATTATCTTTATGAACCGGGTATAAGCGTCTTTAATGAAGCCCTTTTAGCAAATAAACATCTTAAAATTAATTCTATGCATGATCCTACCGAAGGGGGCCTTTTTACAGGTGTCGCTGAAATGGCAATTGCTTCTAATACAGGTATCTTAATTGAAAGAGAAAAAATACATATTCTTCCTGAACCATTAATACTTAGTAAACTCTATAATCTAAATCCATTTAATACAATTTCATCAGGGTCACTCTTGATTGCCATAGAACAAGATGAATCGTATGAATTAGTTAATTTATTAAAAAAAAATAATATAATTGCAGAAAAAATAGGAAATATTGTTCCTAAAAAGGATAGCTTAAAAATTAAAGAAAAAGATGGAAAAATGGGGCCGCTAATTTATTCTGAAACAGATGAAATCACAAAAATATTCTAATTTTGTTTTAAAATTCAGACTAATCTATTTAATAAATCAATTTTTAAATAATAACAATAATTTATTACTAACTATTTTCTTATATTGTTTATATTAGACATATTTAATTTGGTTGAAATTGGTTAATAAAGAATTACCGAAGATTTTAAGCTATCTTGAGGAGAATTTAAAGGGTCATTTATTTAGTCTTAAATTAAATAAGAAAGTATTCTTCGAATTACTTGAACAAAAAAAACATAATTACAATGAATTAAAAGATAAAATTAAATCAAATTGGCTTTATTTAAAAAAAAAAAATAATAAAAAAGTAGTTAAAAAAACTTATACTGCTTTTCTTTATGATAACTTTCACGATTATTTTAAATATTATTCAGAGACTTTTTTTGGTTTAGAAAGTACTTCATTAGAATTAACATTAAGTGAGAATATTTCCGATACGGATTTAATTTTCGAATACCGTTATTATTTATCTCCTGAAGAAATAAATCAGTTTGATAAAATTTCAAGTGAATTAGAAGGCAATCTATATGGAACACTTATGTTTACTAATTATGTATTTTCAATTGTTTCAGTTTTAGGTAGTATTATTAGACAACAAATTAAGGAGAAATTGTTAATATCTCTTGATTGTGGGATAATAAAAGAAGAAGATAACCACCCCTACTTGAATTTTCTAATTTTAGTAAGAGCTCATAAAAAAGAGATTTTTGATAACTACATTAATATGACTCTATTTTACTTTCTAAAACAATTCAAGGGCATTCCAGATATGTATTATGACAAGTTATTCATGGGAAGAGGGGAACTATATGAATTAGCTATGAGGGAATATGGATTTACTAAAGATAGATTGGCTGATTTATTCTTTTACTTCTATAATAAATGTCAATTATTACAAAACATTTGCCCCTTATTAGATTTCTTTAATTTTGTATGTTCACGTGTAGAGGATTCTATATTTGATAAATTTGACGTTATTAAAAAAGACCTGCTTCCTAATTTCAATTATAGTGTAGAAAAAAATAATTCATTACTCAAAATTTTTGAATTTCTTGATAAACAATCTACTTTGTATAGTACTTTTTTTGCAAATAACCTTCCAGGGGATAAAGCACAGCTTAATCTCTTTATATTATATATGAAATATTATTTCGGGAGTGCTAGTCTCGAAAACTTAGAAGTCGGTAATATTTTATTCTTACCTGAAATTTTTAGAAAAAATTTAAACGATTTTAATAAAAAAGCAAGAGGCAATGCTCTAGATTCTAATGCAATTAAAGATATTGAGAAGCTTGTTACATACTTCAGTGATTTATCTAATAAGGGAATTATTGACTTGTTTTTCAATATCATTTTTAATAAAGGTATTGCCCAATTGAATTATAGTTTTTTTAGATCTTTTCTGAAGAGCTTTAATAAGAGATTGTTAGATTTAATCGATATCGAAAATAAAGTTCTATTAGATAATCCTCAAAATGAGCCTTTAACTTTCAATTTTATTGTAGAACATATTAGTAGAATGCTTTATGTATTAATTGAAAAGATTTTCATAAGAGCCAAACCAGATCTAGCTTCAAAGAATTTTATTGACCCACGGGGAAGATATATCGGAAAAAATATAGCTTTAAGAAGTTTAGAACTCTTCATTTTTCAAGAAATAAATTATTCTGATGATATTTGGGATGAAATTTTAATCTCTTTGAATAAGGATGAAATAAGAAAAAATTTAGAAAAATACACTAGTATCCCCGATAAACACTTTTATTCTGATAAAGATATAATGAGATTACAAACAATATATAATCTTCAATCATTTTCTAATGCTCCTTATTTTGAAGAATGGTTAATAAATGAAATTATCAATCCACTGAATAACTTCATTAATACAGTAAGAAATTCTATTAAAAATCCATCAAATGAAATAGAAATTTATGAAAGATTAAGCGAAGTTGTCCTTAAAAACATAGAACCCAAAGAAAAAGATGTTGTCCAAGATCTAAGGTCCTTATGCCAGCAACTTGCTCATTTTTGGAAAACATCAGAATAGGTTTAATTACTATGCAGTTTTAGCTAATCTTAAAATTTTTTAGGAACTCATCAAAATCAGTTTCAATGTCAATAATTGGTAAGTTAAATTCATTAGATTCTTCTACTTTTTTTGAGCAAATTAACCCTGAGATCATCTTTATATTTTCATTATACTGAGGCTTCAGTTCTTTTAATTCTTTTAAACAAATTATCGTTGGGGCTTCCAGTGACCTAAAACCTTCAGTAAAAACTAAATCGATTTTAAAAGGACCTTTTAAGAGCCATTCGATTATCGTTTCAATATTAAGCTCTTTTTTACTAAAAATCACCGTTTCATTATAAATATTTTTTGTTATTGAATAGGTAGCACCTGCTTCAGAAAAAACATATGAATCTTTACCTTCCTCGTCAATTTGGTGTTCATGGATGTTTTTTATAATGGCAACTTCATAATTAAAATATAATTTTAATAATTTTATAGCGTGGGCTATTAACATAGTTTTTCCGCTTCCAGATTGCCCGATTACGCTGATTATATGCGCCAATTTGATAGGTATGATATTTAATTATTTATTATTAGATAAATACATGTTACTTTACATAAATGATTCTATTTCTCTCCATAACAAAAAACTAATAAACATTTTAATATATTTACTTAAATAAGATTTTTCTAAAGAATTCAAAGTTTTAATGGGAAGGTATGTCAGCTAAAAAAGAAAAAATCGTTTTTGATGCCAACTTTTTTATTTGTATGCTAGCTATAAAAGCAGCTAGAATCTTGGATAATTTGGATAAAGCTGCTAAGGATTTAGGGTATGAATATTATATATCCGAAGTAGTTTTTGATGAAATAAAAGCACCAGCTACTTATAAGAATAAACTTCGTCAGATTGTTAATGTGGAACAAATAGTTCCCCATGAAATTAACTCTATAAAAGATGATCTAAGTAAACGAGGTATAAGATTCCCTGCTCAAGATCCAGACCTTTCACTTGTGATTCTCTCAAAGAAATTATTAGATGAGGATAACTCTTTACAAGTCCATTTAGTTACTGATGACTTTAAGCTAGCTAAGAACACTAATTTAGTTTATAAAGGAAGAATAAATATTTTATCTTTATCAAGCTTTCTTTTAAAAATACAAAGAACTGCGCCTAAACCACAGATGAGAAAATATTTCAAGAATCTTTGGAAGCGAAGCTTAAATTATACCTTATCTTATATGATTGAACGCTCTAAAATCTACCCTGCAGAAAGTAAAATAACATGGTTAATA
>SDBT01004597.1_pt1 | contig 23380 bp, 17 predicted proteins | sample 2277101 | NCBI WGS metagenome assembly SDBT01 (sample SAMN10404973, study PRJNA504765) | marine sediment metagenome | isolation source: marine sediment core GS10_PC15, 103 cmbsf | place: Arctic Ocean: Southern Knipovich Ridge | collected 2010 | reverse complement strand
CACGACGATCGATACCCACAGCGCGGGCCCGCTGCCAGCCAGCAGAAACACGAGCAGGCCGCCCGCGCTGCCGAGTGCCGCCAGCCACAGCGAGGTCGCGTGGCTGGTGAAGTAGCGATCCGAGGCGGCGCCCCAAACGATTCGGCCGATGACGCCGGCGGCGAGGGCGAGGGCGAGGGCGAGGCCTGCCGTGGTCGGGCGGAAGCTCTGCTCATCGACGAGGTAGATCGTCAGGTAGCCGACGAAGCTGAGTTGAACACCCGCCATGATGAAGCCGTAGAGACCCATCGAGCCCAGCGCCGGCGCCGGCGCGACGTCGTCATCGGGTCCATCCCACAGCGAGTCCTCGGCCGCCGCGAGCTTCTCCGCCTCCCGGCGAATCAACGTCAGGGTCAGCGCCGAGGCTGCCAACAGCACAGTGATTGGCAGCAGCAGCGAGAGCCGCCAACCGACGGCCTCGGCGATCGACGGCAAGACGAGGCTCGCCAACAGCGCCCCGATCGGCACACCGGTCTGCTTGAGGCTCAGAAAGAGCGCCCGGTGCCGCCGCGGGATCGCGTCGTTGACGAGCACGTTGGTGGGGGGATTGACCCCACCGTAGGCGAGCCCGGCGATTCCGATTCCGGCCAGGAACGTGAGCTGGGTAGGCGCGATCATCGCGATCGCGACTCCTCCGGCCACTCCCGCCTGGGCGCCGGCGAGCATCACCGGGGCGCCGAGCCGATCGGTCATCCGGCCGGCCGGCACCGACGCGATCATCGCCCCGAAGAAGACGAGCGCGGTGAACATGCCGATCTCGACCGTGGTCAGCTCGAAGCTCTCCCTCACGAAGGGTGCGATCACGGGAAAGCTGAGCGTGCCGAACGTGCTCGCCGCCATCGCACCGGTAGAGAGCGAGAGGCCCTCGATGACCCGGCGCTCCCGAAACGGACGCACGGAGATCAGCCTGCGTCTGAATCAGCCGCTGCCAGCAACGAATGGAACTTCTCGTCCTGGATCACCTCGGGCGGTTGGTAGGCTCGCTTGGAATGGGAGAGTCCGAGCTGGACGAAAAGCTCGGCCATCTTGATCGTCAGCGGGCCCGGATTGATGACCGGGACGCCGAGCGCCCCCCGCAGATGCTCGACCGACTGGTGCATCGTCGTTGATCCGATCAGCAGCACGTCGGCCCCGTCCTCCTCGATCGCGAGGCGTCCCTGCTCCTCGAGCGCGGCGAACACGACCTCCTCCTTCCCGGCGAGCAGCTGCTCCTGGTCGGGGCGCACGTCGATCGGTCGCACGGAGGCGCAGAAATCACGGGTCCCGTACTCGGCCATCGTCTTCTCGTACAGCGAGACCCAGCGCTGCCACATGGTCAGGATCGAGAACTTCTTGCCGAGCATCGCGGCGACGTGCTGCTGGACCAGACCGGGGCCCAGCACCGGAATGCTGAGCCGGGAGCGGAGCGCCGCGAGCCCCGAGTCCGAGACGGTGTCCATGACCACCGCGTCATAGCCCTCCTCCTCGCTCTTGATGCCCGCCTCCGCAATGTAGGCGTCGAGGATCAGCAGCTCATAGGCGCTGTCCGCGTTGTGGCAGGAATGCTTGACCGGGATGAAGTCGTACTCGACGCCGGGGGTCCGCAGCTCATCGGGAAGCTGCGCCTCACGGTTCGCCAGACCGACCTCGTCGAAGGGAAACGGGACGATGTATTTGATGCGCATCGCGCCTCCTCTGTTGTGGCTGCCGTCTATTCGTCAAGTGAAATCGCCGGCGCCGGACTCGACAGCGCCATTCCGAGGACGAGCGCTCAGACCCTCTGCGCACGCAAGCGCTCTGTCCCCGCAGCGTCGACGCGCTCGGCATCAGCGTCGATTACGACGCCGTAGTCGGCCCGCGCCATCTCCTCGGTGACGAAGCCATCGAGAAAGTCACGCAGCACCGCCTCCGGCGCACGCTCGAACGGGTCGCCGTAGCCGCCGCCGCAGGATTGCTCCCAGCGGAGCTGTTCCCCCGGCGCCATCGCGAAGTTGGTGTGCTTCGAATCGATGTCGTGCTCGGTTCCATCGGCATCGACCTTCACAAGCCGGAGGGGATGTCCGTCGCTGCCGCCGAACAGCCCGCCCGGGGCATCCTTGGCGCGATCGGTCTCCGTGGTGAACGCCCCGCCCTCGGTGAAACGGTTGGTCCGCACAATCCCGATTCCGCCGCGCCAGCGCCCCGGTGCGGGTGGCAGGTCGCGGAGCTCGTAGCGCTCCGTGCGTAGAGGAAACAGCCAGTCGGTCTCCTCGATCGGAGTGTTGCGCGAGTTGACGGTGAGCACGTCGATCGCGTCGAGGCCGTCCTTACCGCAGCGCCCGCCGTAGGAGCCCTCGTTGATCTCAACGTGCACCCAATACTCCTCCTTCTCGGCGACGTAGCCCGTGTAGACGCCCACGCCGACCGCGCTGGAGCCGGCGCAGACCCGGTCTGGGACGACGTTGGCCAGGGCCTGAATCGCTGCATCCGAGGCCCGCATGATCGGGCAGACACGGGAGAGGGCCGATCGTGGGAAGGTCGGATTGAAGATGCTTCCCTCACGTGCGATCACGTGGATCGGCCGGAAGATGCCGTCGTTCTGCGGAATGAAGTCGGTGAAGGTCGCCTCGTCCAGGAACACGGAGCGGATCACCGTGTAGATCCCGGGCAGCGTTGAACCCTCAAATGGAGTGTTGAAGCCGGTCGGCACGTTGTCACAGGACTCCGAGAGATCGACCGTGATGTCTGATCCTTCGATCGTGACCTTGGCATGGACGTACAGGGGCTCGCCACGATTACGGCCATCGTCGTCGAGCCAGCCATCCTCCTCCCAGGTGCCGTCCGGTACCTGCTCGAGCTGCTCGCGCAGCATCCGCTCGCAGTAATCGAGGAACTGCTCGATCGCCGCCATCACCGTCTCGCGCCCGTACTTCTCGAGCAGGCCGAGGAAGCGGTTCTCCCCCAGCCGGCCGGCGGCGATCATCGCCTCGGTATCGCCGACGACGTAGCTCGGCGTGCGGGTGTTGTCGATGAAGAACTGCCAGAGCTGCTCGTTTCGAACCCCGTTCTCATAGAGCTTGAGCGAGTCGTAGATCTTCGACTCGGCCCAGACGTCATGCACGTCGATCGCGATTCCCGGGAAGACGCCGCCGGTGTCGGAGAGGTGAATCGTCGAGGCCGACCAGGCGACAAGCTCCCCCTCCCAGAAGATCGGGATCGCGACGCACAGGTCGGGGGAGTGGGAGGCGCCGTGGTAGGGGTTGTTGTGGATGATCACGTCCCCGGGGTTCACGTTCCCCTCGAGCCGTCGCATGAAGCCGCGGATGTATGCGGGGATCGACCCGATGTGCATCGGCGTGGTGTCGGACTCGCAGATCTCGCGACCGTCGGCGGTGAACAGCCCGCCGCCGAGGTCCTCGACCTGCTGCGCGGCGGGGCTATAGGCCATCCGCTTGAGGGCATGCCCCATCTCGACCCCGATCGCCTGTAGGGCCCCGCCGAGTACGCCGAGCGTGATCGGATCGAGCCTCTCCGACTCGACCTCGGGGGCCTCAGACGTCGCCTGCAATTCGCTCATTGTGGTGCCTCCCGCTGCTCGCTCGCGTCGCCGGCGATGATGATTCCCCCGTCGGCCGCCACTTGGGCGACGAGCCCGGGGGTGACCACCGTCGTCGAGTCGAGCTGCTCGATGACCGCCGGGCCGTGGATCACGTTGCCATCGAGCAGACGGCCGCGGTCGTAGACCACGGTCTCGAGGTCGACGGCCGCCGCGCCGTCGGCGAAGACGACGGGCCGTCGATCGATGATCGACGCTTCCGGCGGCTCGCTCTCGCCCGCCGCCAAGACCTCGGGCTCGAGGTCGGGCATCACACCGATCGCGTAGCTCCGCAGGCCTACGAGCTGGACGAGCTGCTCCTCGAAGCGATAGAAGTACTCGCGTTCGTGGGCGTCTTCGAAGTCCTCGCTCAGCTTGCCCAGCGCTCCAGCGTCGAACCGACCAGACGCGACCGGGACCAGCAGCTCGTAGGCCTGGCCGACGTAGCGGCACTCCGCGAGCCGGGTGAACCTCCAACTCTCGGGCGCCACCGCGTCGCCCTCCAGCCGCCGCCGGCCGTTCGCCTCCAGCTTCGCGTAGGCCGCTTCGACGATCGCCGGATCGCACTCGTCGACCTGGAGCATCACGGTCTCCTGGCTCTCGTACTTGAGGTCGGATTCGAGCAGACCCATCGCCGACGTTATCCCGGGATGGAGCGGAATGATCACCCGAGGGAAGGAAAGCTCGGTAGCGATGTCCGCTCCGTACAGCGGCCCGCCGCCACCGAAGGCGACCAGCGAGAGATCTCGTGGGTCGATGCCTCGCTGAACGGAGTTGACGCTGATCGCGCTGACCATGTTCTGGGTCAAGATCCGGATCGCACCGAGCGCCGCGTCGCGGACGCTCGTACCTAGATCGGCGGCGAGCGTGCCGATCGCCTCCTCGGCCAGGTCGCGTCGCATGCTGAGCGAGCCGGCGAGCTTCGCCTGAGGCCGTAGCCGTCCGAGCACGAGCTGCGCGTCGGTAGCCGTCGGGAGCGTCCCACCGCGGCCGTAGCAAGCGGGGCCCGGGTCGGCGCCGGCCGATTCGGGACCGACCCGCAGAAGGCCGCCGGCGTCGATCCTCGCGATCGAGCCGCCGCCGGCGCCGATCGTGTCGAGATCGGCCATCGGAATCATCACCTCGTAGCCGCCGACGTTCGTGTCGTAGAGGTGCTTCATCCGCATCCGCGCATCCGGGGCGACCCCGATGTCAGCGGACGTACCGCCGACGTCGAGCGTCACGACCGAGTCGTAGCCGACCGACCGCGCCGCGGTGATGCCGCCGACGAGTCCGGCCACCGGTCCCGACATCAGCAGCGACGCCGGCGCCTCGGTGGCGCCGCCGACGGTGGCGGTACCCCCGTTCGAGCTCATCAGATGAAGGTCCGCCTCGGGGGCGATCTCGCGCAGCGACTCGTCCATGCTGCGCAGGTAGGAGCTCACCTGCGGTCCGATGTAAGCGTTGAGCGCGGTCGTCGTGAAACGCTCGTACTCGCGGTGTTGCGGCACGACCTCGTGCGAGATCGACACGTGCGCCTCCGGGAACTCGTCCGCCAGGATCTCCTTGACCCGAAGCTCGTGGCGGGGATCGAGGAACGAGAACAGGAAGCAGACGCAAACGGCTTCCACCCCGGCATCCTTGAGCTCACGAACGGCCGCCCGCGCCTCTTCCTCGTCGAGCGGCGTGATGATCTCGCCGGGCGGGCCGATCCTCTCGCTGACCGGCAGCCGGAACCGCCGCTCGACCAGCGTCGGCTCGCGCCAGGGCAGATCCTGATAGATCGAGAACGTCTTCGGGCGGCGGTGGCGACCGATGTAGATGATGTCCCGGAAGCCCTTGGTCGTGATCATCCCCGTCTTCGAGCCGTTGCGCTCGAGCACGATGTTGGTGGCGATCGTGGTGCCGTGGAATACCTGCTGTAGCCGCTCGGGCTCGATCTCTGCCAACTCGGCCAGCTCGCGCAGGCCGGACATCATCGCCTTCGACGGATCCGCGGGCGTGCTGGGCACCTTGTGCACCCAGACCGCCTTCGACTCATCGTCGACGAGCATCAGATCGGTGAACGTTCCACCAACGTCAACCCCGGCCCTAAACACCGGCCCGACGCCCATCTGCCTCGACCTGTCGCGACCCGTCTCGGGCGCCCGAGCCGCCGCCGCTCGCAAGTCTCGAGAGCACCGTCTCGGTAGACATGATGTGGCCGTAGAGTCGCCGCAGCACCAGGCATGCCGCCTCGTGGTAGGCCTCGGAGTCCGCGCCGCAGGCGTCGTCGACCAGGACGCAGCCGAAGCCACGATCAGCTGCGTCGCGCATCGTGGCCTCGACGCACATGTTCGTCGAGACGCCCGTGAACAGGAGGTCCTCGACTCCATAGGTCCGGAGGATCAACTCGATCGGCGAGGAGTTGAACGCGCTCGGGGTGATCTTGTTGATCACCCGCTCGTCCGCTCGGGGCTGAAGCTCGTCGAGGATCTCGTGCTCGCGCTCGCCGACGCGGTTGTTCGTAGACCGGCAGAGCTCGAACATCTGCGGACCGAGGTCGCTGTAGTCGACGACCTCGGAGCCGTAGGTCAGAAACACCCTCCTCATACCGTGCTCGCGCGCCCACTCGAGCAGCCGCAGCGTGTTGGGGACCACGAACTCGTCGATCCGCGTGAACCGATACTCGGCCTCCTCGGCGCGCCCCTGCTCGGCCAGGAGCCGACCGAGCCCGGTCTCACGGGTACCCGTGGCGTACATCATGTCGACTACGACCAGGCAGGTCGTCGTTGGATCGAGCTCGACATCTCGCGTGTAGACGGATACGTAGTCGTCGCTTGGTTTCATCAGCTCCTCCTCGGCCGCGGTTTCGCGACGGTGCTACGGGACCAGCAGGACCTTCCCGGTCTGCTCGCGGTTCTCGATGATTCGGTGCGCCTCGCCGGCATCGGCGAGCGGGATCTCGGCGTGCACGTCGGCGCGCAGCCGTCCGGCCGCCATCATCTCCGTGGCCATCGCCATCTCCTCCGGCGTTCCGATCCGCGATCCCATTACCTGCCACTCGTTGCGGAACAGCTCGACGAGATCGATCGGCGGCGTCTCGCCGGCGTGAGCGCCGCAGGTGACGAGTCGGCCGCCCTTGCGCAGCGCCGAGAGGCTCGGCATGAACAGATCGCCGCCGACATGCTCGATGTAGAGATCGGCCCCGACGCCACCGGTGAGCTCGAGAACTCGGTCGGTGATCGACTCGGACCTGTAGTTGACCGTCTCTGAGGCGCCCAGCTCCTTGGCGCGCTCGAGCTTCTCGTCAGAGCCCGCGGTGGCGATCACCGTCGCCCCGGCGATGCACGCGACCTGGATCGCGGCGTGCCCGATTCCGCTGCCCGCGGCCTGCACGACCACCGTCTCCCCGGGCTGCGCCTGCCCGCGGTTGGTGACCATATGCCAGGCCGTGGAGAAGACCACGTTTCCGGCCGCCGACTGCGCATATGTGAGCTCATCCGGGAGCGCGTGGACAGAGGCAGCGGGGGCCAGGACATACTCGGCATATCCTCCCGGCAGCTGCACGCCAAACATCTGGGCGTCCTCGCAGAGATTCTGTCTGCCGCGGCGGCAGTAGCGACAGACGCCGCACGGGGTCTCGGACTGAACCCAGACCCGATCGCCCGGCGCCGGCCGGTCGACGCCGGCGCCGACGGACTCGACATCACCGGCGAACTCGACCCCGAGCTGGTGCGGCAGGGGCAACGGCCAGCGCGAGACGCCCGAGCGGACGTCGACGTCGAAATGGTTGACCCCGCAGGCCCGCATTCGGATCAGGACCTCTCCGGCGCCGGGCTCGGGGACCTCGACGTCATCGTAGGCCAGTACGTTGTTCGGCCCGTACTCATGGAATCGAACTGCCTTCATCTCAGCTCCCCTTCTCTCGTTCCTCGACCGGCGGTGCGATCACGCCCGCCTCTACAAGCTCGCGATGGCGCCGGGGCCCGATTCCGAGCAGCTCGCGATAGACCTCGTCGTCGTGCTCTCCGAGCCTCGGCCCGACCCACGCGATAGAGCCCGGGGTACGCGAGAGCTTGGGAACAACCCCGGGCATGACCAACCGCCCGAGGGTCGGCTCCTCGACCTCGTGCAACATCTCGCGAGCTGCGTAGTGAGGGTCCGCGAGCGCCGTCGCCGCGTTGAATATCGGCCCGGCGGGAACCCCGGCGTTTCCGAGGATCTCGGTCAGCTCCTCCGAGGTCTTGGTGGCGACCCACTGGGCAACCAGCTCGTCCAGCTCCTCCATTCGGTCGCCGCGAGCCACGTCGGTCGCATAGCGTTCGTCGTCGGCCAGCTCGGGCCGGCCCATCACCTCACTGAGGCGGCGAAACGGACTATCGGAGTTGGCGCCGAGTACGTACCACTGCTCGTCCTTCGTGAGGTAGACGTTGGACGGCGCGAACCCCGGCAGCGTGCTGCCGGTCCGCTCGCGCGTCACCCCCGCCCGAGCGTAATCCGAGAGGGTGCTCTCCATCATTGCCGCGACCGCCTCGTAGATCGCGACGTCGACGACCTGGCCGCGCCCGCTCCGAGAGCGTTCATGGAGGGCCGCCAGCGTGCCGACCGCGCCGAAGATCCCGGCCAGCATGTCACCGATGGAGATGCCCACCCGTGGCGGCGGCCGGTCGGGGAAGCCGGTTACGTAGCGCAGCCCGCCCATCGCCTCGCCGACGCTCCCAAAGCCCGCGCGGTCCCGATAGGGGCCCGTCTGCCCGTAGCCGGAGACGCGGGTGAGGATCAAGGCAGGGTCCTCGGCCGCCAGCTCTTGGTAGCCAAGATTCCATTCCTCGAGCCGGCCGGGCCGGAAGTTCTCGACCACGACGTCGGAGCGGCGGATCAGCCGCCGCGCAATCTCCTGCCCGTCGAGGATCCGTAGGTCAAGGCTGATGCACTTCTTGCCGCGGGAGATGTGCGACCACCAGAGGCCGCGGCCCTTGACTCGCGACCGGCCCATGATCCGCATCGAATCGCCACCTTGCGGGGACTCGACCTTGATCACCTCCGCCCCGAGATCGGCGAGCAGCTGACCGCAGAAAGGGCCTGCCAGCATGGCACCCAGCTCAAGCACCCGCACCCCGACCAGGGGGCCACTCTTGACGTCGGTCTCAACCATCAGTCCGGTGGCGGACCTGGCTTGAGCTTCTCGACCAGCACGTCACGACCGAACTCGATGTGCGCCCGCCAGCAGGCCTCCGCCGCGCGACCGTCGCCCGCGCTCAGATGCCGGAGCATCTCATCGTGGTCCGCGGAGGAGCGCTGCTTGCTCTCCTCGCCGTACCACAGGTAGGCCTTGTATATGACCGGCGTTTGAACGACATGGGTCATGATTCGCTCTAACGCGGCGCTCCGAGCAGCCTGCACGATGGTTAGGTGAAAGCTCTGGTTGATCTGGGCCAGTCGCCTCGACCAGCCGAGATCGCTCGACGACCCCGATGAGAGCTCGGCGACCATCCCTTCCTGAATCCGCGTCAGGACCCCCAGCTCGTACTCGCCGATTCGCTCGCTGGCGAGCCGCGCGGCGTAGCTCTCGACCTGGGCGCGGAGGTCGTAGATGTCGTAGACCTCGCTGGCGGAGAAGCTCCGCACGACCATCCCTCGGACCGAGCGGGCGACCAGGTTCTCGCGCTCCAGCCGCAGAAGCGCCTCCCGGACCGGCGTCCGGCTCACGCCGAGCGCCTTGCCGACCTGCTCCTCGACGATTCGCTCGTCGGGCTTCAGGCTGCCGTCGATGATCTCCCGCCGGATCACCTCGTAGACGTCCGCGGCAGCGGTTCGAGTCGAGCTGCTCTGCGGCGAGCCCCCGAGTGCGCCAACCTCCATCAGTGCACTCGATTGCCGCGGAGAATCACCATCCCAGAGCGGTCTCCAGCCCGGCGACGCTTGTATACAGTCGCATACAAGCGATCATACGCCGGACCGCCCCGCAGGCGTCAGGCGGCCCGAAATTTACAACGGCAGCTCCGGCTCGCCGGCGGTCCATCCGCCGTCAACCGGGAGCAGGTGCCCGGTGATCAGCGAGCCGGCATCGGACACCAGAAAGAGCGCGGCGCCGGCGATGTCCTGTGGCTGGCCAATCCGGCCGAGCGGGATCCGGCGTACCGCCGCAGCGTGTACCTCCTCGACCTCGAGCATCGGAGCGGCCATCGGCGTCCAGACGAAGGTTGGGGCGATCGCGTTGACGGTGATGCCGTGCGGAGCCCAGTCGATCGCGAGGCTGCGGGTCAGCGCCGCGACCGCGCCCTTCGTCGCGGTATAGACGGACTGGTTCGGAAGCGAGAGGATCGCCGCCTGCGAGGCGAGGTTGACGATGCTCCCGCGACCGCGCTCGATCATGTTCGCGGAGGCAGCCTGCGCGCACGCGAACGTGCCCTTGACGTTGATCCGCCAGAGCCGATCCATGTCCTCCTCGGTCGCCTCCTCGGCCGGCACGTTGTCGCAGATCACCGCGGCGCAGTTGACGAGAGCGTCAATCTGACCGAGCTCGTCGACGATCCCGTCGAAGGCGGTCCCGACCGCTGCGCGGTCCCCGACGTCGAGGGCGACGGGTAGCGCGCGCCGGCCCGCCTGCTCGACCAGTCCGGCGGTGTCCTGAAGCCGCGCCTCGTCGAGATCGATCAGCGCCACATCGGCACCGGCGTGGGCCATCGCGGCCGCGACGGCCTGGCCGATGCCCTGCGCTGAACCCGTCACCACTGCGACCCGACCGGACAAGCCGAAGTCGATCGAGTAGCTGGACTCTGCAGACATTCTTTGACCCCTCTCCTAGCCGCGATCCCGGGCTCGCGACCCTACTTGGCGCGGAGTCTTGGCGCGGCCAGAGCATCCGCTCGCGACGAGGTCGCCGCGAGCAGCGGCGACGGCAATCAGCACCGGGTCGGGCCGCGCGCCACTCGCCCGCACCCGCGGTGGTAGAAAGCTGTGCATGACGCCGCCGACCGACCCAACGCTCGCCCGCTACCAGATGTGGATCGGGGGCGGCCCCTCCGAAGCGACGGATGAGCGCACGATCGAGACCGTCAACCCCGCGACCGGAAGCCCATGGGCATTGATCCCCGACGCTTCGCCCAGCGACGTCGACCGTGCGGTCGCCGCGGCGCGCGCGGCGTTCGTCGACCCCTCCTGGGCGGGCTTGACACCAACCGCGCGTGGGCTGTTGCTGATTCGCCTGGCCGATCTGATCGACGAGAACGCCGAGCGGCTCGCCGCCGTCGAGACGCGAGACAACGGCAAGCTCCTCAAGGAGATGCGTGCCCAAGCGCAGGCACTCGGCCGCTGGTTCCGGTTCTTCGGTGGCATGGCCGACAAGCTCGAAGGCACGGTACCGGCGATCGATCAACCCACCGTCCTCAACTACACCCTGCGCGAGCCGGTCGGCGTCGTCGCGGCGATCGCGCCGTGGAACTCGCCTTTGCTGCTGGCAACCTGGAAGCTCGCTCCGGCGCTCGCGGCGGGCAACACGCTCGTTGTCAAGCCGAGTGAGTACACCTCCACCTCGATGCTCGAGCTGGTCCCGTTGTTCGAGCGCGCCGGCTTCCCGGCCGGAGTCGTCAACGTCGTCACCGGTAAGGGCGCGGTCTGCGGATCGGCACTGAGTGCTCATTCGAAGATCGATCGAATCGCTTTCACGGGCGGCCCGGAGACAGCGATCGCAATCGCGCATTCCGCTGCTGATCAGCTCGTCCCGGCGACCTTCGAGCTGGCAGGAAAGTCCGCGAACATCGTCTTCTCCGACGCTGACCTCGACGCCGCCGAGGCGGGAGTCCTGGCCGGAATATTCGCCGCCGCGGGCCAGACCTGTATCGCCGGCTCGCGAATGCTGGTGCAACGCGAGATCCAGGGGGAGCTCGTCCAGCGCATCGTCGATCGAGCCAAGGCCATCCGGCTCGGCGATCCCACCGATGCGGATACGCAGATGGGACCCGCGGCCACGGCTGCACAGCTGAGCAAGATCGAGGGCTTCGTGAGCGAAGCAGTGGCCGACGGCGCCGAGATCGCAGCCGGTGGACGCGCCCCCGACGATCCGGCCCTCGGTGACGGCTACTTCTACGAGCCGACCGTGCTCACCGAGGTCACTCCGGAGATGAGGATCGCGCAGGAGGAGGTGTTCGGGCCGGTACTCGCGGTGATCCCGTTCGACGACGAGGCGGACGCCGTGCGGATCGCCAACGGCACCCCCTACAGCCTTGCGGCGGGAGTCTGGACCAACGCCCTCAAGCGGGCCCACCGCATGGCGCGCTCGCTGAACGCGGGCACCGTCTGGATCAACACCTATCGAGCCGTGGCGCCGATGTCGCCTTTCGGCGGCTCCGGAATGAGCGGCCACGGCCGCGAGAGCGGAGTCGAGGCGATTCGCGAGATGACGAAGGTCAAGAGCGTGTGGGTCGAGCTCTCGGACACGGTTCAGGATCCGTTCACGCTGCGAGTGTGACCCCCCGACCGTTGGAATAGGGTGTGGCGATCGCCGACCTCGACGCTCACCGGATCACCACGGACCCCGATCCGTTCGAGGCCTTCCGGATTGCGCTCGGCTACCGGGTCGGGAACCTGGTCTTCCTCTCGGGCCAGGCGGCGATCGACGAGCAGGGAGCGGCGGTCGGCGTCGATGACTTTGACGCGCAGGCCGCGCAGACCTTTGCCAACATCGGCCGCGTCCTGGAGGCCGCCGGCTCCAGCATGCAGCAGATCGTCAAGGTCACGATCTACCTCACCGACATGGACAACTTTCCCAAGATTCTCGAGCTCCGAGAGCGCCACTTCACCCCGCCTTATCCCGCAGACACGATCGTCGAGATCTCCGCGCTGGGACTGCCGGAGCTGATGATCGAGGTAGACGTGATCGCCCTGCTCGACGGCAAGATCGTCGGCTGACCACCGCTACGTCGGAGAAGGAGCGCAACATGAGCTATGCAACCGTCGACGAAACTCGGCTCTGGTACGAGTTCACCGGACCCGATGACAAACCGCTGATCCTCCAGTTCGGCGGCGGGCTGTTCGGCCGCCAGAACTTCGACTCCGTCAACGATGGCTTGCGAGAGAGCTTCCGGCTCCTCTCCTACGACGCGAGCGGCTACGGTCGCTCCGATCAGCCGCTGGAAGCCCACTCGATCGAGGCCTGGGCCGACGAGGCGGTCGGGCTGCTCGACGAGCTCGGGATCGATCGAGTTCTCACCCACGGCACGTCGATGGGCGGGATGATCGCGATCGCGTTCACCGCGAAGTACCCGGACCGCACGATCGCCTCCTGTGCCGATTGCGCGTTCGCCCGCTGCGATATCTATCGCCGGACGCTGTTCCGCAACTGGCGGCAGCAGGCGGAGGGTCTCCCGCTTGACGTGCTATCCGACCTGGTGACGATCCAGGCGGTCAGCTCGGGATTCATCGAGGAGAATCCGGACATCTTCGACACCGTTCGAAGCGTGATCAACAAGAACTCGCCGCACACCGTCCGCCAGGCCTGCCTCGCGATGGAGACCATGGACCTCGAGCCACTCGTGAGCGACATCGGCCGCCCGATTCTCTTCACCAACGGGTCCCGAGACATCATGACCCCGCCTGATCTCGGCGCTTCCGGCTTCAGCGCCCGCCAGATCGTCGAGGCCGTTCCCGAGCATGCTCGCCTGCACGAGTTCGCCGATATCGGCCACGCCGATCTGCTGGAAGTGCCCGAAGAGGCCGTGGGAGTGGTCACGGCGTTCTTCCAGGATGCCCTGGAATAGGCGACCGGCTCTCGGCGCAAGCCACGTCAGCGGCGGCGGCTGGCCGGACGGCGGGCGCTGATCACCGACCAGCGGATCGCGCCTGTTCCAGCACCGCGGCCTTGGTCCCACCCTGCAGCGCGGAGCTGAAGGTCGTCTCCAGCTCGAGCAGATCCTTGACCCGGCGGGCCGCATCGATTGCCGAACCGAGCTCGACCCCGCATTCGACGCCGAGCTCCTGGCACAGATGGACGAGATCCTCGGTCGCGATGTTCCCGTAGTGAGCCATCCCGTACGGCATGCGGATGCCGCCGCCGATGCCGCAGATCGAGCCCTCCAGAAAGCTGACTCCGCTCTGCATTCCGGCGAGCGCGTTGGCGAGGGCCATTCCGTTCGTGTTGTGCATGTGCAGGCCGAGCCTGGTCTCGGGCCAGCGATCGAGGATCATCGAGCTCAATCGCGCCACCTTCGTGGGGCCGTCGAGGCCGGTGCTGGTCGCGATGTAGTAGTCGTCAACTCCGCTCTCGCGCATCCGCTCGATCATCTCGAGAACGCGCGGCTCCGGAATCTCACCCTCGTAGGGGCAGAACATGGCCACGCCGATCGCCACGACGACCGGCTTTCCAGCCTCGCGAGCGACCTCGGCGACGCCGGCGATCTGACCAAGGTTGTCCGCGACCGACATGTTCGCGTTCTTGAGGTTGTAGGTGTCGCTGGCGGTGATCAGGCCGAGCACCTCGTCCGCACCGGCCGCGACGGCACGCTCGGCGCCGCGTCGATTCGGCACCAACGCCCGGTAGACGGTGCCCTCCGTCCGCTTGATCCGCGCGAAGACCTCCTCGGCGTCGGCCAGTTGAGGGATCACATCGGGTCGGACGAACCCGGTCACCTCGACCGTCGGGAACCCGGCCGCCGCCAGTAGCTCGACCATCTCGACCTTCGTCTCAACCGGATAGGTGCGCTCGAGGCTCTGCAGGCCGTCACGCGGGCCGGCCTCGACGATCGAGACGCTCTCCGGCAGGTTCATCGGCCGGAGCTCAACCGGCGTTCGGGGTCAGCGGCGAGGCGGCGCCGATCGGGTTGCGGGCAAGGAAGTCGGCGACCGCCCGGCAGTGCTCCTCGGTGCCGTCGAAGATCGTCGAATGGTTCGATCCCGCGATCACGTAGGTCTCACCGTTCGGCAGGTTGTCGGCGATCCACTGCTGCCCGGCGCCCTCCGGCCCTTGATCCCAGGGGGTCATGATGTCCTCGTCGCCGCCGAGCACCAGCGCCGGTGGGGTGATCCGCTTTACCCAGTCGCGGAGGTTCATGTCGATCATCGCCTGACAGGCGGCGGTCATCACGTGCGCCTCGTTGGCGTCGGTGAGGATCTGCTGGATGACCTCGATCCCCTCCCGACCGGCCTCGGTCTCCAGGTAGGCGCGCGACAGGGCCTGCCAGGAGATCAACTCGGCGAGAGTCCGTGAGCCGACGCCCTCGAGGCGGATCAGGTCGATCCAGTTCTGGAATATCAGCTCGCCGGAGCGGCCGAGCTCGGCGGCGGCGCAGTTGAGCACGACCGACTGACAGCGCTCCGGGTGCTTGCCGCCGACGACGATCGCGACCATGCCGCCCATGGAGGTCCCGTGGATATGGGCCTTCTCGATGCCCAGGGCGTCGAGAAGCGCAACCGCGTCGTCGGCCCACACCTCCATGTCATAGTGCTGCTCGGGCTTCTCGGAGGCACCGTAGCCACGCTGGTCATAGTCGATGCACTGAAACTGCCGGCTCAGAATCGGCGTCGCGGGTCCGAAGTTGAAATGCCCGAATCCCGCTCCGTGGATCTGCAACACCGGCTCTCCCTCGCCGGTGATCTCGTACCAAAGCTCTGCGCCGTTGATCTTGATTCGGTCAGCCATCTGGACCTCCTGTGGGCAGTCGACCCGGAGCGCCCCCGGTGCCGATCGTATCCGGGGGAACCGGCCGCCGTTCCGCAGCCTCGGGCCGTGCGCTGCCACCAAATATATATATGTATGTCCGACATCCGATTGTCGAGCGGGGCCAGGACCGATCGCCGCGGATGATCGCGGCAGCCGCGAAGCCGGGCGCAGGCGGCGCGCAGTCGGATAGCATGGGCGGCCTTCGGAGGAAGCGGCGACTCAGCTTCGGAGGAGGCCGGTGACGCAGGAGCCATGTCGAGAGATGTCCAACATCCGTATCGGAGCCGCCTGAGACCGACCATCCGGGGGAACGAAACCCGATGACGGCACCACTCGCCGACGTCCGGGTGATCGCGATCGAACAGTACGGCGCCGGACCCTGGGGCACGCTCCAGCTTGCCGACCTGGGAGCCGAGGTGATCAAGGTCGAGGACCCGGCCTCTGGCGGGGACGTCGCGCGCTACGTGCCGCCGTACGCCGAGGGCGAGGACTCGCTCTTCTTCGAGACCTTCAACCGCAACAAGAAGAGCATCTCGCTCGATCTGCGCACGACCGAAGGGCGAGGCGTGCTGGAGGACCTGGTGCGGGCCTCCGACGTCCTCTATTCGAACCTACGCGGCGACCAGCCAAAGAAGCTGCGGCTGACCTACGACGACCTCGCGGAGGTCAACCCGCGAATCGTCTGCTGCTCGCTGTCGGGCTTCGGGATGACGGGACCCCGGGCGTCCGAGGCGGGGTATGACTACATCGTGCAGGGGATGTCGGGGTGGATGAGCCTGACGGGCGATCCGAAAGGTCCGCCGACGAAGAGCGGCCTCTCGCTCGTCGACCTCTCAGGCGGCTACGCCTCGACGATAGCCGTGCTCGCGGGCCTGTGGTCCGCTCGCCGCGACGGCACGGGCTGCGACTGCGACATCTCCCTCTACGAAACGGCGCTGCACGAGCTCATGTATGTGGGCACATGGGTGGCGAGCGCCGGCTTCCAGCCTCAACGGATGCCCGACTCGGCGCATCCGTCGATCGTTCCGTTCCAAGCCTTCGCTACGAGAGACGGCTGGATCACGGTGGCCTGCCCCAAGCAGAAGTTTTGGCAGCGCCTCTGCGCCGCGATCGAACGGCCCGACCTGCTCGAGGATCGCCGCTACGCCGACTTCGCCGCGCGACACGAGAACCGGGAGCAGCTCCTCTCCATCCTTCGTCCGGTGTTCGAGGAGCACTCGAGTGAGGAGTGGCTCGAGACCCTGGCAGAGGCGGGCGTTCCCTCGGGCCCGGTCTACGACGTGCCCACCGCGCTCGCCGATCCGCAGGCAGCGGCCCGCGGGGCGGTCGTCGAGATTGAGCACCCAGCCCTCGGCCCGGTGCGCCAAGTCGCCTCGCCGCTGCGGGTCAACATCGAGCAGGAGCCCTTTCCGCTCGAGCGGGGCCCGTTCCGAGGCGAGCACACCGACGAAGTCCTGCGCGACGTATGCGGCTACGACGACGATCGGATCGCCGCGCTGCGCCGGTCCGACGCGTTCGCGAGCCCGGAGCGATGAGCGGGCCGCCGTAGGTGCCAGTCCGTCTCCCGCTGGTAGGCATGTGCCGCCCGGATCAGCACCTTCTCCTCGAATGGTCGCCCGACGAGCTGCATCCCGAGCGGCAGGCCCTGGTCCGAGAACCCGGCGGGGATCACCAGCGCGGGCGTGCGGGAAAGCGAAAAGATCGAGATGAAGCGTGCCAGCACCCCGGTCGTCTCGAGCGGATCGCTCTCCGCGATCAGCGGAGCCGGGATCGGCGCCGCCGGAGCCAGCAGCAGATCGAGTCCCGTCAGGGCGGTCTCGACCTGCCTCGTCCAGGCTCGCTGCTCGTGGCGGCCGCGCCCGTACCGGGGGCCGGTTACCGCGCCGCCGCGGCGCAGGCGCGCCTGCACGTCAGGAGCAAAGCCTTCCGGGCGCTCTACGAGCCGCTCGGCGTGAAACGCCGCCGCCTCGGCGAGCATGAGGTCCGCGTTCAGCTCGATCGCCCCCTCGATGCCCGCAAGCTCCACGGGCTCGACCCGCGCGCCGAGCCGCTCGATAGTCGCCGCCGCGGCTTCGAGCACCGCGATCGTCTCGGCCGGGAGCCCGCGGCGGAAGTCGCCTCCCAGAAGCCCGATCCGCAGGCCCTCTGCGCCTTCGGCCATCGCTTGCTCGTAACCGCCACCGGGGCGATCGACGCTGGCCGGATCGTCGGGATCATGGCCCTCGATCACCTCGAGAACGCGAGCGACGTCCTCGATTCGGCGGGCCAGGGGTCCGACCGTGTCGAAGGTCCACGCGACCGGAATCGTTCCGCGATTGGAGACCCGGCCGGTCGTCGGCCGCAGGCCGCTGACGCCGTTCAGGGCAGCCGGGATGCGAACCGAGCCCCCGGTGTCGGTGCCGAGCGCGACCGGGACCAGCTCAGCGGCGGTCGCCGCGCCGGATCCGCCGCTTGATCCGCCGGGGGTGCGATCCGGGTCCCAGGCGTTGCGCCCCACCCCAAAGTGGATGTTCTGGGTCGTCGCCCCGATCGCCCACTCGGCCATGTGCAGCTTGCCGACGATCACCGCCCCCTGCTCGCGCAGTCTCGAGACCACCGCCGCATCGTGGTCGGCGATGTTGTCGCGAAGAAAGTCGCTACCCGCGGTCATCGGCACGTCGCGGACCGCGATGTTGTCCTTGAGCGCGATTGGAACGCCGTGCAGCCGGCCCAAGGCGTCACCGCTCTCAACCGCCCGCTCGGCCGCCACCGCAGCGGTGCGGGCCTCGGCAGCCATCACCGTGCGGAAGACGTTGAGAGCCCCAGCCTCAGCCTCGATGCGCCCCAAGAACGCGTCGACCAGCGCCACGGGAGAGAGCTCGCCACGGGCGATCGCCTCGGCGGCCTCGCAGGCGCCGAGCTCGGTAAGCGCCGGGCCTCGATGCGCCGCCGCGCTCAAGAGCCGGCGACACCCGGATGGTCACTGAGACGGCCCTTCACCGGGCTAGTGGTCCCGTGCGACCACTACTTGAACCCGAAGGCCTCGTTGCCGGCGTCAGAGACCGAAACGGGGGTCGCCAGCAGCCCCTTCTCGCGTGGGAGCAGGTCGTTGAGCGAGCCTCCGTTGCTCGCCGCTGCCAGCTCCGCCCGCCGCTTGCTCGTCGCCTCCACGTCGATCTCGAGGTCGCGCTCGTCCTTGAACATCACCCCGTAGGCATCTCGGGCCAGCTCGATGGTCGTGAAATCGTCGAGCACATCCTCGCGCACCATGTTCGGATCGCGTTCGAGCGGGTCGCCGTAGCCGCCGGCACTGGGCTCGCGGAACTCGATGTAGTCGCCGGCACCGAACGGCACCCCGGTGACCTTGGCCTCGAGGTACTCCTCCTGCGAAGTCCCCGGGTTCTTGTGCACCGAGGCGACGAGGCCGTCCCACCCTCCGAAGATGCCGCGCGGCGGATCCCACTGGCGATCGCCTTCACAGGAGTAGGTGCCGTCGACCAGGAAGCGGTTCCGGCGCACGACGCCGATGCCGCCACGCCACTTGCCGGGGGCGGCCGGCTCGGGCCGGAGCTCGTACTGGTCGCAGCGCATCGGGAATCGCAGATCGAGCTCCTCGATCGGGTTGTTGCGGGTGTTCGCCATCAGGTTGTCGACGGAGTCCATCGCGTCCTTGCCGTAGCGCCCGCCGTAGGAACCCTCGTTCACCTCGAGGTAGAGCCAGTACTCGCCCGAGTCCGGCATGAAGCCGGAGTAGGAGACGAAGTGGATCCCCGCAGAGTTTCCCGCCGTAACCTGCTGGGGGAGCTCGTCGGCGAGCGCGAGGATCGTGTTGTCGACGACCCGCTGCACCTGGCAGAACCGCGAGAAACAGGCCCGGGGGAAGTTCGGATTGAAGATCGTTCCCTTCGGCGCGATCACGTTCACGGGTCGGAATACCCCATCGTTCTGGGGGACGTGCTCCGGGAACGTCACCTCGTCGAGCAGGATGGTCCGAACGGCGTAGTAGGCACCCACCAGTAGCGAGCCCTCGAACGGGACGTTGAAGCCTGTTGGGACCTCGGCCTCCGAACCGGTCACGTCGATCGTGATCGAGTCGCCCTCGACGATGACCTTTGTCTCAACTCGCAGTCGCACGCCACGATTGCGCGCATCGTCATCGAGCCAGGCGGTGGGAGCGGTGTACTCCCCGTCGGGAATCTTGGCAATCTCTCCGCGGAGCATCCTCTCCGAGTAGTCCATCCACTCGTATGCGCCGCTCATCACCGTTTCGACGCCGTAGCGCTCGATCAGCCGGACGAATCGGTCGCGGCCGAGCTGGCAGGCCGCCATCATCGCGTTGCAATCGCCGCGGTTCATGGTCTCGGTACGGACGTTTTCGAAGATCATCGCGTCGAGATCCTCGTTCAGCTCGCCCGCTCGGTACCAGCGCATTCCGTTGTAGAGCTTCGATTCCGCGTAGACGTCGAACGCGTCGGCGTTGATTCCGGGGAAGGAGCCGCCCACGTCGAGTACGTGGGCGGTGACGGCGGCGAAGCCAAGCAGCTCCCCGTCCCAGAAGATCGGCACCGCGATCGCGATGTCGGGGGTATGGGACGCCCCGAGGTAGGGGTGGTTGTGGAAGATCACGTCGCCCTCCTCGATCTCGCCCTCGAGACGGTCGAGGAAGCCGCGGATGTACCAGGGGAGCGATCCGATGTGCATCGGTGTCGACTCGGACTCGCAGAGCTCGCGACCCTGGGCGTCGAAGATGCCCGCACCGAGATCCTCGGACTCGCGGATGATCGACGAGTAGGACATGCGGAACAGAACGCCCGCCATCTCCTTGGCGATTGCGTGGAACGCTCCACCGAGCACTCGGAGGGTGATCGGGTCTACTTCCACGCGCTCTCGAGTCGGAGGGCCCGGGGAGCGCCCGACCTCGTAGTCAACTACTGACATCGTCGTCCTTCCTCTGTCCGGCGGAGCCGGACACCTGCTGTGCCGCGGCTTCGTCGAGTGTGATCACAATGCTTCCGAAGCGATCGATCTCGGCCGTAAAGGCGGGGGGCACGACCGTCGTCGAGTCGAGCTGACTGATGATCGCGGGCCCTTCGACGCGGTTCCCCGCCTTCAGCCCGTCGCGAGCGTAGTAGCGCGTCGAGAGCGCGCTCAGCTCGCCGTCGACGAGGAACCAGGCCTCACCCTCGTGGCGCAGGCCGTCCTCAGGCGAAGCCCCCCCCTGCTCGACCTCCGGAGTCTCGAGGTCCGGCATCAGCCCGATGCCACGAACTCGGATGTTCGGGATCTCGATGTCGCTGTCGTCGAAGCGGCGCGAGTACTCGCGCTCGTGCGAGTCGTGGAAGTCCGCGCTGAGCTTCTCGACCCAGGCGCTGTCGATGTCGCCCGAGGGACAGTCGACCCGGAGCTCGTACCCCTGCCCGAGGTACCGGCAATCGGCAACTCGATTGATCACGCACCGCTCGGCCGGGATACCGTCCTCCTCGAGCTGCACCCTGGCCTGCTCCTCCAGCTCCTCGAAACGCTCGCGCAGGGCGTCTGCGTCAAGCTCCGAGACGCGCTGATAGGTGGTCGCCACGTACTCGTAGACCGCGTCGGTCGCCAGTAGCCCCATCGCCGCGGTGACACCGGGGTAGGGCGGTACGACGACCGCGGGCGTGCCGACCTCGGCCGCGATGTTCGCCGCGAACAGCGGGCCGGCGCCCCCCTCGGCGACGAGCGCGAAATCCCGAGGGTCATAGCCCTTGCGAACCGAGTTCTCCTCGATCGACTGCACCATCAACGAGGAGGCGATCCGGACGGCGCCCATCGAGGCCTCTTCGACACTCATCCCGAGCGTCTCGGCAACATCGGAGAACGCGCTATGGGCGAGATCCTTGCGCAGGGCCATCGCCCCACCGAGGAACGCATCCGGCTGCAACCAGCCGAGGTTGACCATCGCGTCCGTCACGGTCGGCTCGGTGCCACCTCGGTCATAGGCCGCCGGGCCAGGCTCGGCCCCCGCCGACCGCGGGCCGGAGCGAAAGATGCCGCCACCGTCGACGTAGGCGATCGAGCCGCCGCCGGCGCCGATCGTGTCGACATCGACCATCGGGATCATCGCCTGGTACGGGCCGGCGCGGGTATCGAGCAGATGCCGCATCCGCAGCGCTCCATTTTGCGCGAGGCCGATGTCGGCTGAGGTCCCACCGACGTCGAGGGTGATCACGGAGTCGTAGCCGACCTGCTTGCCGACGGTGATCCCGCCGACCACGCCCGCGACGGGTCCCGACATCAGCAGGTTGACCGGCCGCTCGATCGCGCCCTCGGCGGTCACGACTCCGCTCGCGGAGGTCATCAGATGAAGGCCCGTGCCAACCTGCAGCGCGCGAAGCTCCTCTTCGAGGCGGCGGATGTAGGACGCGACCTTGGGACCGATGAACGCGTTCAGGGCAACGGTCGAGAAGCGCTCGTACTCGCGGTACTGGGGCAGTACCTCCGAGGAGACCGAGAGGAACGCCTCCGGGAACTCCTCGCGGACGATCTCCGCCGCGCGCTTCTCGTGGGCGTCGTTGAGGAACGAGAAGAGGAAGCAGACCGCGACGGCCTCGACTCCCATCTCCTTCAACCTCAATGTCTGCTCGCGGACCTTGTCCTCATCGAGCTCGACGAGAACCTCACCGTTGCCCAAAATCCGCTCCGGCACGGGCAGCCGATAGCGACGACGGACAAGCGGGAAGGCCTGCCACGGCAGGTCCTGGTAGTTCGAGAAGTTCTTCGGCTTCTTGTGCCGAGCGATATGGAGGATGTCTCGATACCCCTCGGTGGTCAGCATTCCAACCTTGGCGCCGTTGTGCTCGATCACGATGTTGGTCGCGATCGTGGTCCCGTGGAACACCTGATCGAGCGCCTCGGGCTTCTCGCCCGCCCGCTCGGTCAGCTCCTTGATTCCCTGAATCGTCCCTTGAGACGGATCCTCGGCCGTGCTCGCGAGCTTGTGGATCAGGACCGTGCCGGCCTCGTCGTCCACGTAGATCAGATCCGTAAACGTCCCTCCGACGTCCACTCCAAGCCGCTTCAAGCCCTAAACGTCCTTCCGACCTCTACTCCTCCGACGCCTACTCCACGCCCCCTCATCGCTCGCTCCTCCTGTCGGTTGGGTAAGGACCCACGGTGCGCCCGCGGTCCTCGGCGATCACGGAAGCAGGACCAGCTTGCCAAAGAAATCACGACTGGCCAGGCGCTCCACCGCGGCCCTCGCCTCTGCCAGCGGATAGGTGCCCGCAACCTGAGGCCTGATCAGGCCGCGGCGCGCGAGGTCGAGCACCTTGAACAGCTCATCCCGCGTGAAGGCGAACGAGCCGGTGATCGTCCACTCGCTGCGGAAGAACGGGATGACATCGAAGGGAACGACCTCGCCGCCGTGAGCACCACAGGTGGTCAGCCTCCCCCCCGGCCGCAGCGCCTGGAGCCCCTTCTCCAGCAGGTCCCCGCCGACGTGCTCGAAGACCAGGTCGACACCCTCGCCCGTGATCTTCATCACCTCCTCGGGGATGTCCTGCTCGCTGTAGTTGATGCCGACGTCCATCCCGAGCTCTTCCGCTGCGGCGAGCTTCTCGGGACTGCTGGAGGTCCCGATCACGAACGCGCCGGCGAGCTTTGCCAGCTGAATCGCAGCCGAGCCGATGCCCGAGGAGACCGAGTTGATCATTACGGTCTGGCCGATCCGCAGGTCGCCGCGCGTGAAGAGCATGTGCCAGGCGGTGCCGAACGGCACCTGCAGGGCCGCTGCATCGGCCCAATCGATGCCCTCGGGAATCGGAACCAGTTGCTCGGGAGGGCAGGTCACGTACTCGGCGTACCCGCCGGGCCCGCCGACGCCCAAGAAGACCTCGCCACCGAGTAGATAGGGCATGACTCGATCGCCTTCGGCGACGGTCCCCTCGGCGCCCCGGCCGAGCTTGTCGACGGTGCCGACGATCTCGAGCCCGGGCGTGAGCGGGAATTCGATCGGGAATCGCGAGGTGCCCTCAATCAGGTCGATATCGACGTGGTTCAGTGCACAGGCATGGACCTTCAGCCGCAGCTGCCCGTCGCCGGGCTCCGGATCGTCGACGTCCTCGTAGGTGAGAACGTCCGGACCTCCGTGCTCATGAATCCGAACAGCCTTCATGACCGCGACCAACCTCCTCCGGTGAACCTCGAACGCCGTCTCC
>SDBT01004596.1_pt1 | contig 23383 bp, 32 predicted proteins | sample 2277101 | NCBI WGS metagenome assembly SDBT01 (sample SAMN10404973, study PRJNA504765) | marine sediment metagenome | isolation source: marine sediment core GS10_PC15, 103 cmbsf | place: Arctic Ocean: Southern Knipovich Ridge | collected 2010 | reverse complement strand
GTACTTATCAACCGCCTGAGCTTCAGCTGGAGCATTTGCTATGCTTCCCATATTTTCTGTATTAGGCTCTTCATGCAAATCAGAAGTGATAGCCCCACCACCATCACCTGTTAAATTCACTACAATACCAAAACAAGGTAATGTAATAGTTTTTGGACCATTAAGACCATTGACAAAATCAATAGCCCGTTCTGCTAAACCCTTAGTTTCTCTTGGTTGAGCAACACCACCATTCTTTTTTGCGTAATGAATATCAACCATTTCTAACTGAACCGCCTCTTTACGGGCAACCATATCATCCCAATTGCCAAGTTTTTCAGGAATGAGTTCATAATTGGCATACGCTAAAGCCTTATTGAGTCTATACTTAGTCACTTTAAAACCATGAGTAATACACCACACCACAACCCCAAGTCTTTCAAACTGACATTCTTGAGACTTAAATACATCATTAAGAGTCTTATCAGCCAGTTGTTGAGTCATATTATCAAGATTGCCATTGAGAAGATGTCTTTGCAAAAAATCCATAGTGGCATCACCATTATATGTTTCTAAACCCCATTGTCCCATGATAAAGTCTCCTGATTCGGTGTTAAGTTTTACTTCACTATCTATAGAAATAGTTTTTTAGTTGTCTAGAAAAAAGACAAGCCCGATACTCTGGGCCTGTCTTTAATTCTGTAGGAGCAGAATTATATTTGTTCTACAGTGATAGTATTATTCACAACTTCCATACGGAACGTGCTACCACCACCAAGTTTGGAACTGGCAATTCTCAAACGGCCCTGACCATCAGGAGCTTTGTATATGACATTACCACCTTTGATCGATATGTCATAAAGGTTACCACCATTCGGTGTAACTCCTTTGACAATAACTTCAGGAATATTGATAACTTTTTTGGATGTTTCAGTGCAAATGTAACCACCACCGTCTTTGACACTACCACCCTGTTTAGGAACAACTGGGTTTGTGGGTAACACTGTCGATGGAGCAACATAATTAGATGGCATCGCTGACGGAATATGAGAAACATGAGCCGGCGTAGTAATTCCATGATTCATAGCATTTGGGTGATCCTCCGCAGTCTTACCATCGGGGTAATAGCAAATGGCATATTGACTATTATTCATTTCCAACATATCTTCACGATTGTAATTAGGCGGGAACTGACCAGTATTATACTCTTCATGTACAATACGCTGCACTTCTGTATGGTCAATGTAATTATCTTGAACTGTTGTCATGTCTCTCGCATCTATTGTCACGTCATATGCAGTAAAGACGCTTTTGTTCTTCTGTCTTGCTAACAAAGCAATCAGAACAATTTGACTTGCATTAGCTGTAATATCACTCATGGTTTAGGTCTCCTACAAAAAATTAAAAATTAGTTAAAATACTTATTACACCTATAAATATAGGTTTTTATTTGTCTAGAATTTATTTATTATTGTGCATGGATTATGTCGTTCCCGCAATATAAAATAAATATATTACAACTCCCAAAAGAATTAGTCTAACTATACTACTCATCATAAATACAAAAGGATTACTCTTTTTTCGCCTATCCATTTCTGCATCATATCGAGAAAGTGTGTTTTGAAATAATATTTCATCTTTTGTTGTCATAACATTGTTCTCTCCTGATTCGGTGTTAGGTTTTCTCAACTACACCCATAGAAGTGGGTTTTTATTTGTCTAGAATTATTAGATATGCTCTCCAACACAGAGATTATGACGTTTGAGATAAAATTCATCAAGATCATCAGGACCACAACCATACCGAGAATCTTCATCACAATACTCTTCATCTTCATTCTGAAATCTAAGCAAATGGTCAATCCTCTGCCATTCATAATGGTTCTCTTTAGGGACAACTAACCATGCAGTGCCATCTTGAGGAACATCAAAATATATTGCTTTACATTCTTGTTGAGAGGTAGTGAACCAGTTACCTACATATCCACATTGATCATAAGACTCATGATCATCTCCTGGTCCAAATTCAACACAACCAATATAAGTTTTAATTCCTAATATTGCTGGAGTTACATAACAATCAAAAAGATATGAATTTCTTGAAATAATCATAGCACCAGGAATTTCTGATTTAAAAACACTTAATAACTCTTCTTTATTTATTTTCTTCAACATAACTTAGGTCTCCTACAAAAAATTAAAAATTATTCACTAATTACATTCTATATATTTGAAAATCCAAACGCATGGAGATTATTTATCTTCTTCTGAACCAGCATAGATAATGTTAGCAAAGACAAAATCACCTCTTAAACAAGTTGCTTTAGAGCCAGAATCATCTTTGTTAATAACACAAGCAATACAATTAGGTGTACAATGCTCTTCTTCCTTGAAAGCACACATAGGCTTTGAACTATCATCTTTATCAAGAAACCATTGTGAAAATGTTCTTAATGTTCTCATTTCTGAAACAAATGTTCCACACTCACAATATAAATTAAGAATTGGAAAACCATTAGAATCAGTGGTATATCTATGATCCATTACTTCTTCTTTTTTTATTTCTTTTGACATTTTTATTTTTCCATATTTTTCTACTAGCTCTTTATATACTTTTTTTATAACTCCTGAACTTAATTTTAGTACATAGTGTCGATCGTCTTCTCCTGCAATTTCTACATTTTTATAAAAAACATAATCAATTTTATCACCTATCTTCATTTTATTATTTCCAATCTACCATAAACATAGATATTAGTGCAACACAAATAAATGCCCAGCAACAATATGCACTACCAGTCCCCCCAAGCAGCTAAGCCAATTCCTATACCACATAATCCTACACCTAAACCTTTTCCTAAATTTTTCATAGTATTGTCTCCTATTTGGTGTTATAATTTCTTAACTACCTATAGATGTAAGTTTTTATTTGTCTAGTTTTTTGTTCTTTTCCAATGTTTATTTAGAGCATCTTGAGCTGCTCCCACTGTATTCCATTTAAATTGTTTATCAATGGCAATAGAAGTTCCATTTTGTAAAATATAAAAATGATTACCACCTTGCCATTTTTTAATATCAAATTCATCTTTAGATATAGTAGGATAAATATAACTTTTAGATTTTTGTCTTTCTAAAATTGACTCATAATCATAAATTTTTGTAGAAGGTCTGCAAGCTCCATTCTTTGAGACATATACTTCTTCATTTTGTAAAAAAATATTTATAGCAGATTGAGTTGATATTTTAGATAAATAGGAAATACAATCAGGCATTGACATTGTTTTAGCTTTATGTTTTTTATTTTCTCCACGGAAATGGGCAGTAGTATCTTTTCCTTCTAAGTCTATATGACTAAATAGCAAACCTTTATAGACAGAAGCTTCATTAGTTTTACAGTGTCCATCTTTATCTTCAGGAGAATCTTTTATATCAATCCAGTTCTTCCACACTCTTCGTCCCATATATTCTAAGTGAGCTTTCAATTCTTCTTCTGAAGATATCAAACACATCCATCCACTTGCTACCTTATTACCTATTTTGTGAAATTTAAACATATTATTATTTTAGATTCTCAAAAAAGTGTTATAATTTATCATTACTCATAGATGTAGGTTTTTATGAGTCTAGAATTTTCATTTCCATTTATATTGCATACTTGGAACAGGACAAAGGCCGATAATGTTATAAAATATTATTTTTCCATCCTTTTCGACATCCGTTGGCAAATAATGTATTTTTTAATATATCTTCATCTGATAATAGTGGTATATCTTTTAATTGTTTATTATTAACAACTTTATGACAAAGACTAATAAAATATTCTTGAGAACAACTATGTTTCACAATATTCACATTTCTATGCACCCATTGTATATTGTTTGTAGTATATCCCTTAGTGCTATCTTTTCTGTCTAAAGAAGCAGTTCCTTTTAATCTACCTATTCCCATTTCTATAGGCAGCTCTGTTAAAGCACATTTTTTATTTTGAGATACAAACAAATCCCATATTTCTTCAATCGTAATAGAAAATTCAAGACTTCTTTTTATAGCCCCTTTTTTAATTTTATACCATACAGAGCCAGTAATATCTCCAAAACCCTTATAACAACAATGATTTTTACCTTTTTTTCTATTACCTTTTAAACATCCACAAGTTTTTTGTTTTCCTGATCTCAAAGAATATGGAATGACTGTACACTCTTTTCCGCAATTATGACATTTGCATATAGCTTGATATTCTGGTCTGCTAGAACATTTCTCCATTCTAATCACTTCTAAATAGCCAAATTTTTGTCCAGTTAAATCTTTTTTAGGACCATATGGCCCTCTTTTTTTTCTTTTACTCATATTTGAACTCCTTTAGTAATAAATATTTATCAATATAAATACTATTCGGATAATTCAAATATAATCCTTTAATTAAAATCTAGAACAAAATTCTACAAGATAAAGAAGATTACATTGATCTAATCTATACACTATCATTTCATCATTTTTTAAAGCTCTACCAGCTCTAGCCCATGTGCTATCAGTGCCAGGTTTTGGATAACTTCCTCCCCAATCTTTAGCATCATAATATTTACCCATTGCCACATCTGCTAAAAACATAAATGTTCTATCAGTGCAACCAGAATTTCCCCAGAAGTTAGTGGCATAGTTTAGTGCTTTAGTGCTAACATTAGAGAAATATGAGCCGTTTCCATACATCCGTCCTGTGCAATGACTTGAATTAGAGGAAGGAATAACTAATCCTTGCCGCAGAATCGACAGCAAATTTGACGCGCGAGTCCCGTGCCATAACTGACGAATATCTGACAATTTGGCTCCATACTTCTCAAAAGCCATTCTCATATTCGTAATATCAACTTTATAAACAGTTTTAACTGATAAATTATTAGAAGTATGCATTGCTTTACGAGTTGACTGATAGAGAGTTCTTGCCCAAGAAATAATCTTTTTATCTTCTACAATAGATAATTGAACATCAAATACTTTCGGTGCATCATCTTTTTTCTTTGTTTTATCTTTCGCGGGTTTAGTTGTAACATCAATGAAAGATGTCTCTAAACCATCTAACAAATCATTTTCTGCTATAATAGTTTGAGTATCAGGAAAAACAAGTTTCGGTGTTATTTTAGTCATACCTACATCGTGGGGAATAAGACGTAGATAAGAGTTAAGAGTCGGTGCAAATTGCTTATTATTAAAATCATCAACAGATACAAAGTCTGCAATTTTAACAAGTAAACCTCTTGCTTCTGATACAGATATAGGGTCAATAACTCCCAGTGGAGTTTTAAAGGTGGCATTATCAGCATTGAATGTAATTTTTCCACCACTTTGCTTGAGAATTTGGTGTGCATTTACCATAACGAGATAATCAACGAGACTAGCAACAAGAGGATTATTATGTTTAATCTGTTTACGAGCCACGTCCTTTAACCCTGCATTTTTAACAGCCCCATCCGATGAAGAACTACCTGTATCAACAGATTTTACTTCTGTATATCTTTTATCAGGTTTATTCCCTTCTCTTGTTTTTTCCGCCCATTTTTTAAGTGCTTTTGCAGGAGTCGGGAAATTCTCTGTTCTTGTGACACCTACCCTACCGAAAGCAGTCATAGCCGTATTATTATCGAAAATCGTATATTCCCAAAATTTATTGTTGTTCGTCTTACCAAACTCTACACAAACGCATTTTTTATGTTCTGCTATTGCTGACATATTTTTATTCCTTAAAAAGTATTCCAATCATTTTCATTAATATGAAATTTATCAACTTCAAAAACAGTTAAACACTTAGAACCTCTTCCTTTATAAGCAAGTATTGTATTTATAGGAAACTCATCTGTTGCTTTTATAATATCATTAGCATCAATAGTAACAGGGCAAATTTTATCTTCTTCCCATGCTGCTTTAACTGCATCTCTTTTATATCTAAAAACTTGAAAACCAGACTGACCATTCTCATCTGTTTTTGCTTTTGCTTTATCCCAAATATTTTCTCCAAATGAAAAAGGTGTATGCCCACAAAAATCATGAGGAATACGTGAACGCTGATCACCCATGCCCTTAACCCCATAACCAAAAACTTTCCACACTTTAACTTTTTTACCTTTAGGCAAACCAACATTAGATTTATTTTGGAATGTACACATGATATTTAGTCCTTTCTAAGTTCTTTTTGTAATATTTCGTTACCACCTCTAAGGTAGGCATTATCTAACATTAAATTAAGAGCAATACGGTCAAACATCGCCAGTCTGATCTAACAAATGCCCTAATAACTCTGCCTGTTGTTTCTTCCAAGCTGTGAAATCAACATAATCACTCATAATTTTTTCCTTGTGATATAATGTTTTCCATTATCTGCTGCTGTCACAACCACAGATAATGTTACGCTGTCTGTGTCACAAGGTAAATTTAAATCACCCATCAAACTCTCCCACATATTGGGATGTAAAGAATTGTTTATATCTTCTTTAGTTAATATAATAATCTTAGCTGCCATTTTTAACTCCATTTCTATACATTATACCACTTTCACTTTCATTGTCAAGTGAAAAATATTATTTAATTGATGTGGAGGCTGCTATTAAAAGAATAGTCCACCAACCAACTACACCAGTGCAACCAAGGATTAACGCAAAGATTATCCATAATATGGCATTGGCGTTTATAGTTGTGAATGTTATTTTGAACATAATTGCTTCTCCAAAAAATTGTTAGTATTACACACATAGATACAGATTTTGATCTGTCTAGAATTTATTTCTCTTCTTTCAAATCATCTAAATTGTAAGGATCTGATTTATAAGGAGGTATATCTTCCCCACACACAGAACACTCATCATCACAGATCCTATCCCAGCAGTCGTCCCATTTTATACCACAATGAAGGTAGTAGTTATGATAATTCATTTCTACTTTTTCTTCAACTTCAATAGGTCTTTTTTCGCGGGAAAAAGAATCTCTATATAAGATTGATTAGCGTCATCAATTTTAATATTATTGTTTTGTGACTTATCAGTCCTATAATCTCTTATCTCCACTTCAACGTCATCAGGTTTTTGTGTAATTGCTCCAAATTCTTTTATTTCAATTATGACTTTACTCATTTTTTATATTTCCTAAAAATTGTTAATATTATACCCATAGATACAGATTTTGATCTGTCTGGAATTTATTTAACAGCCTGTTTAATCAAGTTAATAGCTTCACCAATCATTTTATTTGTAATTGCTGCATACTTTTTGTTACATTTGATATGACTGACAATAGCACCAGTAGAAGTAGAGCTAGGCAAATTAGTGTTCCAATCCTCCTCTTCTATAGCAAAACCAATTCCCACCATACTAAACTTAGGAAAGCCCAAAACAGCCTGATCTTTATGAATTTTAACTCTAAATAGCCAATAATCTTCTCCTATAGGAGGAGTTACCATTACACAAGCATCACTATTACCAAAATATCCTGTCTTGTCTGCACAGTTTTTGTTAATTTCTAATTCCATTTTTTAATCTCCAGATTAGAATTTACAGGTTTATTACACTCATAGATACAGTTTTTTAATTGTCTAGAAATCCTTTAGCCATCTCCAGTTGCTGCTTTGTTAATACAAGGTAAGTCTCTCCGCGCTCCACTGAATGCTCTAACTCTTTAATCAGATAGTCAAGAGCTTCCTTTTGAGTTAAAAAACATACAACCCCTACATCACTTTTCATACAGGATCGTGTTTGTTTCGCTCCTTTTTTTGAAAACTTCCACATCCGGGTCGAATCTCTAAGAATGACGCGGGTTTGCATGACTATTTTTCTGTCTTTTATTTTGGCTTTGTATAATGTTTTTCCTATCATATCCATTTTTTATTTCTCCAGATTAGAATTTACAAGTTGCTCTGTATATTTTACGCTCTTTTGCATAATCCCGCCGCCAGCTCTTTTTATTTTTACGTTTTTTCATAACAGCCATATAACGATTATAACGCCAAGTCCCCAAAGCTTCACTATCAGCATGTAATATAATAGCAACACTATTTTTAGTTGAAGAAGTCCAACCACTACAAGCTCCGCACTTGTCACAAGTAGTTTTTTCGCCACCCTCTTTACTTGCAGGACAAGCGAACTCATTATCTTTAAGCTCATTATCCAAACTTTCCCGCACTCTAAAAGTACACCAGCCCATACTTTGAGCTTTGACATATTCCTTGTCATAACCCTTTATAGTATCAACACTTGCCATGCAAATATTTTTCAGCCGCTGGTCAATTTTCTTATTATCCCACTGGTGGGTATAACCTGTAAATTTGTTAGCAACACTTGTTATCTTATCCCACACTTCAAAAGGAACAGCGGCAGGATCTCCGTAACTACCTATTCTTATACTGCGTCCCCTGAAAAGCTCCAGATCTCCAGCCTCAAAATTCTTATAACTTTGGTCAAGATTAGCATTGAAAACACTAATAGGGCCATGACAAAGATTTACATAACAAGTTGATTGCTCGCGGTGCATACAATCACCACAAACAGCATAATCGTCGCCCATTCTACGAGCCGTCATGGGGTGAACTCCACAAAGCAAAATGTAAGTCTGTATCATCTCACCTGTTTTACCATTCTTTGACTTATCATATACACCTGTAGCGATAACCATAATTTTCTTACCATTTAATAGGCTTTTACCTTGCCATAATTTAATTCCGATAGGTTTTTCTGTTTTTGGGAATGTGAACATTGTTTTTGCTCCTACAAAAAATTAGTTTTTTAATCTTTCAACAACCATAGATACATTTTTTTAATTGTCTAGATTTATGCGAAAAATAAAAAAAGCCCTCCTGAAATGAATCAGGAGAGCTACCCATTATAGAAGTTAAACTATTCAGGGGACTATTTCTTAGGTGTTCTGTCAATTGTTCTCTTAACAATGCTTTCTTCAACACCCATCATTTTAAGCAGACCACTATCAGTCATAAGTTTTATCTGAATAAGGTCTTGAAGCATACTGCCACCACCTTCTCCAGAGCCACCACCACCCATTGTAATTAGTGGAACAGGTATCTTAGATAAGTGTTCAGCTACATTAGTTGCTATCTGCACTTGAGCATCAATCTGAGCCTGTTCAAGTTCGGTTAAAGCGCCGGCCAACTCAATCTTTTGACGTTCTGCTTTAGCCAGTTCTACAATAGCTTGAGCATCAAGTTTAGCCATATCAAGCTTGATTTGAGCTTCTTCTTTTTGAGTAGTAGTAACTGACAAAGCCATAAGAGCCTTAGTTTCAGCTTCAAGTTTAGCCTGTAAAGCAACTTCGGCTTTCATTTGAGCTTCGACAACAGCCTGTTCTTTCAAAACGTTACCAGCCGCCTGTGCTTCTGCTACTTCACGCAAACCTTTTTCAATAATATTAAGACGTTCCTGCTTTTCTTTTTCACGATCAGCCTTTGATTGTTCAGCCGCTAAATATGATTGTTTTTTCGTCGCAAATTGCTCTAAAGTTTGTGGGTCATAATCTGTCCCTGTTACACTAAATTGAACAATATTAATATCATATCCAATCAGAGGAGACTCTTTAGCAATCAAGGGTTGACCATCCTTATCAAGAAGAAGATCAGTTGTAATTCTTACTTCTTTAGTCTTAGACGGAGTGATCACCATTTTTGTATCTGTCGTAGTAAGAGCCATTTCAGCATCAACTTCAACTTCGACCTCAACCCTCTTCATTTTGTATAAACCCTTTTCAAGCTGGTTCCATACAAGCTGTGTATATTCTGCCTTACGAGACGATTGATTTTCACTTGCTGACATTAGAGGGCCAGTCGCTTTTATACAGTTAGTTAAATGGGACTTAACGGCAATCGTTGCATTAACAATATTTCCACTAAATTGTTGATGAAAAAGTTTACGAGATGCCTCACTCGCCGGAGTCGAATAACGAACATCAGTTGAAATTTGAGCAGTGCCTCCATCATTAAAAGTTGTACGAATAGATTCTTTAGATGCTTCCCCATCAGATGGATCGTCGTTCAACCGGGCACTGACAAAACGAGGATAAGTAGTAACCGTGGCGAACCACTTAGGATACCATCCGGCTTTATCTCTGATAGAAATTTTACCACCAAAACCCTGGATAACTTGCCAATTCGGTGCCTCATTTTTGCCAATACCACCTACCACGAGCGCGATTAAAACAACTGCTACTATTACTACTGCTATAATCATAAAAATAGTTTTTTTATTCATAATTTATAATCTCCAAAAATTTACTACTTCATTTATTATGTTTTCTTCCACTCTGAAAGAAATACATCTGCACCATTCGGTGCTATGCACTATAATCTCTTACTGAGATTCGGTGCTATTCTTTACTTCATCTGCATTTTTATCAGTGTTCTCCTTCCCTGAATCCTCTGACTTGACAATAGTTTTTTTTGCCAAATAGTCCCCAATTTTAGCACTCTTCTTTTGAGCAGTTTCAGCTTCTTTGTCGGCTGTCTTCTGATCCTTCTGAAGAGATTTTTCTTCTGCACTAATATTTTTAATACGTTCATCAGGAGTAGGTGGTGTGATCACCGGCTCTGTAACGTCATTGACAAACTTGTCAAAACCTGGACTCTGCCCGATACGTTTAAACAACAATACTACTGCTACAATTACTCCAACTACAATCAATGCTACAACAGGCCACATAATTTAATCTCCATTGTAATTAACTCTCATTTAAAAGAGAGACATAGGGTTAATATTCGGTGCTACTGTACTACAATCTCAACAAGAGATTCGGTGCTACTGCACTACAATCTCAACAAGAGATTCGGTGCTTTATACTCATAAAAACACATTTCTATCTATATTTTCACATTATACACACTTTCACTTTTATTGTCAAGAAAAAATAAGAAATTATAAAAAATCTATAACTCCCTATATAATAACTACTTAGATAAAAGGAAAATGAAGAGGCTCTAATTCCGCATTGTCTTTAACAGCTTTACAAAATTTCACAGTCGCTTCATTTCTAGGGTCATAATCACCAGATTCCTCCATAGATGCCCATTTCATTATAAGAACATGAATAGATCTCATAGCAGATTGCTGAAGAGTCCTATGACTAGAAGTAATAGAATCTACAAAACCTCTTGTAATCTCATTCTCATAAGTCATTGAGTTTAAAGCTTTTGTAAGGTTTTCACCTATGTCTTTACCCTTATTATATGCTTCTTCTTCCCATTCTTCCATAGTTTTCATTACATTGCTCCAAAAAACTAAATATTATTTATATCAACACCTATAGAAACAGTTTTTTATTCGTCTAGATTTCTTGCGATATGCGTAAAAAAACCACCTAAACATATATTAGGTGGTCTATATCTTAAATAGGGATCAAAACACAAACAATGCCCATAGTTGGAATCGAACCAACACATTATAAGTTTCTCGAACTTACTCCTCTACCAGTTGGGACATATGGGCTTAATTATCTCTCGAGGTCTTCTACAGATCTGCTACGTTTATCTGTCATAACATCCATCTCTGCTTCTTGTTCTTTCTGAATAGCATCATATACCTCTTTACGATGCACAGAAATGTTTCTAGGGGCGGAAATTCCTAGTCTAACTTTCTCACCTCTAATGTCTACAATAGTGATCTCTATTGCATCATCTCCATCTTTAATTATAATACTTTCATCTTTTTGCCTGCTTAATACTAACATAACTTGTTCCTTGTAATAGAGTTATAAAAATACCTACGAGTGGACTCGAACCACCATACACACGATTTTAAATCCTGTAGCGTTACCAATTAGCGTTACGTAGGCTTCATAACTATATTATAACCGTAAAACTTTCACTTTACAAGTGAATTCTAAAAACACGACCATCAGGATTTGCACCCGAACCAAAGGCTTTGGAGACCCACATGCTGCTGTTACACCATGGTCGTATAAACACACCCTGAGAGATTTGAACTCCCGACTTTCTCGTTCGTAGCGAGAATCTCTGTCCATACTGAGTTAAGGGTGCAGAAATTAATTAAAGGAGTATGTTCAATTAGTTCGAATAATATTATAGAACTAATTAAACTAAGGAGAATATCATGCCAGAATGTAAAAAATGTAATATAAAATTTCCTAATATTGTTAAAATAAATGGCAAATTAAGAAATCTTCAAAGAAGAAAATATTGTATTATTTGCTCTCCATTTGGATTGCACAATACTGCACAATTAGATAAAAAAGAAAAAATAACTAAAGTATGCTCATTATGCAAAGAAGAAAAAAATAAATCTAAATTTTACAAAAAGGGGAAAAATGGATATGGACACTATTGTAAAATATGTGCTGCAAAAGTTGATAAAAAAGCTCGTGCTGCAAAAAAACAAAAAATAAAAAACTATGCTGGAGCCAAATGCATACTATGTGATTATAATAAATATTTAGGAGCATTAGAATTCCATCATAAAGATCCAACAAAAAAAGATTTTCAAATCAGCCGGATGGGAAACAAAAAATGGGAGATTATAAAAAAAGAAATAGATAAATGTATTTTAGTTTGTGCGAATTGTCACAGAGAAATACATGCTGGATTGATATCCCTTCCTTAAAGCTCTATCCAGACTGAGCTAAGCGGGCTTAAAAACACTCCAGAGAGGGATCGAACCTCCACTAACACTGGTTTAGGAAACCAGCGCTTATCCTATTAAGCTTCTGGAGCGTGAATATCCGTGGCTAGATTTGAACTAGCGACACCGAGGTTAGAAACCTCGTGCTCTATTCCTGACTGAGCTACACGGACTTATACTGCCGGGAGAGGGGATCGAACCCTCAAAACTTCTGGGTCTAGGCCAGACGACTTTACCAGTTTGCCCACCCCGGCTTAAAAAATAATAGAGATATGAACGGATTCGAACCATTACTTGAGGTTGGGTTACCCCTGTGCTATCCAATTACACTACATACCAGATCATAGGTTTTCTTATATTGTATTCATGACTACGCAATAATACTTAACTAGTATCCTTTTTCTATTAAAAGCAGCTAGTGAGAATCGAACTCACATCCTAATATACCATAGCTGCATAATATCTTTATTCAAAACTAGGTTTCCAACCTAAAAGGTATTGTTCACAATAAAGAAGAGAAGTGTTGTTAACACTATGTTTATAATCAAAATGATTAGTAGTTCTGAAGAACTCACACGAAGGATCACAATGATCAAATTCACCTTTACAACAAGGAAGATTTTGATCACCATTTAAAACTTTCTTGTCACTAGTTTTTACCTTTAGTTCTGGATAGTTTTCTCGTATATCTTGAATTTCACCATTGGTCATTTTATATTCTCCAAAAAATAATGTTTAAAAACATCTGCCTGGAATTTAACCAGTTATCTCCAGTTTGAGATCCATAGGATTGAGTGCTGGAACCCCTGTAGGCATCAGAGGTTTATGATTACAGATAAATACACCGTGGGAGGTACGATCTCCCGAACCTAGCTTGGAAGGCTAGTATGTTACCAGCTACATCAACGGTGCAGAAAAAGAATAAGAAAGAGGGTCTCGATTCCCTAACTTGTAATCAGGATGTAATGGTGCGACCATTAATACAGAGCCTAATCCATCATTTTGACAGTTAAACTACAATCTTATTCTAAAGAGTATGGAGAGAATCGAACTCTCGAATTACAATTTTGCAGACTGTATTCAGGCCATCTGAATCATACTCGTGGGGTGACTAGTGAGATTTGCACTCACACACTCAGGTCCACAACCTAATATGCTGCTATTACATCATAGCCACACTGCCAGCAGTAGGAATTGAACCTACGCACCCTTACGGGAAATGATTTACAATCATTCGCAACTAACCAACAGTTGACCTTACTGGCTTATTCTCTATTCGGTGTTAGAAAAAATAAATCTTGGTCGAAACCTAACTTCGACTATACCCCTGAGCTACGCTCTGAGGACAACTCATACAACCATCCACACCTTTCGGTGCATCTCCCCGAGTAGAGGGGCTTGGTTCCTAATCGTAATCATTGCCTATCTTTCATTGTAGTATCAAGATCTAATGCCTCTAGAAAGATTTGAACTTTCAAGAACCCAGATTAAGAGTCTGGTGCTTTACCAAAATAAGCTTTAGAGGCTTATACGACACATGTCTTACACATGTCTTTTTTCATATCATAACAATCACAACAAACAGTGTCTCCACATGTTTTGCAATATTCCATATAGTTTTCAAATACGGCTTTCTCACACTGGTCACAATAAGTAGCATCAGGACCATTTCCTGCGTCTATGCCAAATCTATGTGTTTTTGCCATAATGTCATCTCCTGATTCGGTGTTAGAGATCCCAATGACATGGGAGGACTGGTCCACTTCTCATATCAAAGCCATATCCCATAGGTAATGGACCACTATTTACTTTAGATTTTTTAATCTTTGGCTTATTTTTCCTTCGTGCCTCAGGATGCACATCTTTCATATATTCTTTACTATTTGCTTTTGCTAATTTATCATGTGTCGCACCAAATACAGACTTTGTTCTTGGTTCTTCATCATGTATAGAAATATAATTTGACATATAACGCATCCTTTCTTTATTCGGTGTTAGAAAATACCCCCTGCTGGACTCGAACCAGCGACCCACGACTTAAAAGGCCGTTGCTCTAGCCAACTGAGCTAAGAGGGCTTAAAATAGGCATGAGAGGATTCGAACCTCCAAGAACTCCGGTTAAAAGCCGAGTGCTTTACCTAATAAGCTTCACACCCTCTTCATTTAATAAACTACTGAAACAAAAAATATTTCATTATTATCTATTTTATCTATTTTAACTTTTTCCCATGGATTACTATATTTATCCTTATCTTTTCTATTTTCGCGGATAAAAATAATATCTCCTATTTTAGGAATTTGTCTTTTGCTCTTAACTTGAGCAGGACCAAAAGGAATAGTCCCTAGTTTTACATATGATAATACTATCATTTCTATACTTTTTTATCTTTTGAGAACATTCCTAATATGCTCTGCCATACAGTCTTAGTAGATGGTAAATCACCTTCATCCCGATACAGTGCTACATTAGGGCCTAAAGACACTCTACCCTTAGTGATTAACTTATTTCCCTTATTAACTATTGTTCCCATTCCTAATGGCTGCTCTTCTAACTTATAAAAGAAAAACCTGTCTTGTGCTTCTATTCTATTCATATATTTATGATATGCTTTGACCTTCATTATGATAGGATGACCTTCTTTAGGTATTTTAAATGCTTGAGTCATTATTATTCTCCGTATGTATTCCAGAACATTTTTTACAATATCTTTCACCTATATGAGTCTTTTTACCCCAACTCTCTATTGGTAAATTTGTAGGCATAGTATTTTCACAACCACAAATAGGTTCATTATCCTTAGCAATATGATAAAAATAATATCCATATATATTTTCTCTAATAGTAATTATAAATTTTGTCATTGATATTCTCCAAAAAAATAATTGTTATTCATTTATTGTTTTTCATTTATAGATATGAATAATTTTTCATCTAGATTTTTAAAGAATGGGTCCTAAAAGAATTGAACTTTCATCTAAAAATTATGAGTTTTTTGTTCTCAACCATTGAACTAAGGACCCATAAATGGAGATCAGAGGTAACGATCCTCTCTCTAAACGTTTTCAACATTTCGCTAATCCATCTCAGCTAGATCTCCGTTAAAAATTAATTATTAGAGACTCCTTGCTTGTAAGCATTTCATAGTTTTACAGGTCAATCGTGTATACCAGATATATTCCAAACTAATAATTAAAAATACTGGATGCAGGTTACGATCCCGCTCCTTCTGAGTACAAAACAGATATTCTACCGATTAAAACTAATCCAGTGAAAAATATAAGAAGAAACAGGAAAACTAAACCTTGGTAGGATTAGCTTCTAACCTTCACAATAACTAGTATGATCAGATATACTCCTGACTACTATGTAGCAACGTCTCAAGTGTATGCCTACATTTTGAGATGTCTTTCTTTTTTTAGAAATGTGAAATGAAAACTACCATAGTCTCTAGTTTGAAACTATGGTAGGGTGTGAGATTAATGTTGATAAATGATAGTTAGATTAAACAAAAAGATCTTTATTAGTATTGATCCTAAGCTCTATTTTATTAACTTTACTGGTTTTACCTTCAGCATAAGTTCTTACTTTTAGAATAATATTATCAGTTCCTGAAGTATTTCTTCTTATTGTAAATGGTCCTGTATATAAATTAACTTTTGTTCTTGATGGATCTTTACCATTTAAAGTATAATAAGTGTCAGATTTCTCGTTAACAAGTGTGCCTCCAGAATATACAACATTACCACTGCTGCCCTGAACGGCAGGTGCTCCTCCTGATGGCCTTTTCCCTATAACAGCATTGGTAGATGTAGTAACTTCATTATAAGGAATTACATCGATACCTGAGTTGCTATAATCATTAGCTCTAAAATTAGGATCTGGAGTTAACGTAACCCTGACATCATCTTTAAAAAGCATTTCCGTTCTATGATCAACTCTGAGGCCATCTTGTTTAACATTATTATCTCCTATTGAAATAATAACATTACTGTCATTAACTGCACCGTTATTAACATCCTGAAACTTTCCCGTTAAAATAACTGTAGGTGGATCAACTCTGTATCTAGGTTTATTAATTTCTATTGCCATTTTCTTTTCTCCTATTATATAGTAAAATTAAAAGACTATTCTCTTTTTTATATATATTAGGAGAATTATTTTATTTCCCTTTTTTATTTTTTTTGGGGGAAAAAATGGACCTAGGGGGTTACAATCCCCCGACTGAACTTTGCAGGAGTTCTATGTTCTCGATTACACCATAGGCCCGTCATAGCACTTATGCTCAGTGCTATAATATGATAGGTAGGATTTTCACCTACAATTTGGTTACACTCCACAGAGATGCTCAAATATGAAACCAGGAACTTTCATCCTTTACAATGTGGTTTTTTACACTTCTATCATATAATTATTAAATAAAGCAGATATGTGGTAGACAAAAGATGCCTTACCAATTAGGCGACTCCTTCATAAAAAATGAAAAAGGTAGGACTCGAACCAACGATAACTTTTATCAATCAACCTGCTTAAATAGTCCCACCAAGAATCGAACTTGAATTTAACAGATATAAGCTGCTTGCCCTAGCCATTGGACGATGGGACCGTGAAACTTTAAAACTCTCTCTATCTGGATTTAAACCAGAATCTCTCGGCCCCAAACCGAGAATGCGATCAAGTAACACCTTAGAGAGTTAAAAAATAGCAGATGTGTGGTGAAAAATAAGTAGAACTCTTGTGCTAACCATTACACCATACGTAGTAAACTACGCAACCGGATTCGAACCGATACTCTTTTTTGGTAAAAAAAACGATAACTTACTTTAATTCAACCTGCTATATATTTTTTATATTTCTCTCCTCAAAAAAAAAGCAGAATTTCTGGATTTTATCATTAAAATTTAGTATCGATAACCTTGTGACAGGTAGACGATTGGTAATTTTTTAATAACAACCTGTGAAATTCTGCTAATTATGGTTCGTTGACATACGGTAAGTAAAATTAATCACTTTCATTAGATAACAGCGAAATAACCGTAATCAACAGGAGCCATGATGTGCTGAGAAACTAGCGGAGGCAGGATTCGAACGCTGCGACCTCATGGTTATGAGCCATGCGAGCTGGCCAGACTGCTCTACTCCGCGATAATAATGTGGGGACAAGGAATCGAACCTCGCTTAATCCGTTGCATTTGAACAATAATTTGTAATAAATTAAAAATTATATTCGCCCTGAACTGTTTTACCAATAAACTACCCAACGTCAGAATTATTACTCCCCTATAGGATTGACAGGATCAACATAATAATAATCAAAATCCATTACAGTTTGGTTCATCAAGTCTGTAATTCTCTAGTCAATATTTTATGACATGTACTTGAATTTTCGGTGTCTGAGGAAGGATTGGCTACCTTCGAGAAATCGATTCGGTGTTAGAAAAACTAAATCGCTTGTAGTCAACACCTTATCTCATTCCTGCCTAAAAGCTTGTGTTAGAAAAACAAGCAATCATTCTAACAATATCACTATTTTTTAGACAACCCATCAATTAGACAAATCTCTCTGCCTATCGTGCGACCCAGACATATTTTGGTATTCGGTGCTGGACTTGAACCAACATTACCTCCACATACGGGAAGCAGTCCTAATTAGACGAACCGAATATGATATTTTGGTATCGGGGGGTAGGAATCTCACCTACATTTACTATTGCATCGATACGAATATTACCCGCAATAATTATCCTAACTACTAATTGATAATATCAAACTTAAAAATTAACAGCGTCAATTTCTGAGTTGATATTGTCAGAGTTTATTAGGAGACCCCCAACATATTTAGTCCTTATAACAGATGTGGTTTTATGTAAAAGTGGGATTGAATTAAATGTTCGATAACTTTCACATTTTAACCTGTTGCAAGAACTATTATTTTAGAAAAAGACAGATGTGTGGTGACAAGAGAAATGGCTTTCGCCAAAAAAATTTCAAAGTTTTCGATAACTCTTTATCTTTAACCTGTCTTTATTTTTTAATATTTTGGTTTCTTTATTTATTTTTTAATGAGCAACGTTGAATGATGTTTCATTCAACTTTTAGTATTATAGCAATTCTCAAACTAATTGCAAGGATAAAATAAAATATTTTTATATTTTTTATAACTACTTATGAAATAAGAAGTTATAAGAATACTCCATGACGGTATCGATCCGTCTTCTTCTCGTAGAAAGCGAGAGATCCTAGCCATTAGACGAATGGAGCGTGTTATTTTAACCATTTTCTTACTGCATTGTCAGAAACTCCATATTTTCTTCCAACAGCACAGTAATTAGTTTCTTTTATTTCTTTTAACAATTGTTCTTTAGAAGGTCTATTTTTAACTTTACGTTGATATAATGAATTATTTTCCTGACAACAAATGTTACAATACTTTCTTTTTCTTGTAGTCTCTTTTCCACATTTTTGACAATTATATTTTTTTCTACTATTTCTTCCGGAAAAAGTTTTTTGCTGACTATTGCAATTAGGACATAGCAATCTTAAATTTTCTAATCTATGGTCATTATTTATTCCATTTATATGATCTAAAACCATCACCAATTTTTGATTATCCCACAAAGGAGCTAATTTGCAATTTGAACATTGATTTTTTAATATCCCATTTTTTAACAGTCTTCGCTTAAGAGTCCCTCTGCAATAAGTAGAATTTTCTATCATTACTTCTTCTAATGGGATTGCTCTTTCTGGAAAAACTTTATTTTTATTACTATCTATTCCTTGAGGAATATGAGAATAATCTATATTTTCTTCTTTTAATCTTTTTTTTAGAGTATTATAGTTGCTGCTAGCCACAACTAATCCAAAATGTCTAATAATATCAGCAAAACTATTATTCTGATTTACTATCTTCTTAAACTCTTCATTAGATATACTCCATATGACACTTGTTCTTTGTCTCTTTCTCATTCTCTGTCTCCTATATAAATACATTGCTATTTATATATTCGACATAAAGAATAGGATACCTTTAATAAAAATATATCCTATTTTTAATAGTAGAGACTGGATTTGAACCAGCATAGTCCTTCGTATGAAAAAAGCTCATTACCATTATGATACTCTACCGTAACCGGAGTGGAGAGGAATTGAACCCCCATTACTTTACAGTAAACTAGTTTTCAAAACTAGCATAACCTACCAATAGTTATCACGCACTCCAAAAAGCGGCAAGTACAGGATTTGAACCTGTGGAACCATTTATAGGTTCTCTGCTTTAGCAAAGCAGTGCAATAAGCCAGACTCTGCCAACTTGCCCAAGACACCCTATTGCGGTATCGATCCGCATTCTTCTCCTAGACAGGGAGATATGATAGCCAGTTCACCAATAGGGTAAATGAGAGAAAAAACTACCATGTTTTTCTCACAAGGAACTGTCATAACTCCATTCGGTGCAAGCATTTACACCAAGTAGGGTTACAACTATTTCCATAATTAAAATGGAGCCGTCAGGATTCGAACCTACACCAGTACGCCAGTTAAAAAACTATTCATCTATAAATAATAGATTGACGCATAATTCCAATACACGTATTACCTTAGCTAAACTGCCCCATAAAATAGACAGATATGTTAGCTGAAAAAAGTAGTTCCCTGTTTCCAGGGTTGTAGGGTTTGAACCTACTAAGCAGGGGGTTTCCCAGCTATTATCCGATAACTTTCCTACATTCAACCTGTCTAATACCCGATGTTGGCTATGATCCAACCACCTTAGCAATGTAACTGCTACGCTCTTCCAAATGAGCTAATCGGGTGTGAAAAGCAGATATGTGAGTCGGAAAAAGAGATTTACGTTGCTCTACTATTAAGCTATCTCCTGATTATCAGGAGAGTGGGAGTTGCACCACACACAAACGGTTCCTAAAACGATAACTTTTACCATTCAACCTGCTTAATGGGTAGAAGTAGATTTGAACTACCGAACCTTTCCGTTATCAGCGGAATGCTCTGCCAGACTGAGCTACCTACCCGTAAACACATGAGGAAGATCCATTCGGTGCTATACAAACGATAATCTGTTTGCATAACACTTGTAGGAAATTCCTCATGTGATAATTTTCACAGTTGTTTGTGCCCCTCTATACTAGGGACCCCTATTTACTTTTTAAAGAACTAACTCCATCGCCTGGATTCGCACCAGGAAGGCTTGATTAACAGTCAAGAATGATACTATTTCATCACAATGGAATATTTAATTGTTCAAAGAACTAACAGTCCCGTATGGTAACGATCCATATCCTAGAGATTCAAAGTCTCTTATGCCACCTATACACCACAGGACTATATCATTTTATATTTAGGAACAAAGAATACCAAAGGACTTTTATGTCCTTTTTTCTCTGCTCTTTCATATACTTTTTCAGGATCATTGCCTGAAGCCAATACTGTTCTATCACTAAATGATATTAAAGCAACATATTTACCAGCATATCTATCACTTGTCAATGTATATTTATCCATTATTTATTCAAAAATCCATATTTCTTAGCTAATTCATAAAATTCTTTTACTGTCATTTTTCTCCTAATTTTATTTTTTCCCACAAAAAAAGACGATTACTTTTAATAATCGCCTCTGAACAAAAAAAAATATGTTCAAAAGCGACTATCCAGGTCCACCTATTTGCACTGGTAGATTAATAAACCAGCTACTCATATAGGCACGATTAGCTGAATCTACCAATGTCGCAGATTCTTCATGCCTACATAAAATGCTTCTAAGCGACTTATGATGTTGTGCGGCTGAGTTGTTGGTTAGGGTAGTCATTCTTTTGTTATCTTTCTATTCGTTAAATTCGATTATTATTATAATATTATATATAGTATCGACTTCTCCTTTAAAAAACTTTAATCTTTTTTAAAAAATTTCAGAGAGGAAAACTATGACCCGAAGGTCTGCCTCCCTCTCTGAAACAAAGGAGGAGGAAAATGTCTTATTTATTATTTCATTGTTAGTATTATATCACATGTTTCTCACTTTGTCAAGTCTTTTATTTTCACTTTCAAAAAAATAAAAAACAAGCAACGCCTTGCAAGTATCACCTGTTTTTTATTAAGAGGGTGCTACTAAGCACACCCCCTCCACTCACAATTTTACGCCTTGTGAGAAAGCAACTGTAGAATTATAACATATTTTGCGGAGAAGTCAAGATTAAAATAAATATTTTTCTATTTTTTAGATATCCACTTTTTTAATTTATTCCATAATGGCTCTTTTTCATGATCCCCATAGAAATCATAACCATACTGCCAACTATACCAATCCAATACAGTAAAACTATAATCACTACGACCCTTCACAAGAGTAGGAGTCTTTATAACCCTCATAGCTCTATCTTTAGCTAATTTAGTCAGTTGAGCCTTAATCTCTTTCTTAGCTTTAGGAGAATACTTAATATATCCTCCCTGTGAAGCTACAAGCTCATCCAAATTCATATTTCTAACTGCTTCTTCAGATTTAGAATAAGTTCGTAACTCACTACTACGACTACACTTAACACTATCATCTGTATCTCCCCTCATCTGCTCATTTATAAGCTCTACAGCAGGATTATCAGGGTTCTCCCTCATAAACTGGTCTAAATCTTGCTTTGTCATTTTAGCCATAATAAATTGTCTCCTATTCTACTCATAGATATAGTTTTTCAATCATCTAGATTATTATCTTAGTCCAACTAAGATAGTAATCGCTAGAGGTATGAACCCAAACAATCCAAATATCCATATCCCACAAGCAGGATGCCACAACCACTGAGGAATTCCTAATCCACCATCTTTAGTAGGGATAGCAGATTTAGAATAAACTTTTTCAGAATCAAGGTTGTAAAAATCATCAAGAAAAAAATTAGTCTTTCTATGAGCCATATATGCTGGATTCTCAATAGCTCCCTGAAGACTATTATTAGAATAAAAACGAAAATATTCATCTCCCATAACTCCTCCATTACCTGATAAGAACCTAACTAAATTATGACCTTTAGTATAACCCTCATTATATCTCTTAGTACCTAATTCTTTATACTCATCTTTAGATATATAATAAAGAACCTGAGGAGTTGTGTATTTATCATTAGCTTTTATTACTAGACAAATATTACGGTCTAACATAGAATCTGCCGGTTTCTCTATAAATTTAGTCTTAGAATCATTAGCTATCCAAACTGCCGCATTATTAGAAATCCCTACTATATCATCTCCATCTGCATTCTTAGAAACACCTAATATCTCACCATCAGGGCCATATTCATAACTTAACTCTGTATTATGAGAACTTGACATGCATAATGCCCAAATAATACAGATAGTAGCACATAACAAAGATCCTTTTATAGGCCCTTTGTTCATAATTAAACTTGCTATTATGAAGAGAGGGATAGATACTAAACATAATATACCTGAAAAAGCATACATGTCTGATAAAGCTAAAATTTCTATATTCATGACTATTTCTCCATTAAAAGGGTTATAACCATAGATATAGTTTTTTAATCATCTAGATTTATGATTCATATATACCATTGTCAATTAAAAATTGCTTTATGTTCTTTTTATAGGACCATCCCCAAAAACAAGGATACCTGTCTAGTAAATGAAGAAAGCATTTCATCTTATCAATAGTTTGATCCCTATCTAATATATTACTGTCAAGGATCCTTCGATAGTCTTCAGCTTTCCCTGCTGATATGACAAAACTATTAACATTGGTGTCTGATATCTTAAGATTACCTTCTAGAGCC
>SDBT01004595.1_pt1 | contig 23389 bp, 20 predicted proteins | sample 2277101 | NCBI WGS metagenome assembly SDBT01 (sample SAMN10404973, study PRJNA504765) | marine sediment metagenome | isolation source: marine sediment core GS10_PC15, 103 cmbsf | place: Arctic Ocean: Southern Knipovich Ridge | collected 2010 | reverse complement strand
GTTCGGACTGTACCAGTATAAGGCGCATAACCGGACCTGGGGCGTTAAGCTGGTCGTCTTGATGTCTGGGCTGATATTGCTGGTCGGAGTGGGAATGCGGTTTAAGTCTGTGTTTTTGCCTGTTTGCTTCGGCATTGGCTTCTGTCTGGCGTATTTTGTGGGCTGGCGGGTAATCGGCGGGCGCTTGACAGGCTGGAAACAACACCTTCTCCGTGGTCTTGCTTTTGCCGTATGTCTCGGGCCATTGGCGGCCATCCGGTATTCACAATTGGAATACTTCGACTACTGGCTGGACCTCCTTCCGCATACATCGTTCCCGGACCTGCTGAGATTTTTTCTTTATGGCCTGCCGGGCTTTTTTCTGGCGGGCGCGGTGGTCTTTGTGCTCAGTGCGCTCGGCGCGCTGCGGCGGGAGGCGGCTGGGCGCTCCACGGGAATCGTCTTGAGTCGTCGCGCGAAGGTGCTGTGCTGCCTGCTGGCGCCGGCGCTGCTGGCGGGGCTGAACTGGTACGTCGCAGGGGTATTTGATATTTACAATTGTGCCGATAAGGGCCGCAGGAGAATCTTGAGCTACATCATATGGAGCCGTCCTGGTAGCTTAGACGCGAAGAATATGGAGGGCCGGCCGCCGCTGCACCAAGCGGCAAGGTGGGGCTGGGGCCAAACCGAGGCGGTCAAGATTCTGCTTGAGGCCGGGGCCAAGGTCAATGCCAGGGACAAGTATGGCGGGACGCCGCTGGCCTGTGTGGCAGTTTGCGGACGTAGCGAGGCGGCCAAAGTGCTGCTTGAGGCCGGGGCCGAGGTCAATGCCAGGGACAAGTATGGCCGGACGCCGCTGCATTGGGCGGCACGGAACGACCAAACCGAGGTGATCAAGATTCTGCTTGAGGCCGGGGCCGAGGTCAATGCCAAGGACAAGCATGGCCGGACGCCATTGGACTGCGCATGGTCAGCGGAGCTCAAAGCACTCCTCCGCAAATACGGGGCAAAAACCGGCGATGAACTGGACGCAGAAGCAAAGCAGGGCAAAAAAGAATGAATCGGCTGGGAAAGATACTGACGCGGGGCCTAAAAAGGAAACCGTTAGGAGCCCTTTGGGCGACTGGATTTTAGCCCACAGCGAAGCGAAAGCGAAGCTGTGGGACTCGTGGTCAACCATAAATTTTCTGTTCCCCGCCTGAATTGCCTGGCAATTCAGGCGGGGAACAGACGTTTTGTTTTATTGCTCTTCTCCCCATAGCTGCGTTGCGCTTGCTATGGGCTAAGTTCCAAACGCTGCCTGCGGCAGCTCCTCCGGGGGAATCATGAGCCAGTGCAGCCAGGGTTCGTGCGTCGAGCCACTGTGCGGCGCAGGGCAGGGGAGGGTGTCAGGGGAGGGTTATAGCCGTTCTTCGCTCCAGGCTTCGTCTTGCGGTTCGGCGGGTTCGGGGGTGAGTTCGGGGATCCGGCGCCATTGGCGGATGGACCAGAGCACCAGCAGACCCACGATGGGGCCGATGGTGAATTCCGGGGGAAGTTGAAACTCCGGCCAGACTTCAAAGACGTCAAGTTTGTTCAGGCCGTGAGGCACGAAAAGATTGATGGTGTCGTATAGGGTATGGAGCAGGACGGACGCCAGGTAGCCGATCAATAACGGCACACCCGAGCCCCGGCGCAGCGCGCGGTTGACGGCCAGGCCGTGAATCATTCCCATGGCGGCGTGAAACGGCACGGCCATCAGGCCCCGGCGAATCATGTCGACAAAGTCGAGTTCCGCCGAATAACCGACCAGGTTTTCGAACGTGGCAAAGCCCAGGGCCAGGGTCACGAAGCCCAGCACCCGGCCAGTATCGCCGATCCGGCTTCCCAGCCCTACCAGCCCCACCGTCACCAGCAGTCCGGCGCCCATTTTCCAGAATTCCTCGCCCAGCCCGGCGCCGAGCACAAAACACATGACGCTATCCCACAGGTTGGGTGACCGGAACGTGAAGCGGGTCTCCTGCATCAGCGAAACGTTGAACAAGCCGGCAAAGAACCCGGCGCACACGCCCGCCAGCAGGAAGGCAAGAAGCACCGGGTAATCGGGGGCCGTATTGCGGTACTTGCTGTGGACCATCCAGACAAAGATGACCAGGCACGACCAGCAACTGAGGATGAACACGCTCATAACGAGGTCTCGAGGTCGCGGACCCAACTGCGCACCTTGGCTGCCGTGAACGCCTCGATCCGGCCGGTTCGCAGAGCTTTTTTGAGGACGACCAGGGCTGCCGCGTCATTCAGCACCAGCGTCAGAAGCCGCCCGCGCACGACCTCGAGCAACGGGGCCTGCGGATACTGCCTGGCCAGCGCGTCGAGTTCCTCGATGTAAGTTTCGATATACAGCCAGTCCGGATAGTTGGCCTTGAACCGGTCCAGCCTGGCCAGGACCTCCCGGCCGTTCCCCTGCACGGCATGCGTGCACAGCAGGTAAAAATAAACCCAGCCGTAGAAAGTATCTTTGGCCGGCCAGCGGAGTTCGGCCTGCTGGAGATACTTGAGGGCGGCCCGGTCGTCTTTGGCGAAAAGGCAGGCATGCCCGGTCCAGAAAAAATCCTCGAAATTGGTGTAAGGGGAGTTTACGGTCTTCAATGCCGTGGCCTTGTAATCGGCGAGCAACTGCCAATCCTTGGTCTCGTCGAATCTCATGCCGAGGATACGGGTTCTCAGACGGTTCAGTTCATAGCTGCGCCAAGGGCCGCTGCCCCGCGCATTCCGGGCGTTATTCCAGGCCTTCTCCGGGGACTTGGAATAAAAATTGTGGAGAAAGAAATTGCCGACCAGGGCTTCCCGCAACGCCAGGTGTTCGTTGCTGCTGACCGTGGAAACCACGCCCCTGCGGCCGTAACCCGTCCCGAGCACTTTCGCCCGCGTCCGGCGTCGCAGCCGCCCGCGGCCCCGGCGGCTGCGCCAGACTTGCCGCAGCCGGTCCCAGAAACCCGAGCCGCCGCTCTGCTGAGTCGAAGCACCGAGCACAAAACGCCTCTGGGGCGGGAAAAAGGTCATCGCCAGGCCCAAGATGAGGACCATTGACAGCCCGCCGCAGACCAGGAAGATCATGCTGGCGAAAAAGAATTTGCTCCGTCTGTTCATGCCGTCTTTTCACCTTGGCGAAGCCCGGCCAGAGCCGGCTACTGCGCCTTGATTGAACTGAAACTCTCGTTGTATTCGCCCACGGCCAGCACAATATCCCAAGTCCGGCTGCCCGGCTTTTCCAGCCGGGGATGCCAGCCGACCTCCATCTTCTGCTCATGCAGGTATTCCCGAATCTGCCGAAACGCCTCGAAGTCCTTGGGCCACACGTAGATCATGACAAAAAAGTCGCTCGGCGGGTATTCCTTGACCAAGTCGTCCAACTCCGTCTTGAGCTTGGCCGGGGAATTGACCGGCGTCCCGCCGGCATTCAGGATGTCGAACTTGAACTGGAACCCCAGCGCGGTTTCCGTCAGTTCCAGCCGCCCGCGCACCCCGTTCTTTTTCAGTTCCAGCCAGGTTACCGGCCGGCCCTTGGCCGATTTCTTGATCACCTGTTCCAACAGTTCCTTGGACGGGAGCCGGTAGAGCTGCCCATTCTTCAGCGCCAGGTTCAGCGAATTCTTTCTGGGAATATAGGCCAGGGGAAAGTTGATCGGCTTGGCGGTTTCATCGCTGTCGGCGTCCCGGCGGCTCATCCCCGGCGCTCTAAAGCGGATCAACAACGCCAGGCAGGTAAAAAGGATCATCATTCCCGCGGCATTCGAGATGATGTCCACCAAGACCGTCAGATCAAGTTTAATTTCACGGCTCATTTTGGCTGTCCCACGCCGATGATCACTTCCTTCGCCATCACGGGCAGCTTGCCAATCCGCAGTGGAATGCCGTACTGGGTAACCTCCATTTGAACAAACAGTAGCGCTGTCAGCACCCCCTCCGGCTCCACCCAGAGAATGATTGTATGCTGCCGGCGGCTGAAACTCAAGCGCCGGTTCGCCGCCGCCTTCTTGCCGATGAACGCCCAAAAACGTTGCAAGTCTCGTTTCGATGCCCTGCTGAACAGCCGCCCGGCTTCCGGCGTCAGTTCGCCAAGGAAGAGCTTCTGCCAGCGCCCGGTGTCGTCCAGCCAGTCCACGGTATCTTTCCGGCAGCGGAGATGAACCGGCACAAAATGCGCCGGAATCCCCACCAGCTTCACGTTTATCAGCCGCTTTTCTTCTTCGCGTTTCTCGATGGCAAGGCCCATGCTGGCCAGGGCCATGATGCTGATCAGCCCCAGCATAATGGACAGAAAGGGCAGGGCAGGGAATTCAAACCAGCCCGCGTTTCTATTCCTTCGTTTCTGCCGCCGCATCTTCCTGGGTTTCCTTGGGTTGTTTCGCCTTGGCGGCAGCGCGGCTACGGCGTGCCGGGGACTTGGCCGGGGGTTCCGGCGGGGGCGGCTGCGGCTGGGTTATCACCTGGGTGGCGCCCCGGATAAAAAACTTGTCCAGCCGCTCGAGGAAATGCTGGGCGCGCCGCCGGCCCACCGTCGCCAGGAAAAGCACCGGGATAACCGCCGCCAGCCCCACCAGCGTGGTATAAAACGCCACGCCCAAGCCCTGCGACGTCTCGAGCAGCGAGACTTTGAACTTGATGTCGCTGCCGCCCGCGCCCACCGCCCCGGCAAAGCTCCGTAGCGCCAGCGTCATGCCCCACACCGTGCCCAGAAACCCGGTCGTAGGCAGCAGCCACACCAGAAAACGGCTGGTGGCAAAAGAATTGTCCAGCGATTCCCAGTCCGTCTCCGAATGCTGCCGCAACCCGTTCACCATCCCGGCCCGTTCCGCCGCCGGCGCCTGCGCCACCTCGACCAGCCATTGCAGCCGGTTATAGGCCAGCAAGGTGTTGAATGCCCCCAGCCCGGACTCGCGAATCCGCTCGCGCACCGTCTCGAGCAGCTCAGACCCGAGCACGGCATCACTCGCGCACGCCTGCCGCACGATGCGGAACGCCTTTGCCTGGCGCCAGGTTACCCATAGCTTAGACCCCAGCACCAGCAGACCGTAAATTCCCAGACCCAGAATCAGCCGCGAAATCGGATGCCCGAAGATCGCCTGCGTCGGCATCTTCTCCAAGCGCAACAACAAATCCAGGCCAAACCACAGCACCAGCGTAATCGGGATCGCCAGCAGATTGTAATCACTGCGCCACGGGCTTACGTCGTGAACATAGGCGTGGCATTCAGTGCACCGGATCAGCTCCGGCCGCAACTCCTCCCCGCATTCCGGACAAATCACCTTCGACTCCAACATCAGTTCCGATTCCTCACTTCTGTATTCTGAATTCCCAAGGGTACCAGGCACTATACCCACCAATAAGCATTATGCCAGCCCCACAAAACAATCCGCAGATTACGCAGATTACGCAGATTCCCCAATGTGGGAGCGGGTACCATCCCGCGATTCCGCGCCCGCAGGGCGCCTTCGTACACTTAATCGTACACTTAATCGTAATCCTCCCCGGCAGCCCCCGCTTCCTCTCCTACTCTTAATCGTAATCCGAATCTGTGTAATCTGTGTAATCTGTGGATATTCCGGTTCAGGGGAGGGGAGGGTTATCCGCAGATTACGCCGATTTTCCCCCAATGTGGGAGCGGCAGACGCGCCGAAGGCGCTATGCGAGCCGATAGGCGAGAGCGAAGCGTCAATCTTGCCGTGTCCGAAAAGTGTAGCCACGGCACTATGTTGCCGTGTCCGAAAAGTGTAGCCACGGCACTATGTTGCCGTGTCCGAAAAGTGTAGCCACGGCACTATGTTGCCGTGTCCGAAAAGTGTAGCCACGGCACTATGTTGCCGTGTCCGTAAGGTATCCGCAGATTACGCAGATTTTCCCCCAATGTGGGAGCGGCTACCACGCCGCGATTCCCCCGATTTCCCGGACAGGGGCAAGAGAGGAAGAACCGCTAATAGACGCCAATGGACGCCAATGAATGCTTCTCCGTATTCGTGTTGATTAGCGTTCATTCGCGGTTGACGCTTCGCTCTCGCCTTCGGCTCGCATTGCCGCTTCGCTCTCGCCTGCGGCTCGCATAGCGCCTTCGGCGCGTCTGTCGCCTTCGGCGCGTCTGTCACTCGGTTTGACCGCGAAACGGAAAAAACACGGGAGTGTGGCCCTCCAGCAGTGCTGGGTTCTCAGACAAGAATCAAATCAGTCCTGTAGGGACGACCGAAATGGTCAAGGCCTTCGGTAAAATCTGCGTAATCGGCGTAATCTTCCGCCGCCGCCAAGGCTCCGGCGGACAGGGCGGATGTTTTTCAGTGGTGCTTCGTGTTCTTCGTGTACTTCGTGGTGAATCTTCCTCGTGGCGCCGCAAAAAAAGTATTTTTCTTGAAAAGAGGGCTTGCAAAGGCGTACAAAAGTATGTATAATATAGGTAGTATTTGTTTTTTGCTGGATTGCGCCTGCGGGCGCGAAATCAGAAAGGAGAAGGGAATGATGAAAAAGCGAAGGTTGAGCTTTGGGCGGGCAACGTTCACTTAACGGTCGGCGGCGGCAATCTTGGGCGTTCAGCGGGAGCGGCGGGCGGCCATGAGGCGGCCGACGTCGTGGCCGCTGAATTCTTCGGGCCAGTGGCGGATTTCGATGAGGCGCCAACGGGTCATGATGACCTCGATGATGTCGTAGCGCCAGGCGATGCGCGGGTGCTCGATCTGATTGAGGTAGTGCTCGGCGGAGCGGACGATGCGGAGTTTCTGGGGGAGCCTGACGGCGTCGGCGGGCCGGGTGCGCTGGCGTGGTTTGCGGGACTTGACCTCGACGAAGCAGAGGACCTCACCGTCACGGGCAACGAGGTCAATCTCGCCGGCGGGCGCGTTGTAGTTGCGGGTGAGGATTTCCAGGCCGAGGGATTCGAGGAGCCTGGCGGCGCAGTTCTCGCCGCGGCGGCCGAATCGCTGGTAGGCGGTGCGGGCGCGGCGGAATTTGAGGCGTTTGGGCATGTTCTGCGGCCTTGTGGCGGCGGCGTTGCTTTTTGCGGCTGGCGGGCTAAAGTGACCGCGAGCAGGATTTCCGCCGTCGCTAAAGCTATGGCGGATAAAAAGGTTGTTCAAGCGGGCGGACCGTCAAATTGTCCGCGCCGGAAATCGGCCGCCGGAGGCAGGGACCTGATGGATTTCGAGGAGTTCTGCGAGCACGTCAAGCAGCACGGTGAGTATGAGACCGCCAACCCGCGGCGGCCGGCGATGTTTGTGAACCTGCGTTTCTACAGCCGGTTCATCTATGTGGTGTTGCGGAACAGCCTCCGTTGCCGGTCGGCGGGTTACAGTCTGCGGGATATTCAGCGGGGGTCGTACTGGATGCTCCACAACAACTGCGAAAGGCTCGGGGGCAGGGTCCACATCAGCGGGCTGCATCATCTGCGCTCGGTCGACCGGACGCCGGTGATTGTGGGCAACCACATGAGTACGCTCGAGACGACCGTGCTGCACGGCATCACCGCGCCGTTCGTGAAGCTCACCTACATCATGAAGGAAAGCCTTTTGAGCTATCCGTTCTTCGGCCGGATAGTGCAGTTGCTGGAACCGGTCACCGTGCGCCGGCAGCGTGCCCGGGCGGACCTGAAAGCGGTACTCGAGCTCGGCAGCCAGAAATTGGCCGATGGCTGGGCCGTGGTGATCTTTCCGCAGAGCACGCGGAGCGTGGAATTTGACCCCAGGAAGTTTAATAGCAGCGGGGTGCGCCTGGCGCGGGAGGCGAACGCGCCGGTGGTGCCGCTGGCGCTGAAAACCGACATGTGGGGCAACGGCAGGCTGCGTAAGGAATTCGGGCCGATTGACCCGCGCCAGCCGATCCACTTCGAGTTCGGCGAGCCGTTCACCGTCACCGATTTGAAGGCGGACAACCAGCGGATAACTGATTTTATCAGCAGCCGGCTGGCTGCATGGGGGCACCGCGGAGGCAAAGCATTGTCCCCCCCTTCAGTTCCCGGAACAGAGTTGAACAACCATTCAAAGGGAGTAAGATAATGAGCCGCAGCGTGAATTGTCCTGTAACCGAGGTTGTTGCTGAAAGATGAAAAAGATCCGCGTTCTGTTTGCCTGTTTTGTGCTGGGAATGATTCTTGCCGGCTGCGCCCTGTTCAGAGCGGAGCTTCACGCGACGACGCATACCGTCAGGCGTGGTGAGACGCTGGGTGAGATTGCGCAGTATTATTATGGCGTCGCCAGCAAGGTAGATCGAATCATCCAGGCGAATCCGGGGATTGATCCGGACAAACCCCTGAAAGAGGGCAGCTACCTGAATATCCCCGCAGTAAGCTGGAGTGAATGACCCTTGGACCAAGCTTTGTTGTCACGCGTGATATGAGTACAGGTTTCTGGGCTGAACTGAGTACGCCGATCTTCGCCCTGGCGCCGATGAGCGGCGTCAGCGACAGCGTCTTCCGGCAGCTAATCAGTCGGCACGGCAAGCCGGATATCTGCTTCACCGAGTTTGTTCCCTGTGCCGGGCTGCGCTCGCCGGCCGGCCGTAAGCGGCTGCTCCCAAGCCTGGAATTCACCCCGGGCGAGCGGCCGTTGGTGGCCCAGGTTTTCGGCTCGCACCCCGACGATTTCTACGAAGCCGCGCAACTGCTCGGCGAACTGGGTTTCGATGGAATTGACCTGAACACCGGCTGCCCGGACCGCCGGGTGATGAAACAGGGGGCGGGTGCGGCGTTGCTCGAGAATCCCAAACTCATAGCCCAGATTGTGCGTGCCATTAAACGTGGCGCCGGCAAGCTCCCGGTTTCGATTAAGACCCGGCTCGGTTATCCCGACGTGTCGGGATTCGGCGAGTGGCTGAAGTTCCTCTTGGAGGCGGAGCCGGCGGCAGTAACGATCCATTGGCGCCGACGCCGGGAGACCTACGGCACGCCCGCCCACTGGGACCAGGCGGCCGTCGTGGTGCAGGCAGCCCGGGACCTCGGCAGCGAGGCGCTGATTATCGGCAACGGCGATGTTGCCAACCGCGCGGAAGCGCGCCGGTTGTGCCGGGAGACCGGTGTTGACGGTGTGATGTTTGGCCGGGCCGCCTTGGGCAATCCCTGGCTTTTTGATGAGACGGCAAAAGCAGAAGACATTAGCTGCGAGCGCCGGCTGCGGGTAATGCTCGAGCACATGGAACTGTACGAAACGACCTTCGGCAGGCTGGAGGGCCGCTGGCCTCAGCGGCCATTCGCCATGATGAAGAAACATTTCAAGGCTTACGCGAGCGGGTTCTACGGGGCCAGGGAACTGCGCACGCGGCTAATGCAGACGCGCAATTATCAGGAAGTTAAAGAGATCACCGAGGCTTTCCTCGCCACTTAGTTGTAGTTGAGACACGCTCAGCGGCCAAAAACATCGCTTACCTGAAGCGGCGTTTACCCCGGCCAAACATGGGATTGCGCTTCATCTCGCCCTTGCTGACCCTGTGCTTTGCCGGTTTCTGCTCTTCGAGGTGCAGGGCATACCATTGCTCGCCGAGGAAATGGTTGGAGAACTGTTGTGGCCTATTGTTGACCACCGCCTGCCAGTTGCGGTCGAGGTCCTCGCTTTCGGTTTTTTCTTTAGCCTTGGTGAGCACTTCCTGAGCCTTGTCATGCTCCTTGCGCTTAAGCAGAATCCAGGCATATAGCGAGTAGATCAGAAGCGCCTTGTCACGCTTGAATTTCCTGACCCCTTTCCTGTAGGTTTTTGCCAGCTTGGGAGAGTCCTTTCGGTATTCACGGGTCATCTTCATTGCCAGCGTCAGCGGTTCCCAGAGCAGTACCTTCGGCATCAGCTTGTCCACCTCGTCCCAGTTCTTTAACTGGAAATGAAGCTGCATCTTGTAGGTGCTCACCTGACGTTCGGAAAGCAACGCCCAATTGAAGAAGCGCCGCGCTTCATCGAGGATGCCGATCGCGTCTTGGACCGCGCGGTGCATGACCTTTTCGACATTGTCCTGGAGCAAGTTTGCTGACATGCCGCCGCGGCTCTGATGCTGGGCGCGATTCACCATCTTGGTGGCCTCTTCCTGGGCAGCCTCGAGCAGGGCCTGGACCCGCTTGAAAATCGCCTGCAGCTTCTTGCCGAAGATGCGGTTGATCAGAAAGGAGGCGGCCAGGAAAACCACGCTGCCGGCAAGCGCACACCAGCCTTTACTGAGAGAAGAGTAATTGGCCGTCGCCAGGCCGGCGGCCAGCCCGGCAAGGATTGAAATGAGTATTGACAGCATCTTACACGTTCCTGTGGTTATAAGGTTAAGGCCAGACGGCCGGCGGGGCTGGCGCTGAGCGAATATGGGCTGGTATGCTCGATCCGCACCGCCAGAATCTGGCCCTGCAGATCATTGTGGTGGTCGTCGAAAAAGACCAGGCGATTGTGGGTTGTGCGGCCCCGCCAGCGGCCCTTATGCTTATCTTCCACCAGCACTTCCACCGTCTGACCGTGATAACGTTGGTTTTTCTCAGTTAAAATGTCCCGCTGCAAGCATTCCAAGGCTTGGCGCCGGCGTTCCTTTTCGACCGCGGGCACATCATCAGCCAGGCGTTTGGCGGCCGCGGTGCCGGGCCGAGGCGAGTATTTGGCGATGTGCACCTGGTCAAAGCATAGTTCCGCCAGCAACTGATAAGTCTCCCTGAACTGTGCTTCGGTTTCGCCGCAAAAGCCCACGATAACGTCGGTATTGATCGCGGCATCAGGAATGCGGGCGCGGATGCGGCCGGCCAACTCGCGGAACTGACCGGCAGTGTAGCCGCGGCGCATTCTCGCCAGCACCTCGTCGCTGCCTGCCTGCACGGGCACTTCGAGGTGCGGGCAGACTTTCTCGAGCCCGGCCACCGTGTCCAGAAGCTTATCCGCCATCCAGGCGGGGTGATTGGTCAGGAAGCGGATGCGGGTCAAGCCGTCGAGTTCGTGAACCGCACTCAGCAAATCTGCCAGGTCCATGTCTTCCTCGAGGTCCTGGCCGTAGCGGTCGACAATCTGACCCAGCAGCGTGACCTCTTTCACTCCTTGCTCGATCAGTGCTTGGATTTCGGCCAGGATTTCGCTTGGGGGCCGGCTGCGCTCCCGCCCGCGGCGGGAGGGGATGACGCAAAAGCTGCAGGCGTGCGAGCAGCCCAGGACCACGGGAACGAAGGCCGTCACGGCTTGGCCGCAACGGCTGGCCGGCAGCCGCAGTTGAGCGTTCCAGACCAGGTCGCGGCAGGCGTGGCCGCGGCAGCCAGCGGCAGCCAAGTTGTGTGCTTCCAGATAGTCCCATAACGCAGTAGGATCCGAAGGGGGCATGAAAACATCAACGAAGGGAAACTTCTGCCGCAGACCCGTGGCCTCGTGGATTCCGACGAGACAGCCCATCACGCCGATGGTCAGTTCCGGCCGCCGCGCCTTGAGGGTTTTCAGCGAACCAAGCCGCCCGTAGATTTTATCCTCGGCGTGCTGGCGGATCACGCAGGTATTCAGGATTGCCAGGTCAGCCTTTTCGGGTTGACTTGCCGGGACGTAGCCGAGGGCTTCCAATTGTGAGCTCAACCGGCGCGTATCCGCCTGGTTCATCTGGCAGCCGATGGTCCAGATGTAGTAATATTTCAGGGCGCTTCCGGATGGTTGGTTCATCAGTTGCAGACCTCAGCTAACGCGCGAACTCGGATTTCGATTGCTCTTTTTGTCCGGATTATAATAGCTAAAGTCGCGGCTTTGTCAAAGGCTACTTGCAGGTCTTGTCCGGGATTTTTTCCCGACCGGACTTTACGAATTGAATACTTGATGCTAGATTAAATACAGTATTTGTTTGCGGCGGTTGGCTTCCGCCGGCAACTTTATTCGCAACGAGAGGCTGTGACGCGATGTCCTTTGAGCAGGAAGTTTTCGGGGTTATCTGCAGCTTTTTTGTCATTTGCATGATTGCTGTCGGGGCGCTCGAGGTCCGCAACTGGCTGCGCCAACGCACGCTGATCTCCGGCCGGCAACTCATCATCCGACTGCTCGGCAACGTGTTGCTGCTGCTCCTGCTGCTTAAGGTGCTCTACGGCATTTACTGGGTCGAGTATGCGCGCGAGTCGGTGGATTATTTTCTGAAGTACTGGGGGAATTGCGTGGGCCTGGCGTATCTGGCGTTGACCTTTGCCGGGGTTGATGTGTATTATACCTGGAAATTGCGCCGCCAATGCCGCCGGGCGTCCAAGCGCATGTCCCAACACCTGGCAAAGATTAGCGCCTCATTTGCGCCGCCATCGCGTGAAATGAACCAAGCCGGGCCCAAAAGTGTCGCCGGGGCTTCCCTGAAACGGCAGAATTCAGAATAATGAATTCAGAATTAAGAATTCAGCAGGATGAAGTTCTGTATTCATTCTTCCTTGCTTTTCTGTGCGGCATTCTTTTCTTCAGCATTCTGCCGGTTCGGGCCCAGAATCTGCTGGATGAAAAGGTGGTGACCGAACGGGTCCGGGAATGGTTCAACAGCGCCTACCAGAGCAATCTGAAGACCTACAAGGCCCGTAAGGACATCCTGGTCCGGCCAGGCATAGTTGCCAGCCGCAAGACCCGCACCGTCGAAATCCTCGCGGTCGCCTGCGGCCTGAGCAAACGCGACCCGGCCGAGTTTCTGCTGGTTGCCGAAAACGGCAGAGACTACGAAGCGCTCACCATGACCATCGCTAAACCTTCCGACGTGCACGCGGCGCTGACCTTCATCGGGGTTGAACCCGGCCATCCGATCCAGCCCACCGAATTCCGCTTCTGGCCCAAGGGCGAACGCGTGGATATTCAGTTCAATTGGGAGGTGGAAGGCAAAAGATTCTCCGTCCCGGCCGAACAAATGATCTTCGATACGCGGGCAAAAAAGACCTTGCCAAGAACCGGCTGGATGTTCGACGGCTCCCGCCTTGCTGAGGGTAAAGCTAAGCCAAAATACTTGGCGGACGAGGTGGGCGACATTATCTCGGATTTCAATTCGCGCTGGACCGTGCTCGACGTGCCGTATCAGGCCACGCAAGGAGCCGTGTACGGCGCCCTGGTGCCAAACCCCGATTACCTGCTGAAGCTGCGCCAGCAGGTCCGCATTATCATCAAACCGCAACTGCCCAAAGGACAAAAGCGGGTGCTGGACTATCACGTGCTGGTCACTAGCGGCAAGGCCGAGGGGGGCCTGGCCTTCAGCATCACCGGGGCGGACGGGCATGCCGTGCTTGCTCAAGGCAGTTTCAAAGAGTTCCTCGGCCGGCTCCAGCAGAATGTCAAGGCCAAGAAAGACATCTACTTGCAGCTTGTCTTCCACGACCAAGCGGCGATCCCGCCGCTGCTCGAGTTCGGCGCCCTGATCCAGACCTTGATCAAGAATAACCTCATTCGCATCGAACCGGCCCCGCAACAGCTTTTCTATGAAAGTTTCCTGAGCAAACCCGGTTGGCGCGATCCTAAAAAGCGCCTTGTTCAACCTATTGAGCTCTTTTTCGCCCACGGCAAGCCGGCGCAGCATTTATTCCGCTACTACCAGGAAGAATATCTCGACAGCGGCGACGTGAAGCTGCACGAGAAGAAATACCAGTTCAAGACCACCGACGAACTCAAGAAAATCCTCGCCACCAAAAAGGAGTGGGACACCAGGACCGTCTTCTTTTATGCCCGGCCGGAAACCCCCTACGGCGTCATCCGCCAGTACTATCTCCTACTCAACAAATCCTTCCCCACAGCCTACATCTTTGCCGAAAAACCGGAATAATCGCTCCGCCGCCGATTCCGCATCTAATCTTTCTGTACCGTAATGTCAGATGGTCGTAGTAATCCCGCAAAAATTCCAAAATTCCCCTTGAAAAACCGCCGCAAGACTGCAAAGTTATATTCTTAGGAGCAAGCTATGACCGGCCCCGAAAAAACGCGCCAAAGGTCTCTGGTTCCCTGCCTGCCGAAACCTCGGCGCAAGTCTGTCCAATCATTGTTCGGTGAGAAAGGAGAACGAGATGGCAAAGAGACGCGGTACGTACAAGTACCAGTTCAAGGTCGGAAACAAGATCGTTCACGGCGGCATCACAGAGGATCTTGAACGCCGGGAGCAGGAGCACCAGCAGAAGTGGCCGGAGGGCCACATCAAGCAGGTGGGGCAGCGGACCACCGAGGAAGCGGCGAGAAAGTGGGAAGAGGAAAAAGGATACGACTGACCTCTCCTGACGCCGCCAGAGGAAAATATCGAATGCGCTTTCGCAATGTGCCGGTGTGCATTCCCACGCTGGAGCGTGGGAACGAGCAAAAAGTCCCCGCCCACAAGATGGGCCTGGTTTGGCGGTTTGACGCTACGGAACTGGGCGAATGGCTCAAGTCGGGGAGATTTGGATATCCGAATGAAGAATAGCACAAGAAAATCAATAAGTCTCTTCTCGGGTGCCGGTGGTATGGATATCGGCATTCAAGCTGCAGGCTTTGAAATACTGGCTGAGCTTGAACTTGATGAGCATTGCTGCTCAACTTTACGCACTAACGCAGAAAATCAGAAGGGCGGCACACGAATAATTCAAGTGGATATTAGAAGTGTTGATCCGAAAGTGTTGATGAAAGACCTTAATCTGAAAGAAGGACGTTTGGATCTTTTGTTCGGAGGTCCGCCATGTCAATCGTTTTCATTGGCTGGCAAACAACTCGGCTTGTGCGATGAGCGGGGGCTTCTTCTTTTCGAGATCATTCGCTTTGCGGAGACCTTGCGACCCAAAGTGATTCTGCTTGAACAGGTCAAAGGCTTATTGTCTTCAAAGGGTAGCGCAAACAGACGCGGAGAAGTCTTTGAGAAGTTTCTAAGCGAGTTGGAAGCAATTGACTATACCCCCAAATGGCGCGTAATCCTCGCCGCTGATTATGGAGTGCCTCAGTTGCGTGAACGCCTCTTTGTAGTGGCGTCCCGTGGTCGGAACGGTTTCGTTTTTCCAGAGTCAACGCATGCCCCGTTGGAAGAATGCGATGGGTTGTTTCCCCGAAAGCCGTACGTGGGGATCGGAGAAGTTATTGGAGGATTGGGAAAACCAGATCCAAAGATTCGTGGCAAAACGGTCTACGAACGGATTGATAGCCATGTAGATGTAACCCCCGCGAGAGACCGTGAACGAATCGCCCAAGTTCCCGAAGGTTCGTATCTCGCCGCACAAACTCATTTAGGCGAGGAACTTCGATGCCGTTTGTCTCCCAAGGACACAACCAAGTATCTTCGCTTGCATCGAAAACGTCCATCAAACACATTGCGATGTGGAGAGATCTTTTATCATCCTACAGAAGACAGGTATTTGACACCCCGTGAGTATATGCGAATACACGGATATCCAGATGATTACGTTTTGAAGGGACCCATTCGTTCAAGAACGGGTTCTGTTAAAAACCTAGATCAACATAGGCAAGTGGCAAATTCCGTTCCTCCCTCGTTGGCAAAAGTGTTAGGTCTGCAGATAAAGAGGTCTTTAGATGAGCAAAATATTTGAACTGTACGGTTACCGGCTTGATTGCTGGAACGAACAAGCTGCAAAGAACCGTTCCAAAGCTTGGTGCCCGTTTATGAACTCGGAGTGCGACGGTGGCGGAAATCGCTACCTTTCCGCCTTGAATTTAAGTAAAACCCCGCGGTTGAAAGAGTATTTCCCAGGTAAGGATACCGTTCAATCTGGCGTGTGTTCCCTTCGCCTCAGAGATGGCGAGCAGCCGTGGATTGTCTGCCCCCGTAGACTACTATCGCTTAAGGCAAGTAAACATTCACCATATCAGGCTCATGTCCGAGAAAAGATTGCGGAATATGCGCAGCTTGAAACCGGGGTGGCATATCGGGCATGGTCGGAAGTCAAGATGAAGATCGAGACGACAAATGACGATGATGAAACCAAGTCGTTTGATTACACATTCGACTACATTGTGGCCGGTTCGGGTCGGACAAAGCTTTCCGAAGTTTGTACGCTTATTGGGAAGGGGGAACAGGCAACTGAGAGAATTGCCGAGTCCAATGGTTATACAATTGCGCGTCGGAATGGTGGTCGCTGGGTCGACGATTTCCCCGCCGATCCCATCGTGATTGTTGAAATTATGACTTCAAGCACTTCGGGGGGCAATAAAAAGAAGCGGACACAGATTGCAATGGCATGTGAGGACGCAATTGTAAATCCTGCAAACCACAATGGTCCCGGCATAAACTATCGACAAGTTTGGGCTCGAATGGTGAGCCAGCTAATAGTGAAGTCACAAGTCGGCCTAGCGTGGAACGGTAGGACATTCTGGTTGTTACAGGATGTGCTTGCCCACTACATTTCAACCACAACGGCGCTTGATCTGTCTCAATATATTGCTGATCACTCGCATGAGGTAAACATCCTGTCCTTTGGCTATGGAGATATTGATGATAGACTTAGTGAACCCATCACCGCACTGGAGGATTCGACATTCTACGCTGGTCCAATAAGTGAAAAGAGATCAAAAGAAGAGTCAAAGGGCTTTCTAGAAATCGTGAAAATCGGTGCCCCACCGAACAAGAATCATCTTTGGCGTTCGCTGTTCAAGAAAAGCTCGTGTGGCTACTTGCACACGTAAACCTTGCGTCCGCTTGGGCCATGGAAAAAACAAGTAGAACACGCTCGCAAATCATGACTTGTGTCAAGTCATCTGGCAACAAGTCAACGGAACTAAAGTTCATTTCCATTATGAAGATCCACTCAATTACCGGATGGCGTCGGCACTATCCTGCATATGGCAAACCGGATTTTGTATTCATAGAAAAACGTGTAGCCGTGTTTATCGACGGTTGCTTTTGGCATGGGTGCCCGAAGCATTGCCGATTGCCCGCAAGCAACGTCGAGTATTGGAAGAGAAAAATTGAAGGTAACGCTAAGCGTGATCGGCATGTCACGAGAGAACTAAAGAAAAAGGGATGGGCCGTAATCAGGTTCTGGGAGCATGATCTCAAAGGGGGCAAAACCCTTTCTCAAAAGATCGATCGGCTTAAAAAAGCTATTCAAATGAACTCCGAATCTTCACGCCCTTCGATGAAGTAGTCTACGGTGGGAAGAGCATAACAGGTGACCGCTACCCTCCTCACTAATAGATTATACAATGCAACTTCATTTCTATCAGAAGGAACGGTTCCGCACCGCGACCCCAATCCGACGTCTCGAACTTTCGCCGGGTAAGTAAACAGAGAAGCGGACCGCAGTCGGACGGCGGCCCGGAAACTGAAGTAAGCCCGGCAACCGGCTGGCCGCAAAGCGAAGGTCGTTGTGGGCGCATCCCAAAGGGAGCGTACCCACGCACACGACCGGCGCTGATATGCAGTTTTTTCTTGGTTACGGGGTTTTTAATCTCTTGACCTTGATGGCGAGTTGGCGGCTGAAGGGCGGCAGCGGCAGCTTCGGTGGCGTCGCTGTGCGGGAACGTCGAACGGTGAATTGGTTTCTGGCTATTGGCTTGGGTGTACGGCAATCCCAGAATTCCACCAGGTACTTCCCCGCTTTCAGGCCGTAGGGCGACAGGTTCAGAGTAAGGTCCACATGTGTTTTCGGCTTGGTATGCAGGAGATTAGTATCGAAATAGTAATTCCGGTCAAAGAGCCAGAGGAGGAGGGCGCTTCGGTATTGCGGCATGGTTTTTTCCCGTTTCGCTCCCACATTGGCGGCCGCTCCCTTATTAGCAGGAAGTCGCAGTTCACATAGCTGGAGTGCCATCGCGCCGGGGAGAACCCGCTGCGAGACCTTGGCGCCGGTGCGTCCCTCACCCTTGGCGAAGGCGGCCAGCCCGGCGTAGTCGGCATAAAGGTTCTTCTCCTCGACCAGGGGAAACCACCACAAACACGGACTGCCGGGCAACCCGCAAAAGTAGCTTTTCCACAGGCTCAAAGGTATTTGCCGCAGGATATGCGTCAGGCTGTCCCCCCGCCAAGTGCCACCGAATTCTGTTATCAGGCAGGGCTTACCCATCAAGCGCTGGAACGAGGCCGTGCCGTCCAGCAAGCCTAAGAGCCTCCGGGTTCCCTTCTGCCCGCCGTAATAGGCGTCGAAGGTCAGCAGTTCCAACTCCTTGAGCTTGGCCAATCCGGGCGAGCCCTGGGCCACACCGTAGTTGCCGCTCCAGTGCGTGGTCACCATATGCTTGTTGGGATCACGATTCTTCAGGTAGCGGGCCATCTCCTGATGCCACACGCGGACGCTGTCATGTTTATACCAGCCACCCTTATCGCCGGTCAGATCAATCTCGGTAAACAGTTTCCAGGCCAGAATGCGTGGCGAGTGGCCCCAGCGCGCCACCAGGTAGTCGGCAAACTTCTTGAAATCCCGTTTGGCCCGCTTGTCGCTAAAATATTCCTGGGGCGAACGCAGGTAGCCGCCGCGGGCCACATTGAACGGATTACGGGCCCACTCCGCATCCATCCATTGACTGAATTTGCCGTGGTTGTTGATCGCCAGAAGGAGGTAGATGTCGTGCTGTTCGGCCCATTCCAACAGCCGGTCCAGCTTCCAGGCCCGCCACTGGTTCATGTAGCCCACGCCGTGGTTCCCCGGTGCGTCCGGCATCCACTCGAGCGCCAGCCACCACGGCGCCATCCACACCTCAACCACGTTGATCCCGGCCTTCTCGAACTTGGCGAAGAGCCGCTTGTACATGTTCAGGTTATACCGTTCCCAGCCGGAAAAGGGAAACACCTGCATGTAGCGCTTGTCGTACGGCGAGCGCAGGTTCAACCCCTGACCCCAGAAGTCCCGGCCGCTGGCCGAGAAAAACAGCAGCCGCGGGTCCTTCTTTGCGGGCCGCAGAAAGCCTTGCCAGCTTTTCGGCGCGTCCCTCACCCGAAGGTCAATGTCCGGCAACTCGATTTCGCGGCCGCCGATTGTGCCCGCCACGCGGAGGCTGTGGTCGCCCGGCACGGTCAGCCTGAACCGGACCCGGAATTCCGGCCGACCGTAAGGAATCATCTTCGCGGATTCATCCTTCGGGTCGAACAGAAAATCCTCGAAATAAAATGCCCGTAACGGCACGGTGTCGCCATCGGGCAGGGCCATCATCGCCTGCAGGTCAACATCCTGGCGGTCGAACGGGTCGGTATAAGGATGGGTCAGCTTGAAGGCCAGCTCGAGCAGGTCGCCGACGCGCGGTTTGGCGGGGCTCAGACGCAAGTCCCGAATCTGGTGTTTGACTTTTTCGCCCGAGGATTTGCGCAAGCGGACCTGCTTCAGGTACACCCGGCCTCGCCAGGTGAGCTCTTTCCCCTTAGGATTGCTGAACTTCAGCCCGTACTCAATAAGCTGATTGGGCGTAAGCTGATGCCACGGCCGGAAATGATCCCCTGGCCGCCAGGCTTTGGCGGCGGCTTCGCCGGCAATCGGCAGCCGGAAACAATGCTCACCCGTCGTGGTGGGTTGCGGCAGGGGCACACTCAAATGCAGCCATTGGCTGTCCCAGTCCTTCACGAAGAAATGCAGCAGACATTCCCGCGGCAGGTCCCGCGGAAACCACAGCGTGAATTCCAATTCATCCCAGCCGCCGAACTTCTGCGAGACCTTGCCGTATAACTCGGCCGGCTCGGGCAGTCTAAGCACCAGCATCAATCCGGCCGGGTGGCTGGCGGTCTGGCGGCGGAAGGGCAGGGGAGTGCTGACCTCTCTGACCTTGTATTGCCGGTGATACCAGCGCTTCAGCGGCAATTCCTTGGCCGGGGGAGGCTTCGCGCTTGCCTCGGAACTCTCCGCCGCCAGCAACCCGCCGCCGGCCAGCAGCAGACCTGCGGCAAGCATTCTCGCGCTGACTTTTACAGGCGCCACAATCATGCCCAGCCTTCGTTTGGTTCAGCTACAGAATTCTTTTCAAGATCATTTGACCATAACATTCCTGATAAGTTGCCTGAGAATCCCCCGGACGTCAAGAACAACCACAATGATTTCCCCACCCAGCCCCATCCTGGCTTGTAATACGAACTTCAACTGTCTTTTTACCTTTCACCTTTCACGTTAGCATCGGACAATGATGGGGGAGCGATTACGATTGCGAGTAAGAGTGGGAATGGGAGAGGGGTTGGTGCGAGAGGGGGGACTCGAACCCCCACGCCTTGCGGCACAAGATCCTAAATCTTGCGTGTCTGCCAGTTTCACCACTCTCGCAGGGCAATGCCCGGAAAACTACCGCCGAAAGCCGGGCCGGGCAACATGATTTTGCTGACTTTGGCGATTTCGCCTGTTTTTCCGGCCGCCGCCGCGTATTCTTATTGAAATCAATCACCAGAGAAAGTTCCAATAAGCAGCCCACTCAGGAGCGGAAAAGATGACCAAGCTGGTTTCGCAATGGTTTCCGTACCGGAAAAACGAGGAAAACATCGAATCCTTGAGTGGGCACGCGGGGATTCTGGGGTCAATCAGCGTGTTCGGCGATGTTCCTTCGCCGGAATTCTTTGCTTTCTGCCGGGAACGGGGCATCGAGACTTATCGGCTGGTCGGCGGGGAAGGCACGGCCTTTGACACGCCCGAACACGCGCGGGCCACGACCGCCGAATATCTCCGGCAATGTGAGGAAACGGGCTACGGCGGGATTGACCTTGACTTCGAGCATTTCGGCGGTGAATGCCGCGACTCCTATGCAGAATTTATGCGGCAGAGCGCGGCGGCGCTTCATCAGGCGGGCAAACGGCTGAGCATTTGCGTGGCCGGGTTTCCGCGGTCTCAGTATCCCCAACCTCCGGCGGAGCATTTCTACGACCCGAAGGTCATTGGCGACGAATGCGATGAGGTGCGGGTGATGGGTTACGACATGTGCTTCGCGCCCCACGGCTGGGTGGGCGCCACGAGTACCTGGCCCTGGGCTCGGGAGGTGATGCAGTTCTGGCTGGAATATGTGCCGCGGGAAAAGTTGATCATGGGCCTGCCCGCCTATGGCAACGACTTCGACACCCGCCCCGGCTCGGGAAACGGCAAACAAACAGATTACGACAGCCCCGAAGCTGTGCCGGGCGCACACAATGTCGAAGTAATGTGGCTGCGCTATGAACGCATCCACGCCTACCGCTACCTCGACGCCGCGGACCACCCGCGGATACTCTACGCCAGCGACCGCGACAGCACGGCCGCGCATTTGGAAACCGTGGACGAACTGGACGTGCGCGGCATCAGCTTCTGGCACTATGGCAGCATGACGCCGGGCATCTGGCAGGCCGTGTACGATTGGCCCGGCAGAAAATAGGCCACATCCTGCGGCCCTGTAATTTGCCGGCGACGCCGGACAGGGGAGGGTGGGGCAAGACAATTTTGCTGACTTTGACGATTTCGCCTGTTTTTCCGGGCGGGGCCGCTTATTATAGGTAAAATCGCGAAATTGCCACAATCATCTCAAGTAAGGACGAGCTATGGCTGGGACAAGTAAAAAGGAAGATAAGACCGGCAAGAAACTGCTGATGAAGGACGAGAACGGCTGGAACCGGCTGACGGCGGCGGACAAGCGCCAGCTCACCAGTTTCTGCGAGGAGTACAAGGAATTTCTCAGTGCCGCCAAGACGGAGCGGGCCTGCCACGACCACGGCCTCGCGCTGGCGCAGGCGCAAAGCTACACGGACTTGGCAAAGCACGTCAAAACCGGCAAGAAACTGGGGCAGGGGGCCAAGGTCTACCTGAGCGGGGCCGGCAAGACCCTGATCCTGGCCCGGCTCGGCAAGCGGCCGATCACGGAGGGGCTGCGGATCATCGGCGGGCATACCGACGCGCCCCGGCTCGATCTCAAACCGCGCCCGGTCTACGAGGAGGGCGGCATGGCCCTGCTTGATACGCATTACTACGGCGGGATCAAGAAGTATCAGTGGGTCGCCATGCCCCTGGCCATCCACGGCGTGATCGTGAAGAAGAACGGCAAGACTGTGAACGTCAGCATTGGCGAGGCGTTGGACGAGCCGGTCTTCACCATCACTGATTTGCTGCCGCACCTCGGCAAGGAACAGGCCGGCAAGAAAATGAGCGAGGCCATCACCGGCGAGGGACTGAACGTGCTGCTGGGCAGCATCCCGGTACCGGGCAAGGAGGGCAAGGAGAGCTCCGACGCCATCAAGCGGCACGTGCTGAAACTGCTCAACGAAAAGTACCAGATTGACGAGGCGGATTTTACCAGCGCCGAGCTCGAGGTGGTGCCCGCCGGCCCGGCCCGCGACCTCGGTATAGACCAGTCAATGATTCTGGCCTACGGCCAGGATGACCGGGCCTCGGCCTACGCGGCCTTGCGGGCGCTGCTCGAGCAACGGGAGGCGCCGGAATACACCGGGGTCTGCATCCTCTGCGACAAGGAGGAAATCGGCTCGGTGGGGTCTGCGGGCATGGAAAGCTATATCTTCGAGAACACCATCGCCGAACTTGTGAACCTCTGCTGCCCGGACTACAATGACCTGCTGTTGCGGCGCTGCCTGCGGAACTCGTGCATGCTTTCCGCCGACGTAAACGCCTTGCACGACCCGAACTACCCGGACGTCAGCTCGCCGAACAGCAACATGGCCAAGCTCAATCACGGCGTGGTACTGACCAAGTACGGCGGCGCCCGCGGCAAGAGCCACAGCAATGACGCCAGCGCCGAGTACATGGCGAAGCTGCGGCAGATATTCGACGCAGCCGGAGTGATCTGGCAGACCGGCGAACTCGGCAAGGTGGACCAGGGCGGTGGCGGCACCATTGCCTACATGCTGGCGCGCTACGAGATGGACGTGGTCGACTGCGGCCCCGGGTTGCTGAGCATGCACGCGCCGTACGAAGTGGCCGGCAAGCTCGACATCTACATGGCCTACAAGGCCTACAGCGCCTTCTACCAGTCCGGACCGGGCAAAAAACCCCGATAAATCGGGGCTGAACCATGCTCAGAAAGCTGCTTAACCAGGCTGGGATATTCCTCAAGCTCGGCAGTATTAGTTTCGGCGGGCCCGCTGCAAGCATCGCCCTGTTTGAAGACGAACTGGTGCGCCGCCGGCAATGGCTCGACCGTCAGCATTTCCTGGACCTGGTGGGGGCCACGCACCTGATTCCCGGGCCGAACATAATTGAGCTGGCGACCCACGTGGGTTATCATCACGCCGGCTGGCCGGGATTCTTCATCGGGGGCGTCAGCTTTGTCGTACCGGCCTTTCTGATTACGCTGGCGCTGGCCATATTCTACAAGGCTTATGGAGCGTTACCGGCGGTCGAGCCCTTTCTTTTCGGGGTCAAGCCGGTGGTGCTGGCGATCATCGTCGGCGCGCTGTGGCGACTTGGCCGGAAAGCGGTCAAGAGCCCGAGCCTCGGCATCCTCGGGCTGGGTGTGATGCTGGCGGTGTTCGTGCGGGTGAACGAGGTTGTAGTGATCCTCGGCGGCGGGTTGCTGGGGATGTTCTGGCTGCGGTTCCAGGCGCACCGCCGGGAACCGGCGGGGCAGGGCAGGGCGCTGCTGTGGCCGCTCCCGCTGCTGCCCGGCGC
>SDBT01004594.1_pt1 | contig 23391 bp, 23 predicted proteins | sample 2277101 | NCBI WGS metagenome assembly SDBT01 (sample SAMN10404973, study PRJNA504765) | marine sediment metagenome | isolation source: marine sediment core GS10_PC15, 103 cmbsf | place: Arctic Ocean: Southern Knipovich Ridge | collected 2010 | reverse complement strand
CTATTGGATGTAGCTGCATCCTGGCTGAAATCACAGGGTGTGAAGTGGTCAGACCTAGAGAAGACCTGGCGGTTTCCCTCTAGCGCCACTCTCACATTCGGGTATCTGGACAATCCGCGTGATCGATATCGATATCAGTCCGCTGCCTTTCAGTTTATCGGCTTCGATGAGGTCACCCAGTTCCCCGAGCTTGACTACACGTATATGTTCTCCCGCCTCAGGAGGCCCAAGGGATCCACTATTCCGCTGAGGATGCGTTGCGCTAGCAACCCAGGAAATATCGGCCATGAGTGGGTCAAAGAGCGCTTCATGGATCATGATAATGGTCGTATCTTCCTTGGGGCCAAGCTGAGCGACAACCCACACATCGACGAAGCTGAATATCGAGAATCCCTCTCCCAGCTTGATCCTATTACTAGGCTGCAGATCGAGGAGGGAGATTGGAGCGCTCGTCACGAAGGCAATAAGTTCCAGCGAGAGTGGTTCGAGATCGTCGATGCTGCTCCTGCTGAAATGAAGCGAGTTCGATTCTGGGATATGGCTGCCACGGAGCCAAAGAAAGGTCGGGATCCTGACTGGACTGTAGGTCTCCTGATGGGCCTCTCTCCGAATCGTGTCCTCTTCATCGAAGATCTTCGCCGGACGAGAAGCACTCCCTTTGCTACCGAGGAGTTGATCAAGCAGACTGCGATGATGGATGGTAGGCCGGTCAAGATCAGGATGGAAGAGGAGCCTGGAAGCTCGGGTAAGAAGGCGATCGATGATTATACCAGACGCGTCCTGATGGGGTTCGCTTTCCAGGGGATTCGATCTACTGGCAGTAAAGAAGTCCGAGCGAATCCCGTTGCATCTCAAGCTCAAGCTGGGAATATCAAGCTTGTTAGAGGGGCCTGGAATGCAGCTTTCCTCGACGAGGCCGAGCTTTTCCCCGCTGGGGCACACGATGACCAGATAGATGCTGCGAGTGGTGCCCTTGCTGATCTGGTTGGTGTAAGCAAGGGTTTCATGGTAGGATAGGAGACACGCACATGACGATCGATCCTGGGATGGCAACCCTCCTTATATCAGTTATTCTGGCGATCATCGGGGCTGCTTTCGGTTATGGCCTCCTTCATGGTCGGGTCAAGACTAACAAGGAGAACATCGAGAAGGCTGAGACTAACTTCACGGATTTTCGTAAGGAGAATTCCGAGGGGCATCGGATAATCCATGAGAAATTGGATATATTGATCCGTAATGGTGGTGGGGGAGCGCATTAATGGCATCTACGATGGACATAGTGCGAAGCAGCCTGAGAAGGGCATTCCTGCCTGGATCGGTTCATAGAGAGAAGGCTATAAGCCCAGTAACGGTCATCGCGACCAAGCCTGCTGGTGTTCCCGTCTATACGGATATGACCATTCGTAAGGCAACCAGGGAAGGCTACAAGATGAGCATCTACGTCTTCCGCTGTGTCCGCGTGATTGTCCAGGCTGCCTCCGCGATCCCGTGGGTAACTCTTGACAAGAATAACGAAATCATCCCGAAGCATCCTCTAAGCGAGGTACTCAAGCATCCTAACCCTGAGTTCTCCGGTCAAGATATGATGGAGCTTATGATAGCCCATCAGCAATTGGTTGGGAATGCCCTCTGGTATCCTATCATCGTTAATGAAAAGCCGAAAGAATTTTGGCCGGTGATGCCAGATCTAGTGAAACCTGTCCCTGGTAGTGGGGATAAATGGCTCCAAGGCTGGAAGGTGACAGATCGAAATGGAAAACCGACAGAAGTCCCTCCTGAGACGTTTATCCATTTCATGCAAATGGATCCTGGTAATCTCTATTGGGGTACTTCTCCCCTCATCGCAGCCGCACGTACCGTGGATACGGATAACGAGGCGCAGGACACGCAAAAGATATCCATGCAGAACCGTGCGACGCCTGATGGAGTATTTCAACATGAAGCGATTATGGATCAGGAGCAATTTGAGGAGGCTGGTCGACAGATCCAAGAGACCTTCCTAAAGAAGGAAAATCGGAGATTACCGTGGGTACTTGGTGCGGGAGCTAAGTGGCAGCAGATGTCCATGTCTCCCGTTGAGATGGACTTCGTCGCTAGCCGCATCAGCAACAAGCGAGATATTGCCGGAGCTTTCGGGATTAGTCCCATCTTCCTAGGTGACCTAGAACAATCGAGTTACAACAATATGGTTGAAGCTCGGAAGGCCCTCTACGAAGATGTGATTATCCCGATATTGGACGATGCCAAGAGCACACTCAATCTTCGTTTGGGGATATACTACCCTGATACAACAATCAGTTACGACATCTCTAAGGTGACAGCGCTCCGAGAGGACTTCTCAGCGAAGACTGATCAAGCGAAGACCCTATGGGCGATGGGTGTTCCATTCTCTCAGATCAATGAGCGCCTAGAGATGGGCTTCAAGGAGTTCCCTGGTTGGGGGAGTGGCTATCTACCGATGCAGATCGCTCCAGTTGGATCCTCTACCGTTGAGCAAGAGGAACCTGAAGAGGAAGAGGAAGAGGAAGAGGAAGAAGAGGAGGGATCAGCTGCCAAATTCCTCAATCTTGATACTGAAGCCCAGAAGGCATTGCATTGGAAGCGAGTAGACGATCATCGTATAAGATGGTGGAGCGTTGCAAGTAAACGCTTTAAAATTCTATATGATGCTGAGGCTGAGGCTGTTACGAGATCAACTCTGAATAATGACGGCGTGAGTGAAACTCAGTTGGTCTCAGTCATAAAGCGTACGATCGAAGATTTACGATCTGATTGGGAGAGGACTCTCGTCGCTCTATCGTTGACGATGATAGATGATTTTGGTAATTCCGCTGCTGATAGCTTAGGTGGTACAGAACCAAAATCTGACAGCGCCTTCAAATGGAGATATGATCCGACTTCTGTCGCTATCCAAGATTGGGTGAAAGTGAATGCTGCGAAGGATATCACTAGTATCCTAAGCACGAATCTTGATGATGTTCGGGGAGTGATATCAGCTGGTTTCGCAGACGATCTCAGTAATAAAGATCTTGCGAAGAATCTTCGGAAGTTCTATGTCGATCGTTCTCCGTATAAGGCTATGCGTGTAGCTCGGACAGAAGTTGCAAAGGCATCCACTCAGGGAGCGCTTAGTGCTGCTAATCAATCTGGCTTTGTCAAGTCAAAGTCTTGGATTTCTAGCCGAGATGGCCGTGTTCGAGATTCTCATTTGCCACCACTAGATGGTGAGATAGTCAAATTGGGTAACCCGTTTAGTAATGGCTTAGAGGGGCCTGGGGAACCGAATTGCAGATGCGTTTTAGCCTTCACGACCACAGAAACCACTGAAGCCGAAATCTCAAACTTTGATGCGAACCAAATAGCTCCTGATTTTGATCAGTCTCTTGCATCACCTCCTACAAAAAAGATGCTAGATGCGTCGAATGCATGGGATAGCTCTCTCATCGGACAAGAGAAAGCAGCGGTTAAGTCATGGCGAGGATTCGGATCGAATAGTATACGAGGTATTCAGACTCGAAGGAATGCTCCTTCGATATTTGATTATCCTGAGCTCATCAAGAAAGCTGATAAATTCGAGAGGGCGGTCACTAAAGCACCTACGTATAAAGGCTCGATATTTCGCGGGATGCAGGATCTAGATCTTAATACGATGAAGACACTGGCTAACGCCGAAACTATAACTATGGAGGCGCATACTAGTTTTTCAGCTTCGCAGAACATAGGTGCTAGATTTGCGCTTCGATCATCTGGGGATAATCTCAGTAGCGTAGTCTTCTCTGTCAAGAAGAGTCATACCGCAAAGATGATCGGATGGACGGATAAGTTAGAATTAGAAGTTATCGCAACGAAGGGCACGAGATTTAAGGTGGTAGGACGGAATATCGAGAAAATACGTTCATCTATGCTTGCTGGGGATAACAAGGATCCGTATAACGTCTTACATCTTATCTTAGAGGAGATCAAGTGATGGCGAAACCACTTAGCCGGATGACAGATAATAATCTCGATTTCATGATAGTTGAAGAACGTAAGTTGAAATCAAAATCGGAATCAAAATCAGAATCAGATTCTGAATTGGCTGACGATAATCCATCTGAAAGCGAATGAATGGGAGATGATACGATGAAATTTGAGCGGAAGGTAGTCGGATTTGAGATCAAGGAGGTTGATGAGGAGGAGGGTATTTTTGAGGGCTATGCCGCGACCTTCTCGAAGCACCCTGATAGTTACGGCGATATTATCGACAAGGGTGCTTTTAAGAAGACCATCAAGGAGTCCGGTAATCGAGTCAAAATCCTCTGGAACCACAACACCTATGAGCCGATCGGCATTCCCATTGAAATGTCCGAGGATGATACTGGCCTCAAAATCAAGGGTAAGCTCAGCCTGGGTGTTCAGAGAGCCCGTGAAATCCTCAGCCTCATGAAGGATGGCGTCATTACTGAGATGTCGATCGGCTATAATGCCATCAAGACCGAAATGGACAAGGATATCCGGCATCTAACCGAAATCCGCCTATGGGATACGTCTCCTGTTACCTTTGCGGCAAATCCCGAGGCTCTTATCACAGGGGTGAAAGAGGATGGAGATATTCCTCCTCTTGATACCCTATTCACCTCAATTGAGGGTATCGAATCCGAAGCAAAAGCCGATCGGGTTCTCAGTGCCGCGAACCGAGGAAAGGTGAGATCAGCAATTGCAGCACTCCAAGCACTTCTGGCCTCGTCCTTAGATGACGACGATGACGATGAAGATGGAAGGGGGGAGCCGGACAAGTCCACTCCTGACCCCATTTCTGTCGTCGAGGATGATGACCCAGAAGCCGCAGAACTGGAAGCCGCTGTGGCTGAACTCCGGTCTGTCGGAGATGGTTTCGACATGAAAGAGGCTGAGGACAGGATCGATAACCTCCTCAAAGTCCTGCAAGAATCTGGAAGTAAAGGAGACTGACCTATCATGGAAATCGCAGCACTCGTAAAGTCCATCCAAGAGGCGACGGCTTTGATGCGTGAGAACGCGGATGAGCTTGCCGCCGAGAAACTCAAGTATGGCGAAGCGACTGCCGAGACCAAAGAGCGTGATGAGAAGCTGAATGCTCGCCTCGATGAACTGGATACTAAGCTTCAGCGCATGGCCATCCCTACCGCCATCGAGAAGGTTGATGGTGGCCTCACACCGGAGGCAAAGGCCAGAAAGGATGCGTTCTACAAGTTCGTTCGCGGCGGCGTATCCAACCTTGAGCCCGATGAGCGCAAGGCCCTGGTTGAGGATACCACCGGTCAGTACCTGGTTGAGCCCGACCTCGATGCCGAAATCGTCCGCACCCTGCCCAAGATCACCGTGATGCGTGATCTCGCCGCCATACGGACAACGACCAAGGATCGCCTGAAGATGAAGTCGTTGACCGAGGTAGCGGTCGGATGGGGGAAGCTCGAGACCGGCAGTGACATCACCGAGACGGGCATGACCCCTGGAGTACCGACCTACCAGTACGTCGAAGACCTCTATGCCCTTGCCAAGATCGGTGAGGACGAACTGGAGGATGCTGATATCGACCTGGAAGCGCTCCTGGCGGACTCATTCTCCCGCGCCATCGCCGAGGCCGAAGACCTCGCTTTCTTCCGTGGCACCGGCCACGATAGCCAGCAGCCAGAGGGTATCACCATCAATTCCACTCTCGTCGCTGCCACGCAGACCACGGCGGCAGCTGGTGCAGTGATCGTCGAGGAATTCCTCGATATGATCTACGCCGTCGCCTCCCAGCATCGCAAGAATGGTCAGTTCGTCATGAACTCGACCCTGGAACTGGCGATCCGCAAGCTGCGTGCAGTGGATGGCGCTGGCACCAATTTCGGCGAGTTCCTGTGGCAGCCGAGCGTCCAGGCTGGCAAGCCTAATACATTCCTGGGATACGGCATCAAGACTCAGGATGATATCCTCGACTTGTCGGGGACGACCTCCTGCATCGCCATATTTGGCGACTTCAAGGCCGGTTACCGGATCCTCGATCGCTCGGGGATGACCCTTCAGCGGCTGACGGAGCTCTACTCCGAGGCGGGCCTGATTGGTTTCAAGATCAAGAAGCGCACTGGCGGCAGCGCCATGAGAATGGCGAATCTGCCGATCTCCCTGCTTACCGAGCACGCGTAGGCAAGCACGCCTGACTAACAGGCGGAAGCGAATAAGCGGCGAGGCGGGTGAAAATTAACGCCCGCCCGCCAGAAACAAGGAGGTCATAATGACCGCAAGTATGCAAAGGATGCATTTTCCGAATGTTGGCGAGGGCACCATCTACAAGGGCAGCGGTGTCCCCTACTGGTCAGACGACGAGCAACAGTTCCCCTATGGCTCCTACATGAGACTGGGCAACAAGGGATTCGTCTACTGCAACGCGCTGAGCTTGCTGGACACGGCCTTTGGAGCCTGGTTCTCCGAAGCTCAGAAGATGGGCTACATGGTCACCGCCGCCGATATCGCCGCAGGCGACACCACCGTGACTATCACCGTCACGGCGACTCAGAACATCGCTGCGAACGAGCTGGCTGGTGGTTATCTCGAGATGTTTGCCAACACCATTAATGTATTCACTCGCGGCATCATCAGCAATACCGCCATCGTCTCCAGCGGTACGATGACCGTCGTGATGGACTCGCCTGCTCCTCAGGCCGTCGACGCGGGAGCGGGTGTGGAGGCCATGCACAGCCCGTACTCCAACGTCATCAATACGGCGGGCGGAAACAACGGCGACCCGCAGGGAGGCCACTCCAACATGATTCTGGGGATGCCGACATACCCGCTCGCGGCGGGGAAGAAGGGTTGGCTCCAGGTCAGCGGGCCATGCTGGGTTGTCCCCGATGTCAAGGTAGCCTCTGATGACGGCTTCATCACTGCTATCTTCGGAGCGAATGGCAGTATATCAGTCAGGGATGCTACTGATCCTCAGGTGGGAACTGGTAAGATGCATGCTCAGCTGGCTGGATACGTCATGGCCGCTGCGCCTGGTGGTGGAGGCGGGCAGGGAGCTCCGTTCCTGATGCTCGACATCGCTCACTAGCGGGGATAGCCTGCCCATTGGGGGCAGGATCCTCCTCGCCTGGGGGGAAGCGGCTTTGCCGGAGGTCGCTGAACCCCAGGTTGAGGAGGCCATAAAAGAAAGGAGGATATCAGAGATGAAACTCAGATTCAAGCAAAGGATCGCCTCGATATTCGGTAGTTTTGCACCTGGTATGATTGCCGATATCCCCAATGAGAATATCGCCAAAAGCTGGATTCGCAATGACATTGCGGAATCAGCTGAGGACGATGAGGTAACCGCCGAGGCCGTTCATCAGAAGGGGCCTCATACCTCGGATGCTACTCTCGATGCAGCCAGAGAGAGACCGGCGGAATTGCCAGAGGGGCAGTACTGGTGCGGGAAGTGTAGCCTTCCTCACAAGGAGACTTCCCAGATCGGGGAGAATCATTCTAAGCATCGAGCAGAGGATCCTTCCAAGGAAGAGCCCGAGGAAGAGGAAGAGGCCTCTGAGGATGAAGATTCTGAAGAGGACGATTCCGACGAGGAATGATGCGAGTACGCATTCTCAGGGATTTTACCGACAATAACCGAACCTTCCGCATGGGAGAGGTCGTCGAGGTCTCTCCCAGGAAGGTATCGGCGTGGATCCTGCAAGGCAAGGTCATGCAAGATAAGAGTCTTGATGGGGCTAAAGAGACGAAGGTGAAGTAAAATGACGCTGAATACTACGGCTCTGGTGACATTGGTGCAGGCCAAAGCGCATCTGAGAATTGATGCTGCGACTAGTCTGCGCGTCGATGCTGAGTACGTTGGTATTGGTGACGGTGCCGATAAGACCTTCAGTCTCGACAATACTCCCATTGGTGGAAGTCTCCAACTCTACGTCAATAATGCCCTGCAGGTAGAGACGACTAATTTCTCGATCAGTGGCGGTGACCTCACCTTCGTAACGGCTCCGACTGATGGCTACCCAATCACTGCCAGTTACGATATGGTGGCCAGTGATAACACCTTCGAGAGCTACGATGATGATGAGCTAGAGACTCTTATTGAAGCGGCTACTTTGGAGGCTGAACGATATACAAGCAGAGCCTTCATCATTCGAACCGTTACTGAGGAACATTTCGGGATTGGCTCTCAGATCATGACCCTTTATCGAAGGCCGGTGGTATCTATCACTAGTGTGGTAAGACGCATCTCAGAGGCTGTGGCCACGGGAGATGGCTCGACACTGGTTTTCACGCTCAATGAGACGCCAACCGATGACGCTAGCGTATCCCTCTATAAAGATGGGACGCTTCAGGTGATTACCACTGACTATACTCTTAGTGGTGCGACCATTACCTTCGTAGCGGCTCCTGGGGATACCGTCAAGGTTACGGCTAAATACACTCATACAATCTTGGCGATCAATGAGTTCACCGAGAGACTTCATCAAGCTAGATTGGCTGCGATAGATCGCTGGACGGCTAATCGTATTTATCAGGTTGTCTATGAGGCGGGATATGCTGCAACTCGGGCAGCTACTCAGGCTCTGATCCCCGACGTGGTCTCTGCCGTTCTGCTCATTCTAGCAGGTCTCTATGAGAATCGAATCGATAGAGTTGTTAGCGAAAGCGTCGTAGGAGTAGGCTCAGCTACTTATAGAATTTCTGGAGAGGCTCAGAAGCTGCTAGATCTATCCAGAGTGAGGCTATTTTGAATCTAGCTAACATGTTCAGGGATCGAGTCTCAATCCAAGAGCGCGTAGTTACGGCTACCTCGATGGGAGAGACTGTGAACTGGAATCCGGTGGAGAAGAGGTACGCAAGAGTCATCGTCATGGATGCGAAGGCTAGGGCTCTCTATCAACAGATGCAGACAGAAGCGACTCATGTGATAACATTCCGGGGAGATGTAAGTGTGACTCTGGCAGACAATCGATTTCTATGGAAGGATAAAACACTAGAACCTGTAGATCCTCCAAAGAAGTTAGAAGGAGTTACCACGATCGCGGTGAGGGAAATCTAATGGGTATCAAGTTATCTCTTACTAGCCATATCCCTGAAGTCGTTCGAGAGATGGAACAGGCAGCTGACCGAAAGATGCATGAGGTTGTCAATGAGGTTCGGAATATCACTCTAGATACTTTAAGTGGGAGTCGATCTGGAGAAATGTATAAAGTCCCTGATACACGAAAGGACTATCAAGCTAGTGCTGAAGGAGAAGCTCCTGCTTCAGCTACTGGAGGATTAAGGCAATCCGTCAAGACTGAGGTCGAGAGCAAAGGGAAGAAAGTTACCGGTAGTGTAGGTACTGAGCTTGAATATGGTAAACATCTTGAGATAGGCACTAGTCGAATGAAGCCTCGTCCTTGGTTGCGAAGGAGCTTCGAGAAGGCCTCTCCTAAGGCCAAAGATATCCTTGGCGGGAAATGGTTCTGATGTCTGTTGATGTAAGACGTAGTTTGATTTCATATCTGTGGTCTCGTCTAACCACGGATTCTAGCCTTCAGTCCTTAATGGGAGGTACGGTTCGTTGCTACTTGGGCCAAGCGGAAAAGGATGCTGCCTTCCCTTATCTGGTACATAGGTTAGACATCAGGAATGAGCCTGGTGCCCATCCTGTGCAGCGAGGGACATACTTCTTGAATATTTGGAGTGATAACCCGCAAGCTGTAGAAATAACATCTATCCGGGAAAGGGTCGTTCAGCTCCTTGATGAGTTGGTCTTTAATACCGATGACGTGAAGCAAGTTCATATCGAATTTTTCTCGGATGCAGACCTTCCTGAGCCTGAATGGGGGATTTGGCATTATGCAATGATTTGGGAACTCATCTTCGTACGAAAGTCCGAAGCGGCAAGTATTGAAGCACGGTAGGGGGTGATTATCATGGCGACAGGTACGGACAATTCGGAACCCACTGGCACGGGCAAGCCCAAGGTGAAGAAGTCGAAGCTGACTCCCGAGGAAATCGGGCCGAGGCGCGAGGAACATCTTCGACGGGTAGCAGGCCCGGCCAAGATTAACGCAGGGGGTAAATAGCGATGTCAGATTCAGACTCAGATAATGTCTTGGTAGGTTCGGTCGCTCTGGCCATCAGGCAACCTGGTGATGCCTTGGCAGAGTGGTCGGACGTTCAGAAGTATGTCGGCGACTATTCAGCCCGCCTTTACAAGGGCGGTTCGGGGAATGCGGGGAGTACTCACCTTGAGGTTATCCCACCTACGGGTAAAACGCTCCAGAGCTTCCTGGACGACCCGACGGACTACAGCTTCAGGTTCTGGTACTCCGCCGTTACTGGGTATTTTATCCAGTACGAGCTGAGGTTCGAAGACCCGGACAGCGACGGATGGATTGAGGTCACAGTGGTGCCGCACCAAGCCCTTCTCGGCGTTGGGCCTACCACGGGTTGGCAGCAGAAGTCGCTCGCACTCACCGATTCCATCGGCTATGGTGGTATTGGCGAGACAGGCGCCAGTTTCTTCGATTGGGATTTGGTCGACACCATTGCCGAAGTCGTTTCAGGCCCGAACGGGAAGGACGGAGTCTCCAGCGTCGCCGAATGGGAACTGGCCCGCGTTCGCCTGGAACTGTGGGAGCCGGAAGTCGAACGTACGGCCTATGTCGACTCGCTGGAGATTGACGGTGTTGTCTACACAGTGGAGCCCGGTGGCACAGGCCCCGCGATGAAGCTAAGTAGCCCGTATCGAGACATAGGCTACACCGATGACGGCGTGACGCTCAATTCTAATGTGGAAACGGAGGATACGCGGGTCGATGAAGAGGCTTACCCCATCGGCCGGAAAATCACCTCAGCCTCCTTAGAGATCGTCTGCAACATGGCCGAATCCTCACTTGCCAATCTCGAAGCTGCTATGGCAGGGGCAGTACGGAGTGGCAATGTCATCACACTCGGTAGTGGGGTGTTGCAGGAGATGTCGCTACGCCTCACCGGCAAAACCCCTGGAGGCTTCATCCGTACCTATTACTTCCCTCGGGTGACTGCTGCTGGGTCAGTGGGCATGAGCTTTACGAGGACTGATAAGACAATTGTTCCGGTGACATTCCAGGCACTCAAGCCCAATCAGGGTTCGGTCGGCACTTTCGTAGACAACGCCGTCTAGTGCCCCAGAAGGAGGAGGATAGTGACTAAGGTTAGACCATTATCAGTGGAAGATGTGTTTACCGTAGCCAGAATGTTGAGCAAGCTAACGAGAGGCGCTCGAACAGAACTGGCTGCGGCGCTCGTAGACAAGAAGGTCGAGGGCGAAAGCGAGGGCGAGGAGATCAAGAAGCCGGACTATATGGAAGTCGGCATGGCCATGTTTCAAAGCCTGTTCGTGGAGACTGAGGCTGATCTGAAGGCATGGCTAGCCAATCTCATCGGCGCAACGGTCGAAGAGTTCGGTGTCATGCCCGCTACAACTGTAATAGACGTCGTGGAGGGCGTAATCCATCAAGATGGCTCGACGGATTTTTTCGCCAGAGTCTCGCGGCTGTTGAATCTTGGTTAGATGAACCCTTCGACCTGATTCAAGTGAGGTACGGCTGGAGTGACGAGACGGTTTACAAGCTACCCTTCTCACGCTTTTTACGGCTGGTTAAGGTGGCAGCTAAGAAGCTTGAGGACGATATGCGTGAGGGGTTCGTGATGTCAGCGTTCACAGCTTGGCAACTCGGAGCGGGCAAAAAGGGTATAACTTTCGGTACTTATCTCAAGAAGATGAGGTTGACAGTGGAACCTGAAAGTGGCTCATCTGCTGATACGGCTAAATTGTCGCGTATGGGGATTATACCTGCAGAGGCACCTGAATGAATATCTTCGAGCTAGTTGGTAAAGTAACCATCGACGGGATCAATACTGCTGATAAACAGCTGTCTGGACTCCAAGATCGTGTGAGGAAGGCTTCAAGAGGCATGAAGATAGCCGGTACTGCCATGACGGCTGCCGGTGGCGCTATCGTTGGCGGTTTGGCGCTAAGCCTAAAGGCTGCCGTAGACTTCGAGAGCGCTATGCGGGAAGTCAACACCATGATGGGCTTGTCCAAGGAGGACTTTACCGATCTCTCAAAACAGACTCAGACGCTAGCGGGTGACCTGGGTGTCGACGCTGTAGACTCAGCGAAAGCTCTATACCAAGCCATATCTGCCGGTGTGCCTAAGGAGAACGTCATCGATTTCCTCTCTATCGCTACGAAGGCGGCGATTGGCGGTGTGACGGATACCGAGACCGCCGTTGATGGCCTCACAACCGTGATAAATGCATTTAAACTGCCCATTGGGGATGCCCAAAAGGTAGCCGATTTGATGTTCACTACGGTCAAGGGGGGTAAGACTACCTTCGAAGAGCTATCGGCCTCACTGTTTCATGTTGCACCTGTAGCCGCAGCTTCTGGTATCGAATTCAGCGAAATCTCTGCAGCCCTGGCCACTATGACGAAGCAGGGTGTTCCGACTAAAGTGGCTACGACGCAGCTCCGTCAGGCAATACTCTCCATGCAAAAGCCGTCAACAGAAATGGCTACGGCCATTAACAATCTGGGTTTCGTGTCCGGTCATGCTATGGTAGAGGAGATAGGCCTAGCGGAGTCGCTCAACTTACTTCGCGACTCCACTGGTGGCAGCAATGAAATGCTGATGACAATGTTTGGATCTGTAGAGGCTGGAGCAGCTGTCCTTGCCCTCACAGGCGACAACGCCGCCGTGTTCGCTACCGACTTGGACGCTATGGCTAATTCCACTGGCGCAGCTTCTGCTGCTTTCGCCGAGATGGAAGAAAGCAGTGCTCGTCAGATGGACAAGCTCAAGGCCTCCTTCAAGGACGTTTTCATCACTGTAGGCACCGCTGTTATCCCAGCGCTGACCAGTCTCGTTGACAAAATCAAGCCGATAATCGAGAACGTTCGGAACTGGATGGAGGAGAACCCAAAACTCACCAAGACGATAATTACAATCGTAGGGATCATTGGGGGGCTCCTAGTCGTGCTCGGCCCGATCCTAATAATGCTCCCAGGTATTATCTCAGCACTTCCACTCCTCGGCGCGGCCTTTGCTGTCTTAACCGGGCCAGTCGGCTTGGTCATCGCCGCCATTGTCGCCTTAGTCTTCGCAGGTAAGGCCTTAGCGGATCATTGGGAGACTTTGTGGAGAGGCATTAAGCGAGTGGCCTTTACCGTCATCAATGGGATTATCGATGTCATAAACAGCCTTATCCGTGGCATCAACAAGATCCCAGGAGTGAACATTGGAGAGATCAGCCAGGCCGGGACTATGCAGGAGCGAGGCGAGATTGGCGGTGAGCTTACCGACCGCACGAAGAGCATTATGGCTCGAGAGGCAGCTGACCCTTCACTGCGAGGCTTTGCTACCGGCGGCCTGATTTCAGAACCGACTCTGCTATATGGTTTAAAGTCGCGGAAAGTTTATGCCAAAGCCGGTGAATCCGGGATGGAACATGTAGGGCAAGGCCTTGGTGGTGAAAGCAACATAGTCAACAACTTCAATGGGCCTTGGTTTATCCGCGAGGAGGCCGATATCCCGAAGCTAGCTAGGGAATTCTTCCTGCTCCAACAGAAGAAGGTTAGGGCGACTGGTGGGTAATGAGTTATAGTCTTAACTTCGATGGCAATGACCTAAGCGACTACAATCTGGTCGTTACTTCTTCCAGTATCAACCTCTTCAGTCAGATCGTGAGCCGGGTTCAATTGCAGAATAGGGGCTATGCGTTCAGACCTCAGCGAGAACCTAGAGCTATCGTTGTGAACTTTGATATAACGGGTACATCCCGATCCAATTTGGATAATAACCTAGACACGATCAAGAGGCTTCTAACCACTTTGGTGGTGAAGCAACTCATCTTTGATACGATAACCGATAGGTACTTCAACGCTATACTGGAGAACATCAGCGGTGTTTATCTTCAGGCTATGCTCTTCAGAGGGACTTTGGCATTTATTTGCCCTGACCCTGTAGCACATAGTATCACGGAGATAAGCAGCGATTTCAATATCGATAGTGACCCCAAGACCATTACTGAAGATGTAGAAGGTAGCGCATTTCTCTTGCCGGTTTATACGCTGGTGGCGGGGGAAGATCTCAGTGGTATCACCCTACTGATCAACAACCTGACGACCTTGGAGGAACTATCAATAACCAGTCTTACACTGGGCAATACCGAAACGTTGGTAATCGACTGCGAGCGTTGGTTAGTCACCAATGAGGGTGCGGCTGAGATGGGCAACGTGACTGGCAAGTTCCCTAGGCTCGAACCTCAAATTGTCAATAGCATTAAAGTAACTAACTTCGGATCGCTAGGTACGCTCAATATCACGTACAGAGAAGCCTACCTATAATGGAGGCAAGACATGGGTGAACTTAGACACAAAGATGTTACTGCCGGGCGAGTTCGTGAGAACGAGTACGAACATGTCAGGCAGCATATACTTAACGGTCAGGCTAAAGGCGATATTGTCTACGCAGAGTCTGACACTCAGCTGTCGGGAAAGCCGATTGGCTCGACTAATCAGGTTCTCACGGTAGTCGGAGGCACTATAGCGTGGTCGGATACTCCGACTTTCACTACGCTTACGTTGACCGGTAAGTTAACTCTGAGCCCATCTGCCAGGATTGTCACTCACCTAGAGATCAGTGGGACGGACAAGCTCGCTACCGGCGAGCAGGCTTTCTACGTCAACTTCCCTTCAGAGACATTGGCTACCAATGGCGTTTGGATTACGCTTGGATCCACTGTGACCAGTGGAGATCTGACAGGTATCCGAGTTCGCGTTACTGGTAATGCAGCGAGTGCGGGCGCTAATGTTCGTGGTGGCTACCTAGAAGCGAAGGCCGGTGCTGCTAAGTATGCAGCTATGCTCGAAGGTGCTCTCATTCATGCCGACTACTCAGCTGGTAACGCTACGATCTCTGGCGACGTTCGCGGTCTCACTGTCCAAATCAGTACTGGTACAAACCTCACTGCCGCCAACCTCTACGGTATCTTGCTCAATATCCAGACCCGTGGTAGTGAGTCAGGTCTGAGCGACGACTTCGGGATGCTGATCCGCAATCAGGCTGTCGGCGGCAATGGTCGGACGATGGGCGCTGGACTCAAGATCGTCGGGCTCAACATGGGTGGTGGCAATGCCGCCTTTACGAAGGACATCATCTTCCAGGAAGGCGCCAGTCTGGTCGACGACGGAACGAACCTGACGCTGGCTGGTTCTAACCTTACTGTGCCCACACTGACGGCTACTACGGTCACTGATGGGACGGCAACCCTCACCTCAGGTGAGTGGACAGGTGCCACTCTGAACGCGATGGTGGCCAAAGGCACCTGGACGGCATCTGGAGCGTGGACGATTCCGGCTGTGACGCTGAATGGCATCATCACCGGTGGCAACAACAATATCAACAACATTAAGCACCTGGGCCTAGCCAATGATGCGGCCACAGTGAATTCCATTATCTATGCGGATGAGGCCAGTGTAATGACCGATAATGTGGACGTTAATGGCGTCTACATCATCCGACGCGGAGAGAAGACTTCGGCAGCTTACACTGGTCATCTCCAAGCCTACATAGCTGACATGCGGCTTACGGCTGGCAACACGCAGAATTGGATATCGGGCAGTAGGGGGATCGTGGGCTTCTACTCCCGTATTCAGACCTACTCGGGCTCAACTGGGACAGTTACGGCAGCGATGGGCATACAGGTTGGCGAAACCTCAATCGCTGACGCTGTGACCATCCTGAATCTCTACGGTATGTATGTCGTTGCGCCCACAGTTGCGGGGGCCAAGGTAACGAATCTTTACGGCATCTACATGTCAAACCTCACTCAGGGAGCTTCACTCAACTACGGACTCTACATAGCTGGTGCGGCTACCGCAGCCATTCATGTTGCATCAGGCAATACTCGATTGGCAGAAGTAAGTTTCAATGGCACCTTGACCCTAAATGGCCAAATATTTGAGGCCGGGGCTGGCAAGGCGCAGATAAACACTACCGGCACATGGACAGGATTAACTGTTCAAGCGACTCGTGATGGAAACCAGGGAGTGATTATAGATGGTACGGTGATTAGTGCCAGCCCGGCTAATAATGATACGCTTGTAGCATTTATGGGCAAGGGTAAAGACCTTGGTGGAGTCACGCGGGAGTATGGCGCGGCCCTAGTGTTTATTGAGGACAATACCGACGGTGCATGGTCAGGCAAGCAAGAATGGCATAACTGGTTAGCTGGTGTAGAGAATACGGTCATGACCCTCTCCGGTGCTGGCGCTCTGTGGATTGATGCTGGTCTGGAGATTGGCGGCGCCTTGACCGGTCTAACAACGCTCTCAGCCTTCACCCTGAATGGTACGTTGACCATCAATGGCAAGACATTCGACGCGGGAGCCGGGAATTGCATAGTCCAGACAACCGCAAGTCTTACGGGCTTCCTACTCAGGGGTTCACACGCCGACAATGGCCCGTTGTATCGTCTAGAGCATACTGACACGACTCCGGTTCTCAACAGCACGATAGGGCGGATTGCCTTCCATGGATATGACCACGACGCATCACCCGTTCTACAGCGAATGGGCCTGATTGAAGCTATCTACAGCAACATCACTGATACAGAAGAGGAGACTACATTCCAGTTTAAGGCGATGGTAGATGGAGGCATAGACAGCCTCGCCATGACCCTTCATGGCCCCGGTCAACTTACCCTCAAGGAGGTTGCTGCAGCCCATGCAGATGTGGCAGGTCGTGGACAGTTCTGGGTCAAAAACAATACTCCAAATGAGCCGTGGTACACCAGCGATGATGGCGTGGATCACCCACTCCTTGGCAAGGTTTACCCTCTGGCCAATACCTATATCAGCGGCAGCGGCACAGCTGGTGCGGACAACACTGCTCAGACTGTAATCACTGCAGTGATTCCAGCCAATACCATCACACAAGTTGGCGACCGGCTTAGAGTCAGAATTTACTTCCGGGGCGATACTGGTGGAAACGTCACTATGACTTGCACAGTTAACGGCGTTACTGTGGCCTCGCAAACTGATGGCGGTGGCACAACTTGGTTTATGACAGAGACCTGGCTCCACTACATTGATAGCACCCATGCAAACATAGCTGAGACTGGAGCCGGTGCCGAGTTGGCCTCTAGCGTTGCGAACTCCGCAGGCTTTGACTGGACAATCGCGCAGGACGTTGATTGTGATCAAGACCAAGTTGCTGGCAATCACATTGTCGTCTATGCAGTATTTCTCGATGTTTATCCGAAGGGACTAATATAGGAGGTAGACCAATGGCAGGCAAGATTACGAATCCAATTCAGCTCACGGCAACACTCGTATTTCATACTCCTGATGGCGAGCCAGCTCACGTTGAGATCGTTGAGCACAGCATCCATTATGGGCGGGAGTGCGAGCACGGGAGTCTGGGACGTAAGGGTGGGGCGGTTCCAATGACACCGACCATGCTCAACGCCATCAAGGATTTCTTCGAGGAATCAATCGCGGCGACTAATGTCAATGAAAGCTACACCCCGGAGAATTATGGCCCGGTGCAATGGCCTGTGGAGCCTGAACCTGAACCCGACCCGTGATGTTAATGGAGGAGGACAATGCAACTCGATAGGAGGACGAGGCGCAAAATAGACCGGAGACTCGCAAAGGCAAAAGGAGGATATCACATGAAACGCTTTAAGTACGATCCCCAGTTCCTGGCAGCCGATGGTCAGCCGTTCACGGTTCTCGACCCCGGTGTTGTGGTGCAGCGGAAAGCCCGAGAAGAAGCTATAGAAAAGTGGGACGCGAGAATTGAAGAGGCAAGAGTGAAGGGCTTGCCTCGACCACAGGGTGAAGCTTCCTGGCAGGCACCTACCATCGATTGCGACTTCGCTCAGGCTATGACGTGGTTCTTGAATCACATCCCCTTCAGCGACGAAGTGGACGGTGAGGGCAAGCCCAAGCCGCCTCGCAAATTGACTCCCGAAGATGCCGGTCACGCCTATGCGGCCATCAAGGCTTTCCAGAACGTGGAGGACGGCGTTGTAGAGCTCGAGACTGCCGTCTATGACTGGCTCCTGGATATCGTCAAGCTTGATGGTATCGAGGCTTTCCGGCCTTTGGCTACTCAGGCTATTGTGACTGAGCGGCTTATGGATCTGATCAAGGAAGAAAAACCGAAGAAGCTGGCTAGTAAGTAGTCTTCGAGGAAAATCGAATGCCCTTTCCAGAGGCCTTTACCTGGATATTTGACATATGGACTTCGGCTATCAAGTACATCTTAGAGGTGCATAACACCTCGGGTGACTTGATAGCCGTTTTGGAGAATGCCCATAATATAACCTACACAGAAGGCATCAATGAAGCTCCGACGCTAAGCTTTAAACTCCCGGCTGACGACGATAAAGCCGACTATATCCTGAAGGTGAACGAGCTATGGTTGATGAACTACGAGACCGAAGCAGTTATCGCCAAGTTCAGGTTGAGTCATAGGACGGATTCGAGGCAGGACACAATCGTAACCTCCGTTTCATGTGACGGTTTGATCGGTCAACTCGTTGATGAACAGCTGATCGCTGCATATTCGCCAGTAGCGCAAACCCCGACACAGATAGTAACCGCATTGCTAGCGCTCCAGTTATTATCGCCTGCGATTACCGTAGGCACTATAGCCCCAACTTCTCTCAGGACGATAACCTTCAAACCTGGCGAGACAATTTTGAAGTGTTTGTATCGCCTCCGGGATACAGTCGGTGGGTATATCTCTATAGACAATAATCGCGCTCTACAATGGAGCGATTCGATTGGGGAGGACACGGGGCAACAGGTAAGATACCAGAAGAATCTCGTAGGTGTTACTCGGGAGGTCGACTACACGACTATAGCCAATCGGATTTATGCCTATGGCGCTGGACAGGGTGACGCTCGCGTGAATCTTACGCAGGCGTCGGGCTCTCCCCCAGCATATGTGGAGGACGCTCAGTCGCAATCTGACTGGGATGGCATTTATGTCAAGATCTTGACGGAACGCACTATTACCGATGCTGATGCACTGTTAGCTTGGATTATCCTGAAGTTGGCAGACCTTAAAGACCCTCGTGTCACGTATACCATCGATACGACTGATCTGGCAGAGTCTACCGAAGCGGGTTTCGACTTTGAGCCTCTGGCTTTAGGCTCCATCATTACCGTTATCGATGAGGATTTAGGCTTTGACGTCAGTGTCCAGATCGTTAAGATAATCCATCTTGACCTACTCCATCCCGAATCTATACGGGTAGAAGTTACCAACCTCACGTCCTCAAGCCCTCGCATTGGCCCCAGGGATATTCTGGACGTCATATCCGATATTGAGACAGAGGAAGAGATCGAACCTGATCCTACGGTGCATAGCTCCGTGGTGTTTATCATCGATGGCGGTGGTGAAGTTATCTCAACCGGTGAGAAGGGGCACATCACTTTGCCCTTCGCTGGCGAGATAATAAGTGCGTCGTTAGTTGCCGACCAATCAGGCGATATTGTTGTCGACATTTGGAAGGATACGCTCGCTAATTATCCACCGACAAATGATGATTCTATAACAGCTAGCGCTCCACCAACTCTATCATCGGGTGATTCGGTCTTGGATGAGACGCTCACTGGTTGGACTACTGTTTTTGCTGAGGGCGATATCCTAGCCTACAACGTGGATTCTATCGACACCATTACTAGGGTCACGCTCACTCTCAAGGTACGAAGAACCTAATGCTCATCACAGTTTCTCGTAGTGATGGCTCACTCACTATCCTGGACAACCTCGATCCGACCAACCTGTCTATTAAAGACCAGATCAGGGACAGCAATACTTCTTACGCCCAATGCGTAGCTATCAACCATCCATACATATTCATCGGGACGGCTAACGGTAACGGCTTCAACATCTATGACATGACCGACCCAGAGAATGTCATTCTCGTGTCCCACACTCACACAGACCCCGATGACAATGCCGAGTTCGTTTCGGCTGACACTTGGTTCTGGGATCATGAAGGCATCATCCTGGAAGGAGACTACGCTTACATACTAGACGGGTCAGAAGGTCTCTTCATTATGGACGTTTCTGACGTAGAGAATCCGTCCTTTGTAGGGTTCGAGCCGACGGGGCGGTCTGCTAACACTAAACCCGTGAAAGTAGGCGATTATATTTACGCAACTGACGGCTCTGGTGTGGCAGTCTGGGACGTATCTGATGTGGAAAACCCGGTGTTTGTGAATTACGGGTTTCCAGTTGCCAAGTTAGTCTATAGAGTTGGTGGCAATGTGGTAGCGACAATGCCAGCCATCCGAAATGGACGTGTTCAGTATTCGGGAGACGCCTTAGAACCGTATGCGACAGTCCACGATGCCGAGGTCGGATCGGCTGTGGTGAACGGCCTCGGCACGGCAAACTACGCTGGTCAACTCAATTCTGCCACTACCGTACTGGAAGCGAGTCAGCTGTCAGGCACAGCAACCTTCAATCTCAATTCGGATGGTATGGAAGGTGGCCAATACGGTATTAAGGGCTTAGGGAGTAGCGGATGGCTAATAGACGCTAGTCTGTGGCTGTCTAAAGTCGGTAATCCAGGTGGCAACATAACTTTCAAGGTTTACCAATACTCCGGCGGTGACTACGATCTGCGATCGAGTTGGACTCTCTTGGACAGCAAGGTTTGCTGTGCCGCTGCGGCATTGGTTGCCGGTGAGAATACCGTAACTTTCGATGCCCCTATTCAGGTTACCAACGCCGTCCGAATAGTGGCTATGATCGACACAGCCGATGTCGGGAACTACATTCGAGTCGGTAGATCAAACACAAACGTCCAGAACAACGCAGCCCGATGCTACACTAACGGCATCTACTGGGTAGGAAATCCGGGGGATGGCCCGACAGTTGATGCAAAGTATAGGGTGCACTACCAAGCCGTACCAGACAAGTTTACCATCTACCGTGCGGGTCTAGCATTCTCGACTCCATCGATTCCTGGAGGAGCTTCCGTCGAACTCTGGGTGCACCCGGATTTTCTGAGCGGCAGTGGTTGGGAGCTTACGGTTGTAGACGGAAGTGGGCTAGGGGAGGACTTAGTGACGTCGGATTACGGCGTGCTTGGGGATGCAATAGCCAGCTTCGGCAGTGGCGCGGTCGACGACATGAACGATGACGAGTGGGATATCATAGAACTCAACGGCTCGGGAGTTGCTGCTATAACCGAAGGGGGAACGACTATATTTGGCCTGCGGTCGGATCAGGATATCGACTCTTCCGAACCTGCCGGTCTCGAATATATGGGTTTGTCTAACAGACCTGGAGCTGACGGCCTTACTGCACTGGACGAGTCCACACTTATAGTCGTCGATTCGTCCAATGAACTTCTTCAAGCGGTAGACATATCCGCCAACCCAATCATCCCTACTTTGCTGAGTGAGATCAGTGGGGACGCGTTTCATCTTGCTGGTGCCAGAGTGGTTATAGTCATAGGCGATTATGCCATTATCGGGATGTACTATGATAACGGTAGCGAAAGCTCGCTAACCATCATCAATATCTCTGATCTCGAGAACATGACGTACGTATCTCATGTCGATGACAAGCCCATCGCCCAATACACTTACGCCATGGCGAGTAGGGGGAACCATGTCTATCTGGGAGCAGCCGGTGCGACCACGCATCTAGCAGTCGTTGACATCTCTGACATCAACAACCCGGCTATCGTGGAGTCCTTTGGCAGTTACGGCTCACCCGATTATATGAATTACGTATTGGGCATCATCGCATGGCCTATGACCTTACCCACATCGCAAGGCCAGATCATTACTTAATCGTCTTCGTCCTCTTCTCCCAAGTCATAGAAACCTTTCGGAGAGATCCACACGCTAACCTGTGTGCGCTTGCCTTCTTCCATGAGAGACTGCTTATGCTTGACGAATCCCATGCTGGCCAGATCTTTAGCGATGCTCTTGTTGCTAGCTCCCCAGTTCAGACGAGTCTTAGCGAAGCTGGCTATGTTCTTTAGTCGGAGGTATAATCTGCCTTCCTTGTCTGCTGAGATATTATCTGCTGTCTGGAATATATCCTTCTCTTCAGGCTCGATGATAGGGATTGATGTCCGTGTTTTGATATAGTCTGATATCAAATCCTGAGCGCTCTCATCTCTGGTAACCGTGCTGACTTTCTCCTTTGTGAGGCGCATCTCATGGGCAATCTCTCTCCATTTTCCTCGGGCCTTCTTGGACAAGACGATATCCGCTTCATATAGTCTAGCCTCGGCTCTTCGAGGGGATAGAAATGCCTCGGTTGATCCCATATTGATGCGTTGTCCTGACTCTAGAACAATCACCCATTCAGCATCCTCAAAGCCATATTGGATTAGCTTCGTAACCTTAAAGTCCAAGAGAGCGAGGAACCCGCTGGAGGCTCCTCTGACCTTCTGGATGGTTAATGTGATGTAGTCCAATCGAAGCGACTTCTTGATATCGTTCTTATCTCCGTGCGCTCGTCGGAAGGCGATAATGAGGTCAGCTATCTCCTGGTCGCTCCAGTCCTCCTCCATTGCGATGTTAGCGAGGCTCCAATCATAGTCCGACAGGCTATCCAGGTCGGGGTGACGATGCTCCCAGATCTGCCGGACTCCCTTCTTCTTGAGGAGGGCATTAAGTAATTTGACTGGGGGATCCGCATCGGGGTCTAGCTCTAAGTCTCCAACGATAATCTCAATATCAGATGATCCTGCTGATGGGGTCAGATAGTTGTCGCATAGCGTGTCAAGCTCAGCCTGCCGGTCTTCGATTTCCTCGTGGCCACCGTAGATGTTACCGGTCAGGGCGAAGTATCGCTTGGTTTCATAGACCTCAACCTGACCCTTACGGCAGGCTGCTGTATTCTTATCCCCACGAACAATGATATGAATTCCGTGACCACTTCGGCTGATCTCCGTATAGGAATCCATCTGCTTGATGATGCTATCCGCCTGGTCACTCATATCATCATCTGTGATGACCTTATCCAGGTCGATAGCCGTGTAGGGATCATCGTCTGTGAAGACGAAACCGACTCCTAAGGCAATCCCCTCCTCGATGGCCTCGCAGGCCTCCTTGAAGGAACACCACGTAGAGGGGTCGCTAGTGCTTGCGTGTTTACCGGTCAGAGCATTTAGGGGATACTTGAGGGTTTTCCAAGCTACCCACTGATCAAGCTCACGCAGTTCCTCAGGTATGTTATTCAGGTCAATTGAGGGCATACGTACCTTTCACTCCAAGCGAGGGCACCAGAGTCTCATTATATCATACAGTGGGAGGCTGGGTTAATACCAAGGGGTCGGATGTGATCGTTGGAGCCGCTGCCTTCTCAGAGAATAGGGCTCCCAGCAATATAAAGTAAT
>SDBT01004593.1_pt1 | contig 23391 bp, 16 predicted proteins | sample 2277101 | NCBI WGS metagenome assembly SDBT01 (sample SAMN10404973, study PRJNA504765) | marine sediment metagenome | isolation source: marine sediment core GS10_PC15, 103 cmbsf | place: Arctic Ocean: Southern Knipovich Ridge | collected 2010 | reverse complement strand
ATAACTCATCAAATAAGATATAATGCATTAACTACTTGTTAAAACGTGTAATTTAATAATAATTTTACTATTTAGAACTAATAATAAAAGAAAAAGGTTTTAATAAAACTTCAAATATTCATATTTCTATTCAGATTCGAACCAACAATGATTTTGGATATGAATCCTTCGTTTTAAGCACCGTGCGACTATGTTTCACTGAAGTGTCGCAACCAGATGGAAATTTCCCCCAAATGTCATTTTTCTAATTATCATTTTAAAGACAAATAGTTAAAGATAATATCATCATTATTTATAGTTAAAGGATGTATAAAAAATACTAGATACAACAGGTGAGACGTCAGAAATGAATATGGAATTATATTTTAAGGGTTTTATTAAAAAGCTGAAAAAGTATGAAGAAAAGATTGCGTATCTCCAATTAATCGGGAAGCAAGAAGATTATCTTGTAAAAGAATTTTGTTATAGCTTATTTGAGACTTCTAACGGCGAATATTTTGCAATTACAGATATGGGGGATCGTGGAGAGCAAAGAATTGATATATGTGTGGTAAAAGGAGACGATCTAGACAATCTAAATACTCTGAGAATAATTGAGTTGATAGAAGCTAAATATTTTAGAAATAAACACGAATTTCGCACTCATCTCTCCGATGATGATATAGGAACTCCTATGAAAAAGTTAAATGAACAGATTTATTTTATTGATAAAAATAAAAATGAACATGGGTGGCTTCAATTAAGTCCAGATCTTCATAAAATAAATGGTTTGGTTTTTGTTTCCTATGTGAGCGCTGAAACAAATAAAGAAAAAAAGGAGAAATACTTCAAGAAAGTTCTTAAAGAAGCAAAGGAGAAAATTATTAATATTAATCGCGAAAAATTAGTTCTTGAAGATGTATTTGATGATTTTGAAATAAAACTGGCGAATAAGACACGATATGTCTCTTTGAGAGTTGGTCTGTGGGTCTTGAACTGAATCTTTATTGGTTTTGTTTTAGCAAAAATGAGCTATAAAATTATATCCACATTATTTATAAGATTTTAGCTACAAATATCTATAAAATCTAAATTATCCATCTAAATTAATAAATTCATCACGAACTATTGCGCGTTTTTACAATTTTTAAGCTTTATCGAATTATTTTAAAGAGTTGCAAAATAAAGTTGTAAAAGTTATGAAAACAAGTTGTCTAACCAAATTAAGACATTGCAAACATGAACTTTTCATTCCTCTGCTTCTGAAAAGTACTCGCATAAATATGTAGAGAATTTAATTAAACATAAGGATCTATTTGCTTTATAATTTGTTTACAATAAACTTTTACTAAATCACTAATATCTTTATTGAGATTAAAACTATTATGAGCAACTAAATTTCTAATATCATAAAGTTCTTTGATTTTATCTGTAATCCAAGATTGAGATTCAAATATATTTGTGAAAACATTTGTCCAATATTTTGTAAAATAACCATTTAACATTTTAAAGTCCATATAGTATATATCATGACCTCCTCTAATTGGAATATATGTCTTTTGAGTTTCCTTTCTTTTTCTTGATTCTAACTTTTGATTGAGATCAGAACCAAATATACTGGCATCTGAGGGTAAACCATTATCATCTAATATTTTGATAATAAATTTTCTCAAAATATTTTCAGTATTATGTATCCATTTATAACATGTACCCGCAACGGGAAAATTTTGAATTATTTCAGAATATTTTTTTGAATCAATTCCCTCCATAATGAAATCTTCCCCTTCACTAATGGAATCCATTATCTCTTCAAATGTTTTATTTTTATTTCTTTTCAGCATTTTCCTGGATAAAGGCTCTAAGACATCAAGACATTCTTTTACATCTTTAGAATGAACATGATGTTTATAACCACTTGTTTCCCAAACACCAATGTCTAAAAGTTTAGAATAAATTATTTTACCAACTTCAACAATAATAGGTAAATTATTAACCTTTTTCAACTCACTAGAATCTAAACCATATTTATCTAATTCAAGATTTTCGATTCTATTATCGTATTCTTCAATTTCACTTATTAATCGTAAGAATTTTAATTTTATCAATTGATCTTTCATAGTTTATCCCAATAGTTTCTTCCAATGATTCATAATCTTTTTTAAAATTATCATATAATACTTTCAAATCTTCCATTACTATATGTAATTCATTCCCTCCCTAAAATGATTTAAAACTATTATTTTTGCTTTCGTTATTAAACCATTTGTTTTTGTAATCTCCTCTTGGTTTGTTCCAAGCATTCCTAAAAATTTCAATTTGAATGTGGTCTTTAGTTATATTCATCTTAGTTTAGATGGATTATCATTTAATTTTAATTTCTAATTTTTGGATTAGCGCCCATAAGACCATAAAACCATATCGACCTCTCTTGGTGTCCAAAAATCCGTTTTATTTTGAATATTTAATTCATCAGCTTTTCTTCTTAAGATCTCGATCAGAATAGCTCCTTGAGAGGGATTAATACTCTCAGGCTTGATATCATTAATTATTTTTCGTTCAGGGAGATCATGAATTTCCAATAATCTCTTTACAACAAATTGATCTACCGTTCCATATTTAGAAGGGAATAAAATTGATAGTAACCCCGAAGCACCGGCAATACCTAATCCCTTTATTTCAGCTGTTTTTTTCAAAGCATACTCGATGTCTTCATCTTTCAAGTTTAGTATTTCGTCGCGCAGCAATATTAACTCATCTAATTTATTTTCGATTTCATATTTTCTAAAATGTTTAGTGGTTGATGCATATCTATTTGCTGCAGTGTATTTCCAGACGAAATACTTGTCTAAGAGAAAGTCATACCATTCTTTAGGACTCAATTCTTTGATTGTACTCAGTTTCATTTGCTCTAATTCTTTCGTTAAATTGAAATTAGAAGATTTTATTAAATCCCAGTAATGATCTAAATATTTTCTCCAAATTGCGTCACTTTTTAAGTTCCATAACTGCTTAAAGGATAGAGATTCAGTTTCTAACATGCTTATAAGAGTGTGTTTTATCTCCTCCTTGCTCAAACTATCAAAATCTTTTATGATTCTTTCAATAACCTTTTTTTGTTCTAAATTCATTTTAACTCCTCAAAATATTGAAAAATAATTATGATTTTTAAAAATTAGTTAATCTATTCTTTTTATCTCAATAAATAATTTATTTCATCACTGAATTTTGTATACAATCATTATTTTTTCTTTTTATATCTTTGAAATTTAAGCCCTTTTTTATGTTTTTTTCCTACATTTTTCTTTTTATGTAAATAGAAATGATAATTCTGATCTAAATGTTTCAATAAGATATTCAAAAAGTTACAAGTAATATTTTTACTATTTATGAATTCTAATACTTTGAATAACTTATTAAATTCTTTTCTCTTTTCTAAAAAAGTTTTATCATTTGTTAGAATTGTGTATAAATAAATACTTAACGCGAAAGAAAATAACGCTTGACCTTTTAATTCTTTTTCAAAGTCATTTTCAATCATTCTTCTCAAATTCTTTATTTCACTTTCCAAGTCCACTTTACTTAAAATTCTTGGAAAATAAGAGATTTGAAAGATTCTCCTCAAAATTCTTTTAATAAATATAGCATCTCTAGCCATCTCATTAAATTCAAGTGTTCCTTTAAAAATATCTACCTTAGATATGAATCGCGGTTTTTTTGTGCTTTTATTCAACTCGACTTTTATCAATGCTATGATAAATTCAGAAAATTTATTCAAATAAAGGTGAAATAACGGATCTAATGAAGAAGCTCCACGAGTATAAATATAATCTAATAAAGCCATTTTTGGATCATTAGTGAGTATAATAAAGCATGACAGATCTGGATAGACAAAAGTTAAGCCAAATTTGTGATCTAAGTTTATCTCTTCTTTTTTATCAAAATAATATATTAAATGTTTATTTTTACCAATAGCTATAGAATAATTGATTATTAATTTTTTATGTTCAATTTCATACGAAAAATACTTCATGTTAAGATGTTTCTCAAACTTTTTTACATCATTAATTCTATTTAGAGATAAAATTATTATTGGTTTGTCATCAAGATCAATATTAGGAAGGACATTATTGAATAATTCCTCAAATTCAATTGGGGGTCTAAAAAAATCTTTGAAGAAGGGATCGTTGTAGAAATTTGATGGAATTTCTGTAATAGAATCTTTAATCACCTTAACTTGTTCTTTTATTTTGTTAACTTTTTCTTGATTTTTTAACTTTTTATGAATTATTAAAAGTTCCTCTAAAATCTCTGCTTTTGAACGTCGAAATTCTAGCTGATCTGTAATATAAATTGCATTTTTGAAATGCCTTAAAGAACTTTTTAGATTAGATTTCTTTATAAGTTCTTTACCTCTTTTTCTAAAAAAATCAATAAACTTTATTAAAATAGTATTAACTTCATTAAAAAGAAGTCCAAGAATGTGTATTTCTTCTAAAATAATTGAATAAACATTAAATCTGAAAAATCTTTTTGTTATTGGTTTAAAACCTTCGCTAGAATTCTTATGGAAATAATCATAATATAGTCTTTCAGTTGAATCCGATGAGGAATGAAATTTACCACCATAAAACATTGTATTAATATAATCAATATTGGTATTCAAATCGAATTTTTTATTATTAACAGTTAAATTAAGTTCAATAAATCATTACTAAAAGTTTAGATATAGCGGAAAAAGCATGCAATTATAGTTGGTTGGCTGAAACAAAATTGTTGCAGGTAAAATTAGCATTAATCCAAATGAACACCGAGAAGGCGAAAAATCTCATGACACAGGCGCAACATATCGCCGATTTACATAGACCTACAATTTCAGTCATTAAAATTAATCCTTAAAAAAATCAAGAATATTTTTACTATCTAATGAAGCCTCGAATTCTCTGAAAAGATATGATGTATTTAAAATGCCATAACCTTTCATAACGGGATCATATAAATCTTTAATAATTTTAAATTTATAAGCTCTATCTACGAGATTTTTGAGAATAAAAGTCTTTGAAATAGGATCTAAAAAATAATCTTGAAAGAATACAATATCTCTCTTCTCATCCAAAAATGTATATTTGCCAATTTTTTCAATTTTTAATTTAATGTTGATTTTTTCCTCATAATCTGCTTGAATATAAATTAATTTGATAAAATCAAGGATGTTATAAAGAAAATCAAAACAATTGAACTGAGGAAAATAATTATTTTCAAAATTTATGTAAAAGATATAAATAATATAACCTTCCTCCGTTATAAAAATACTATTTCCCCATTTCTTATTAGTAGAAATGACTTGAATTTCTCCTTTTTTTAATTTTATTTCATAGTCTTGAAAAATCTTACCCATTTTAGAAGAGGGTAGATTTTCCTCAATAATTTTTTGAAGTTTCTCGCTTATTTGAATTGTTCTATCTTCAAAATTAATGGGAGTAATTGTATAGAGAATATTCAAATCATTACTTTTAAACATCTCATAAAATTTATTTTCATAATTAGATTCCAGTTCATTTAACAGAGATTGTCTATTGATATCTTCTAATATCATTAAATACCTATTTTCTTTAGGATATTTAATTTCCATTTGGTTATACCACCAATCTCGCATATGGTAAATCTCTTTTCTTTTCTCAGAATTATCTCCGAAATCATTATGGCAATTGGGACATAAAGGTGCTGCATTATCAATATCATCAGAACCACCGTCCTTTTGAGGCATGATGTGATGAATTTGTATACCAATCTTCTGACATCTACAACACCTAAAAGCCGCTTTTTCTTTGACTTCTTTTTTAATTGTTCCAGAGAATCCCATTATATCTCCCTTACTTTTATAAATTAATTAATCAGTACTATGATTAAAATAGAACCAAGACTCTATAAACTCATCTATTGATTAAAAGTTATGCTATCAATAAAATTCTATATGCAATCTTTAGGAATAAATCTTTAAACTATGATGTATGAATTTATCTTTAAATTTTTGCTTATCTCTGATTAATTTAACAATAGAATTGTATATTAATAAACACAAAAATGGTATAAAATATGGCAGAACAGCATTTACCAAATAAAATCGCAAAAATTCATAATCAAGATTTATCTCAGACTCAATTGTATTAAATAATAAATAATAATTATTTTTAACATAAAAAGCAATAATAACTTTAAAGAAATAACAATTTACTGAGAGAAAAGTATTGAGTTCAAAAGGAGATGATTCCCAAGCAATTGGGGATGATTTTGAGGCAATTATTTTTGGGGAGATTTGGGAAATTCTAAAATTCTTCATATCTTATCCTTTTTTAAATATAAATTTCTTCATCTTCTTACTCAATAGGATTGCTACAAAGGATAGAATGCCGAATAGAAATTTAGGTGATCTCGATATTTATGAAAATTATTTTAATAAATATAAGGATGCTTTATGACAATAAATGCTATGTTAAATTGCTCAAATTGTTATATAATTCGTCAAAGAACTCTTTCCCTTTTTCTGCCCTCTCTTTATCAAGTTTCAAGTGTTCGTGGATTATTTTATTTCGGATTCTTCTCCAATATTTTAACTCTTCGTGGTCTGTAAACTCTTTTTCCAACTTACTTTCAATTTGGTTTATAATTTCATCCACTTTAACATCTTCTCCCTCTAATCTTTCTTGCTTAAACAATTCTAGATGTTTTATATCTGCCATTCTTTCAATCGAGAGAAATTTTAATCGGATAAATTCTTCAAATCGATTTGTTTTGAAAGCGGAGTCAGCATCGTTTACGATTTCTTTTAGTTTTTTATTCATATTTTTAATAATTTGTGGTATTTTTTTTGAAAAATCAAATTCTTTTTTATTTTTACAGCCGCTCTCCAGAAACTCTTGATATTCTGTAAAAGTGTTGAATCCTAAACTAATTGATTCTTCATATGCGCTCTCATTATTAAAACCCAATTTCTTTGCTTTAAAGTATTCTTCTGCTTCATCAAACCCGCTTTTTTTAAAAGATGTATAGCTCTCGTAACTATCAAATCCTAATTTTAGGGTCTCATCGTATTCGGATTTATTTTGAAAACCTAATTTCGAGGCTTTAATGTATTCTTTGCAATGACCTACAACATCCCTGTTAAAAGCATCTCCGTGATAAAACTGATAATCAAAATAAGATATAGCTTTATTACAAATTGAAGAAAAATCTTTAAAATTGGTAATGCCTAATTCTATAGCATAATTGTAATCATCTTTCTGGCGAAAACCTAATTTCGCTGCCTTAACCAATTCTTCAAGACCAAAGAAACCAAAATGTCTAGCGTAAAAGCAGCACCCTTCTTTAACTAAAAAAAAATTATCCTCATCTCTAAAGACAACATCAATTTTAGAAATTTTTATTAATTCTAAAAAATCAGTAATATCCAATTCGAATTCCATTTTTTTATCAGAATTTTTGACCGTAATAATCTTCGGATATTCAGTTGGTTCATCCCTACTTGATTTGTTATTAGTATTCATTGTTTTTATCCACATTTGCAGATATTTTCGAGTTGTTTTCAATAATTATTTCTTAGGTTAACTAATGAAAATTCTATATTTTTGCCCTTAATTTGAGTTAATATAATGTTATATTAGTAGTTCATATGTGTAAACAATAGTTTTTAAAATTTTCACAATAGATAGGTAAAAATAGTTGTTTTGAAAAAATGCACAACTTAATCTTATTTGACCAAAAAAAACAAGATTTTACCAATTGCTTCGCAAGCAATGTTGCTTGAAGATTTTGCTCTTTCTTAAAAGAATGAAAAAATATTTAAAAGTAAAATTTTAGATATTCATATGCTTTATTAGGAGATTGGAAACAGTATTTTATTTCTTGAAAATCCTTTTTAAATTCAGCGACATCTTGTTTAACTTTCTGTGGATCTTTATGAGTCATAACTCAACATGGAGATAAAAAGACTCTCAAAGCGTTTAAATATGCTAAAAGCGTAACCAAGGAAGATATTGATTTTGAGTTACAAAAAATTACTAATTTTATTTTAAGTTTCAACATAGACGAAACTCGGCAAGAGATTGAAAAATGCGAAATTGACTGTATTTCAAACAATGGAGAGAGTCATCTTGAAGCAGATTTATTACAAACAGATGAAACATTAAGTGATGATCCTAGTTTAGATCAGAAACCTAAAAAGGAACATAATGGTCAAGTTAAATTAGATAGTTTTTTTAAAAGTTAGTGATAATAACGAAAGAATGAATTTTACTGTAATTTAATTATTGTATATTTTACATAATATAACTTCTTTTTAATGATTTTAACAGGTATTAGATAGAAGTATAAGATAGTAAAATCTAATCTAATCTTTAATCAATTGACTTTTAAAATTAATAGTGATTCAAATGGCTAAAAAAAGCGCGAAAACAAAAATTCTCGAATTTTTTCAAGCGAATGTTAACAAGTGGATTCCTATAAAAGAGATTCAAGATATTGCTCAAATTAGTGAGTGGGCAAGAATGATTAGGTTTTTAAAGCAAGAAGGTTGGCTGATAGAAAATCAAGGAAGCGGTAAGGCTACTGAATATCGCCTTAATTCTTTAGAAAAGGGGGAAGGGGTTGTGAGAGATCCTTTAAATCCTCGAATGAGAGCTGAAATCTTACGCAGAGACAATTATCGTTGTGTGCATTGCGGAAAAAATGTTAAAGATGATGAAATCAAACTTGAAGTAGATCATATTATTCCTGTTGAGTGGGGGGGGAAAACTGAACCAAAGAATCTTCAATCATTATGTAGAAAATGCAACCAAGGTAAAAAGAGCTACTTTTCTGATTTTAATGACAATGATGATGTTAAAGAAATTATTAAAGCAGAGTCAGGTACGAAAAGGTTATTATTGATTGGAACTAAATTAATAAATCGTCCCTTAGAAGTAAATTTTATAGTAACATTAGCAGGGATTCGCGATTGGACTCGCACCATTCGTTCTCTTCGCCAAAGTGGTAGAATTGATTACAAATGGGACAGTGAAAACAAAACATACACATTTTTAAAAGTAGCAAAAAAAGAAAAGGATTCTTAACAGAAATTATTTTAGAGGGATAGATAAAACTTAATCATCACATTTTTGAGGATATGTACTCTTCAGTAAATTTAGCTAAAGTAATTTCAGTATTAGGTGTAGTAAGTATTTTCGATATTATGTTATGAAATTTTCTTTTATCAGAGATATTTAACAACTTCTTTGATATTTGAATTTGAGTTTTATTAATTTTACTAACTATCTTAAAAAGTTCCATTTTTATCACCAAAAGCTCAAGATCATCTATTCTAAGATAATTTCTGTTAACAAATGTATGAATGGAAGAAATAAACTTCTTGCCGGTCTTAGGAATTTCTTTTTTTTCGTAAAGCTTCTCCATTAGGACGACAATTTCTTCAAATTCTTCAGAAATTTTAGGTTGTTTCAATCTAATAGGATTTAATAAAGATTTTTTCATTTCTAAAGCTATACTTTTTATTACGGGAACGGCAACGGAATTTCCGAGTTGTCTATATGCTTTGGTCATCGATACTGGAAATTTAAATGAATCGGGATAACCTTGAAGACGAGCCCATTCGCGGGGAGTCATTTTTCTTATTCCTTCCTCGTTTCGTAATTGAATGTCGTCACCCTCTTCTTTCCAGTGATTAGGTAATATTTTATCGTAAACGAGATTTCTTTCTTTTCCCATACCGCCGCATACAATAGCATTTGCTATTCCGTTGCGGGGTCTTACCTCGTATCCGAATCCGTTTCCTTTTTCTTCGTGCCGGGCTCGATGTTTTTTTAATCCGCTTAAATATTCGTGAGAGAGGTAATAAGAGCTTTTAACTTTTTTTTCTAATATATCCTCAATCTTTACAGGAGTATTGAGGGGTTTTGGGAATTCAAAAGCAAGATTTTCCTTAAACCCGACAATGAAAATTCTTTCTCTATTCTGAGGCACACCAAAATTTTTCGCATTGAGAAGTTTTGTATGGATGTTGTAGTTCAAATCTTTAATAAGAACGTCTTTAATTACTTGAAATGTTCTTCCTTTATCGTGATGTATTAGGTGTTTAACATTTTCTAATAAAAATGCATCGGGTTGTTTTACTCTTAAAATTTCGGCTAAGTTAAAAAACAAAGTTCCTCTTATATCGTTGAATCCCCGCTTCTCTCCTGCTATAGAAAATGCTTGGCACGGGAAACCAGCAACCATAATGTCAAAATTCGGAATTTCTTTAGGATTTACCTCGGTAATGTCTCCTAAAGGATTTTCACCAAAATTTTCTTGGTAAGTTTGACACGAATAAGGATCTATCTCGTTTGCGTATACAAATTTGATCCTATCTTTAAAGGCTTGTTCAAAACCTAACCTTATGCCCCCAATCCCGGCAAATAAATCAACAGCTTGAAATTTTTGATCCATTTATAATTACCACTTTTTATGATCCTTCATTGCATGAATATATAAAAGAAAATTCCTAAGAATAGATTAATAAATCTTCGGTTATTAAATTTAAGAGACCGACATAACACAAATTTACCAATCTATAATTGAATTTGGTGAGAAATACTACGTGAGTTTTGCATCGCGTTAAGGAAACTACGTAAATCAAATCTTTTTAAATTTGCTGTTAAAGAATATAATTTTTAATCAATGCGTAATTGTTACAAATCAGATAAGAGAATTCTTTAAAATGGGTTGCAATTATTTCACTCACTAATACCAAAAAAAAAAAATTTCAAGAATTGATCCTAAACTGGGCGGATAATAATTTAGTTGAGTATCCGTGGCGAAATAAAAGGAATCCGTACAAAGTATTAATTAGTGAAATTCTCCTAACGCGAACAAAGGCTAAGCAGGTCGCCCCCGTATTTAATGATTTTATGACAAAATATCCAACACTAAGCCATTTTTTGAAGGTAGAATTAATTGATTTGAAAAAAATGTTAAAATCTCTGGGTTTATTGTTTAGAGCCGAAACGCTAATAGATCTAGCTATCCAAATAAAAGCTGATTTTGATCGTAAAATACCAAACACCTTAGCGGAATTGAAAGCTCTAAAAGGAATAGGAGACTATGGTGCAAACGCTATATTATGTTTCGGTTTTAATGAGAGTAGTCCTTTAATAGATACTAACTTCATCCGCATCTTTACTCGAGTATTCGGTATAGAATCAAAAACAAAAACGCCGAAAACGGATAAATTCTTATGGGAAACGTCAAGAAATTTACTCCCCGATACCAATTACATAAACTACAACTATGGTGTATTAGATTTGGGCGGAAATATTTGTTTGAATAGAACCCCAAAATGTGCTATCTGTCCAATTAAGGAGTTATGTTTGTATTATTCAAAATTCGTTCAATGAAGTGACAATTAATCCTTCCAAAGTTTCCGAGAAGCAAGCACCTGCGAAACGCACAAAATAAAAGCCTTAAAATTACATTACAACCATTGCAATAAATTAGGTTGCGAAACGTGTTTTCTCCACGCCACATCTAGTAGGGCGAGAATTATCAACAGAAAGTTGCTAGAGTTTAAAGAGAAAGCGACAAACGAGGGGATTCGCGTAGGAAGGATCGTGCACATTATTCTAAGTCCTAAACAAGAACTAATTTTACCTTATTTAGACAATTACGAGGATTTTCTAAAATTTAAAAAGAAAGTTAAAGTGCTTCTAGAAGATTTTGGTTTGTTCGCGGGCGTAGTTGTATTCGACCTCTGGTCTGCTAAGTGCGAACATTGCGGAAAAAGAGAGGAAGATTGTAAATGTTCTAGTAAAAAAATCACGAGAGCGATAAATCCGCATTTCCATTACGTAGGGTACGGATACCTTAGGAGCGACGAAGAAATTAAATCGAAGTATAAAGATTGGGTAACGATAAATACGGGAAGGAGAGACGACGCGTATCACACCGTTATGTATTCCGTTTCGCACGCAGCGTTGTGGCGAAAAGCGAATGGGAAGCTAAAACCCGCGTATCATTACTTTGGTTATCTGAAGTCGAACAAACTAGTCTCAACAGGAACAATCGTTAAATTTTATAGAGACAAATGTCCGATTTGTAAGCAACCAAGGAAAATGATTGTAAAAGGATTCAAAATAAGTGATACTAAACCAAAACCCCGAGTTGCGAATTCTTTACTTAACCAAGTGAAGATACTGGTAAGCAAAACAGCAAAATTGGCTCTAAACAAATTAAAAAACGGATTAGATAAGCGTATCTATAAATATAAAGAATATAATATAGAAATTTCTGAACGGGACATCGAAGTAGGCTCAGATATACAATATAAACGCGTTATAAGCAGCTATCGAATCAATTATGTAGCCGAACTAAGAGAAATCGTGAGGGAAAACAAAAGAAGATACGAACGCGATAGGCTTATATATACTCGAAAAATACAAAAAGAAGCAAATGGATATGGGTAAAATAAATTCATTACTTTCGTACAATTTTAGTTGAGCGTGAGAGGGGAATCTGAATAACAACTTAAAAAAAAGATTTGAATTAAATTTATATCTCTAAATCGTATTATTAATAACAAGAATTCAGAGATAATTCTATAATATTAAAGATATAGAATATTTAAAAAAAGGTTGTTAATTAAATGGAAATTGATGAGATTTTTAATAATTTATTGAGCCAACCATTTGGTTCCAAATATTATAAGAGTGATTTACATGTTCACCTCGACCCAGAAATTAATCAAGATGATGATTTAAAAGATTTTTGCTTAAAATTTTTCAACATTTTAATTGAACACGAAATTGAAATTATAGCGCTTACAGTACATCGTGAAGAAAATTTAGAGTTTCTTTTTAAAGCAATAGATTTCTTAAAAGAATTAGCAAAAAACGACAATTACAATTTAGAAATATATCCATCTATAGAATTAAAAGATGTAAGGAATACACATTTTGCTGTGATTTTTGACAATCAAAAAAGAAAAGAGGATATAATTCGATTTTTAGGCGGGATAGAAAAAAAGCTACCGAGTCAAAATAATACTGATCTTGATAAATGCGATCAAATTAGCCAAGATATAACAAGTCCTATCTCCAATATCAGAAAAAAAATTAAAGATTATGACGCTATTTGTTTTTTTCCTCATCCGTTTACTGGAAACACGGGAATTATGAAGACGATTGCTGGTGAGTCTTTAGAAGAGTTTGTTAAAGATCCATTGACATATTTGTGGAATTTAGGAATTCCAATTCCACCTGAAGTAGATGAAGACGAAAAAAGTTCTAAGTGTCCTTATAATTTCACATCTACAGAATCTAGATTTGCTACAAATAAAATTTTTAAAAAAATTGCAAGAATTAAGGTATCCGATTCACATAATCTTGGTAAATTATCTGAAACTTATGATACATGTCCAAATTGTAAGTTATATAACTATTGTAATAAAGGTTGTACTTATTTAAAATTATCTTCTCCCAGTGTTAAAGGTTTAAAACAAATTCAATATGATCATAAAACCCGAGTGCGTTATAATCTTAATAATTTATACAATCACCCGTATATCGTCGGCATATATGTAAAATCAGAGTTTTTTGAGGACAATTATATTCGATTTAATCCTGAGTTAAACGCTTTAATTGGGGGAAGAGGAACTGGAAAATCTTTAGTAATAGATTTAATTAGATTCGCTAATAACACGTTACCAGCTAAAAGTAGCACATATTCTGAAATTTTCCATGACAAAATTCGAGATCAGTTAGGCAATATGGGCAAGGTAATTATTTTTTATCAAAATAATAATGACACAGTATATGCTATTGAAAGATCCCTAATGCTATTAGAAGGTTCTAAAAAGATAAATTGGTCAGAGGATACAGAAATTTCATTTTATATTAAAAATCAGGATCTTACTTTTCGCGAAAGTGATTTGAATCAAGATACTAAAGACTTTATTGAAGCATTAAGTCAAACAGAAATTCCAAGCTTACATAGAAGAACTGAATCACTTCTTTCAATAATAGATGCATTTAAAAACAATTTTGAAGAAAAGAACAACCGTGAAAAGAAAATTAATGAATTAAGCAACCTTAGGGTTAATTTAAAAGAGTTATATGAAAAGTATGAAAATTTAAAAATAAAGGAGGAACAAATTAACACTAATCTTAATAAGCAAAAAGAAAGGTATAAATTTCTTGAAAGCGTAAAGGAAGTAGATTTTAAGCTTTATCAAACTTTATTAGAAACTAATAAGAGAATTGAAGATATTCCTAAATCATTTAATGATTGGTTTGACCGAGTAGAGAGCGTGATTAGTGATATTCCAACTTTAGACATATTTAAAGCTGATAGCATAGAGCTGTTATCAAAAATTAATAATCTTTTAAGTAAATATAATAAAGTAAAAACCAATTTAAGTAAACCATCCTCAAATTTTACTCAAAACTTAAATTCAGTAAAAAAAACATTTGAAAAGGATTATAATGAATTTTTAAAAGATTGGAACCGCTATTTTAAAACAGAATATGATAAATATAAAAAAAAAATAAAAGAGAAAGATATCGATTTCATCGAAAAATTCCAAGAGAATATTATCTCGTTGAAATTAGATATTGAAGAATTAGAAAAGGAATTATTAACTTTTAAACAAATTAAAGACGATGTATTAAACAAAGAAAAGCAAATAGTTGAAACAGCTGAAGAAGTAAACAAGACAACTATATTAATATATTCTGAAAGGAAAAAAATAATCAAAGAAATAAGAGAGCAGTTAAAAGGTTTAAAAATAGACATAAAAATTCGGTTTAAAAATGTTAAGAAAAATAAGGAATATAAAGAATTTCTCTTTAAAGTCCACAAAACTAAATCTGAAGAAGTAATTTCTAGCATTCAAAACGATTATTCTCCGTTTTTATTAGGAAAAGCTATAATTGATAATAAAATATCAATTTATTCTGAAAAATTTTTAAAAAGAAGAAGAATGATTTTTGAAAAATTAAATCAATTAGTTGAAAATTTTGATTATCCATTGATTTTTACTGAAGATTTAATTCTAATTGATCTTTTTAAAATCTACATTGATAGGAAGCCGATGATTTCTTTTAAGAGAGAAAATTATTCCAGGTATATTCCCTTAAATCGATTATCAATAGGCGAACGTTGCGCTATATTATTATATATAATGCTCTTGGAAAAAAAAAAACCGTTTCTTATCGATCAAGCCGATGCAGAATTGGATCAAGATTCAATACGGAGATTTTCAAAATATTTATTAAAAATAAAAAAAAATCGTCAGATAATAGTTGCTACACATAACGCAAATATACCTGTGCTAGGAGATGTTGATTTATTAATTCATCTAGATACTAAACCTTCAGATATAACTGATAGAGAATTAGGTTTTATATCAAGCAAAGCAGGATTTGAGGATTCTATTAATGAACTTCTTTTATTGGAAGGAGGAAGAGATGCGATTATTCGTAGATTTAAGAAATACGATTGGAAAATTCCAGAGTTAAATAATTAAGGGTTGCTATTGTTTTATCAATGATGTTCTTAAAAGGGTAATAGACACGCTTTCAAAGAGTTACGATATAACCCTATTAGACTCAGCAGCGGGATTGGATTCTTCGGGCGGCTTTGTTTGTCATCTTAGATTTCCCCATTTTTTTCACCTCCTTTTTTTTCAATTCTTTATTTATTCTTTCAAATTGCTCCAGCTTATTTTGATAAGATTATTTTAAATTTTGAAGCACCTGGATTGTGTTGATTTAATTCAATCAATTTATAACCCTCAACTGTCATATCCTCTAAGAACTCCTTTGACCGAAAATAATTTTTCAGTACCTGCCCATTTCTATATCCATGTATGATAAATAGAATATTGTCTTCCGAAGATAAGCAACCTGCTAAATTATTTATAACCTCTTCAGTAGCATCAAACAATCTGAATCCATGAAGATCGCATTTAATAATTTCCTCAACTCCTTCTATCTGTTTCTTTCCTTTTTTTCTAGTAAAAGATCTTAAATTTTGATCTTATTCTGATAAATAAACAGAAAAATAGAGAATAAATAGATTTTTATTGGAAATCACTTCCATATATGAAAGAGATATATATAAAAAAATCTTTATATAAAATATAGTATGTTTTCTTAATGTGATTGATATGGAAAATTTTCAAAAGTCAAAGTATTTAGACATTATTAGAATTATAGGAGAAAATGTTAAGCCAATAAATTACTCTGAACTAAAAGGTAAGACCGGGTTAGCAGATTCTACATTATCCCGGAGTTTAAATTGGCTCCAAAATCTTGATGTTGAGAATGGTTTGAAGAGTGAAAACGTAGAAGCATATTTTTTGAAGAAGGATGAGTATATAGTAAGTACTGGTATAACAAAATCAAAAAATAATACCTTTAAATTGACTAAACAGGGTAATGAGATGTTTAATTCATTATATCTCGAAACTACGGAAATTTCTGCAATAGATAACCTAATTCAAGATTTTGAAATATATGAAAAACTCTGGAATTTTATTGATAACAATAGAATTATCTTTTACAATCAATTTGACAATGAATTACAACCTTGGACGTTCCAAATATTTGAATTCTTTGAAGATTTGAATAAAACAGACATTAATAACATTCTAAATGCTATTTCGAGCCCTTTAAATCTAAAATTCTTAAATTTATTTGAGTTAATAACTACACTGATATTTACTCATCCTTTATGGAAGAATTATGCCACGGAAGAAGGTATTGATTTTCCGGAGTTCAATGAGTCACATTTAAGATTATTTAATGAAATCCCTCAATTTAAATTGAAATTTCAGGTATATGGATATTATCCTGCGTTTTATTGCTTGATAAAATCAGATAGATTAATAAAAGAAATGCACTCATCAATTGAAAGGCATATAAAAATATTCTATTGGAAAGGCATTAAAGATTATACTCATGAAGAAATAATAAGAAAAAATATAGAAAGGAATGTTTTTAATGATTTATACGAAGTATGTTCAGAATATTTAGAATTTATTAATCAATTTCATATTGAGCTATCAATCCACATCAAAAATATAATAGAAAAAAAATGCTCAAGTGAAGTTCATATGGTAAAATCACCCTATAACCTTTTATCGCCCCAGATTCAAGAAAAATATGAATTTTATTTAAGAAGAAAAATATTTTTGTCGGAAAGCGAAGCAGTTCCATCCCAATTACTAAAACTTGGCGCCTCTAAAGAGATGATTTATGAACAATTAGAAATTTTAAAACAAAAATCTGATCGTGAACCAACAAGTTATAAATTAAAGCTAAAACTGTTAGAATTATTAGTCTATAACTATTCAAACGAGTTTAGAACGGATTATGAGTTTTATGATAAATTTAAAATAGATCTAATCAGTTATGTTGAAGATTTAATTGAAGTTTTAATCATTCCAGATTCAGAGTATCAAGAAAGCGCGTTAATCTTAGCTTTTATCTTCTATAATCAAAAATATTTAATTGGAGAAAAAGCTATAAACATAAGTGAATTGCTTCTTAATCTATATCCTGAAGAAGGAGTATTATATGAAAATTTACTTTATTTATATTATCGCCAGACTTCATGGAGCTTAGAGAAGATTAAGGATATAACGAATAATGCGTTAAAATTAGAACTAGATAATTCATTATTTACCCTTTCAAATATGATTATCGAATTAATTGAAGATAAAACCTATTCTATTCAAAAATTAAAAGTTAATATCTCTAAGATTTTAGAGATTAGCATTCCACCTGAAAAAATCATTCAAGATATTAATTTCTTTAGTAATCAATTGATTAAACACGATTTAAATGATTTATCATTAAAATTATTAGAAGAATTTATCAAAGGATTCAATAATCCCGAATTAAGATGGATTTATGCGGAGAATCTCCTAAAAAATAAAGAGTATTCAAAAGCTATAGAAGAATTTCTTAGATTAATTGATATTTTTCCAAATAAATTGTTAGAAGGTCGGATTTTAACTATTCTCTCGAATCGTTTTATTCAATTACCAGATCTTAAAGAGAATAATGAACTCAATCAATTTTTGAAAGATATTATAAATTTACTTAATTTGGTTTCAAAACCCTATGAGTGGGATATAAGTGAGAGTAAGTTTGGTGATTTTCAAGAGAAGAGAGAAGAACACCTTTCAATCCTAAGAAATGAGTTAAAAGAGATTAATTCATTATTAAACAATGATTATAGTCTTACTTTACCTCTAAAAATCAAAGCTATTATTCTAAAAGCTTTGGATCGCGATAAAAATTTAGAAAGTTGTTTAAATAAGATTTTAAATATCTCACCTAATAATATATGGGCAAATACTGAAAAAGCTCTGCTATTATTCGAACAAAAGCATTATGAGAGATCGTTTAAACTTTTAGAATATGTAAATGAGCTAAAGGAAAAAGAAAATTATTCCATTTCCCATAAATTTTTTCCTTTTTCTTATTTGCTAAAAGAAAACGATTATAATATTTTTAGACTATATAAAGATTCGGGGAAATACCACGATGCTATTCTTATAATGGAACAATTTCTTTTAAATCCTTATTCTCAAGAGAATATAAGGATTAATGCAACAGAAATTGGGAAAGATTTGATCTTCTGTTATGGTAAGATAACAAATAATACTGATAATATTATTGAGAGAACTTTAATCTTGGCAGATAAAATCGATGGAGCTAAAGGAGAGGATTCTAATATCATAAATGTCCAGAAGGATTCTTCTTATATCCGACAGTGCTTGATTGATTATATATATAAAAAACAACAATATAATAAATGTCTGGAATTAATATTGGACTTATCAAAAATCCATACTAATATTCTAGAAACAAGAACTAGTTCTTTTTCTTCATTTAATAAGAATATTTTTTATCTTGCAGAATGTTATTTGAAGCTAAATAATTTGATTTTAGCAAAGAAATATTATAAACAATCTTTAGAAGATTTGGATGATGATATAAGGTTTAAAGCAAAAACTAACCTAATACTAATTCGACCTTTTCCCGATTATCTAAAAATCAAGGAAAAGGAATATTATCTTAATAGAATAGAAAACGGTCTTGAAAAAATCAATAGATTACTAGAGAAAGAGAATCTCCTGATTAAATTAATTTTTAAAACTAATATTGAGAGATCCATTGGCAACATTAGTTTATTAATTAGGGAACGAGCAAAAAAAGATAAAGATTTGTTAAATATTCTACAAAATCAAATAAAATCTATTCCTAAAGACGATAGACCTTATTATGAAATTATTTTAGCTTGTTCTTTTGCAATTACAGGATATAATGACGAAATGTTCAAATTAATAGATAAAAAGAATATCGATAAATCTTACCCTATTGTTTCTATTCTCTTAGAAATACTATATTACTATTATGAAAACGATTTTGATAAGTATAACAAATTGAACATACGATTACACAGATTAATTCCAAATTCTTTGATTCCACTATTATTAAATCTTCACTTTCTTAGATTTAAAAAGGGAATTTCGAAGATTTATAATTTAACTAATCTTTTCAAGACTGTATGGGGTATAAATCGTAAAAAAACTAACATTTACGGTACTGAAAAGCAAATCATTGAATACTTTAGAAATAATTTAACTTGGTATCCATTTAAATGGGCTTTAATCGTTGAAAGATATATCAATGTGCATGAGAATGCTGAAGTTGAAAAATTATTTGAAGTATTATATTTCATTGAAAATAAGAGCTTTAATCAAGAAGGAGAATTATTAGATTTTATAACTCGATCATTAAATACTAATCGGAGGATACCTGAATTTCTAAACATACTTTTGATTTTAAATAGTTATAATTTCCCCAAGACAAAATATTTCATCTATAAGCTATTAAATCCGGAGATTCAACGATACGAATTAAAAACATTTGGAGAAATAGCATATCAGGCTAATAAATTGAATGATTTCTTACCCATTCTAGATGATTATCGAAATAAAGAACTCAAAAAGTTTAAGGTATTAAGTAGATCCGATTGGAATATAAAGTGGCTTGAAGAAAGATATCTATCCTTCCTTTTAATTTGTTTCAAATCAAGTGATTTAGATAAAAAGATTGAAAACAGCCTGAAGTACCTTGAAAATTTAGAGGATTATCCGAAAGAAAAACTCAGATATTTCAAAGTTTTACGAGACATAAGAGAAAAACGTTATATGGATGCTCAAATTGATGCTTACCAATTACTGAAGTGGTTTAAAAATGATTCTGATTTAAAGTGGGATAATCGCTATTTCGAAATATGGGTGCTGAGCAAGATTCTATCTAATTTAAATGAAGGTTTGGGGATAGAACCGAATGAATTTTTTATTGACATGGATGAACTCATTGATTTTAATAAATTGAATAAACAACCAATTTATTTTAGACTGTTAATATTGGACGTTCTAAATCACGAGTTACTGGACGAATATGAAGAAGAAATTTTGAAATTTGCGTTAAAATTGTTTACTGAAATTACCAAATCAATTAATTGGAGTGACGATAAAACTCACGGTATTATTGTAGAAAAGTTTTATTTTAACAGAAATATTATCTCCAAATTCTCTCTAGAAATAGTAAAGGAATTAGATAGATTAATTGAACAGTTGAATCTAGATAAATTCAATCAAGTGCGCAAAAACTACCTTTATTATATAAAAGCAGTGCTTTACTTCAGAAATAATGAATTTATGGAAGCGAAACGAGTACTAGATGATTTTTTTGAAAGAACACTTGAGGAGGATATCTATACTACGTATTATGATATTAATGATTTATATTTAGAAATATTGGGTTTTACATGAAATGTAAATACTTTTAACCCAAGATTCTAAAATTCTTCATATCTTAACCTCTCTTAATTTTAAATTTCTTTCTTTTCTTACTCAATAAGAAGGCTACCAAAGGATAGAATGCCGAATAGAAACCCCAAACTATACCATTCTCTGATTCTGAAATTATTTTCTAATTCTTTTTTTTTATCTAAAAAATTCTGAAGTATTTGATCCCCGTGTCAAGCCCGCACACAGCTAAAAGCACGAACGACGAGATAATAACGCCAATCATCTTATTTCGAACCCGTTGACCGCCCCAGATGAGGAAAATTATCCCAATCATGAGCCCAAATAAGCCTATAATCGAACCAAGTGCGATTAAATACTCGAACCCTTCTAAAACATCTTCGAAATAATCGAATACTACCATAATAATAGATTTAAAATCATGAATATTTAAAAGAAAAAAAAATACACGGCAATCTAATTTAATAATCTTATATCTATTTTTATTCGGAAATATTAAAAAAATGAAGGTAGGCAGGTAGTGAATCCCTTTCAAAATTTTGTTATTTGTTATGAGGTAATAAATTCATGGGCTTTAAAAACATCAATTCAAAAAAAAAGATCAAAGTGTATCAAAAAAGTTATTAAAAAAACCAAAAATTCTAAATCTCAACTTTGCGTTATCATTTGAGTACATAACCGAATTGAGAAATTAAAGATATAATCAGCGGAAGACTTAAGAAAAGTCGAAGATTAGTACTCCGATGCTAGTATTATGCGAGCTTTGGTCTTGCATCAATTAGAATGTGATTCTTTCAAATTCATTAGGTAAATCACTTTATGGCTGATTTATAGATTAAAAAAAAATACTGAATTCCATTGCGATTCTCCTTGTATTCACAGAATTCGCTGTGTCTTTTGAATCTGCGATCCGAAAAATTTTGCAATTTACAATAGAAATTTAGAATTGTGGTTTTGATCACAAAATTCAATTTTTATCTTCTTTCTATAAAACCAATTTGCCATAATTCGTGAATACCTAAATTGTATTGCGTTTTACGCTTCAAATTTCGTTAATCGATTGTTGAGTTCTTATGTTTTTAACTATTTGCAGCATGAGGAAAACATTCAAAAGGTAAACTGGTGATCTTCATTATTTAAAAAAAATCTTCGTTCGATTTTTTAAAAAGTTGATCAGAAAAAACATGTTGAAAATAATTTTTCTTTAAATATGATTAAAATATTAATAATAGATTATGAAGTTTCATAAACGTAGCCTCAAAGGTTGTCTCAGAAGGAATATAAGTAAAATAAGAACTAAAAAATTTCTCAAACGAGATGAAAAATTAAACCCACGGACCGTAAGAAACGAATTTCGGCTAAATCAGTTTATAACGCTCAGATTGATCGAGTTTGGTAATAACTTTACATGTACGTATGTTATCATAAATGATAAGTTTTTCAATCTATACGAGTTTTCGTTCAAAAAAATTCTCGAGATATTAAATGAAAGAAATAATTATATCTGTATGGATGAAACATGTTTGGATTTAATGGGAACATACAACGAGAAAGATTTTTTGGAAGATCCTGACACGATGTTTTGGATTTATTGCTATTACATTGCTGCATGGGTGGAATATGATTACGACTGGAGATTGCTTAGGGTTGAAGATGCTTTTCCAATGTTGCACGCGTTATGTCAAGCGGGGGACCCTAAGGCAAGGGAAGCATTTAAGAATGAGATCGTCAAAGCTCTTTTAAGCGGTTACCGTCCTGCTATATACCATTTGATATCAAGTAATTATAACTATTTAGACCACTTTGAATTTAAAGAGGTAATTTGGTTATTCGAGAAATGTCTTAACATCGTAGGATTCCACAATCGTAAAGAGTTGATCTCGGGTATTTTTTATTTTCTAAAGGATAAAGGTTTTCAGCATTTTTACAACCATAATTTTAAAAAATCAATTCAATTTCTTAACGAAGCGTTAAAAATTTACCCTGATGATATATCAACCTTAAAAGAGCTTAGCGTAGTTTATCTAAAGAACCATGATTACGAATTAGCAAGAGCTCTCCTTATATATATTATAGATCTTTCCAACTATAAAATTTCCAGCTCTGATGATATTTTTTTTAAAGAATATTATACTAAAAATTATATTGTGGAAGCGTGGCGTAGCCTTGGAAAAGTTTATAATCAACAGTTTTTATTCAGTAAGGCGATAATCGCGTATAATATGGCTATGAATCTAGATTGGAAACATGTGAACACATGGGATCAGATTGCTATTGCCTACGAAGGATTGGGAGATGTAGAAAACATAAAAGCTGCAAAAAAAAGTTATAATAAAAAAATGAAAATAGTAATGAAAAATGAGAGAGAAGGACAATGGTAAGATAGTTCACAATTATCGAATGGCGGTAAAAAAAGTGAAATTACATTTTTTGTTTAAATATACAAGATTTTTCAGGATTCATCAATTGTAAAATGATTTGAAAAAAAAAGTGTTGAAATATGAGTACAATGTACAAAGCTTCTAACCAGAGAAACA
>SDBT01004592.1_pt1 | contig 23393 bp, 20 predicted proteins | sample 2277101 | NCBI WGS metagenome assembly SDBT01 (sample SAMN10404973, study PRJNA504765) | marine sediment metagenome | isolation source: marine sediment core GS10_PC15, 103 cmbsf | place: Arctic Ocean: Southern Knipovich Ridge | collected 2010 | reverse complement strand
GTGCTATCTATAGACAATCCACGGGTAACCATAAAGACCGGTACATCTTCTTTATCAATCAATTATGACCAATTTAATTTTATTGTTGAAAAAGTTGAAGGCGATGTCTACTTTAATAACTCGAAAGCCACGGTTGGAATAGCGTTACCTAAATCTCTTGTCGTCACTTTTGGGGATTCGAGTGAAGGGCCAGCACGAACTCACATTCCTATGACAGTGCTAGTTCCAGAGGTAGTTATATAAATGAAACAACTTCTTAAAATAGGACAAGTGCTCATTGAAAGATATTTAGTCAAAACTTACATCGGCGAAGGCGGTATGCAGCAAGTTTTCTGTGCAAAAGACAGATCATTCAATCGTGACGTGGCTCTTAAAGTACCTAAGAATGATTCAGCCGAACGCAGGTTTGATCGTAGTGCACGTTTAAGCGCGAGAATTACTCACCCGAACGTAGCTAAGACTCTCGACTACTTTGAAGAGGATGGAAAAAGCTTTTTAGTTGAGGAGTTGATTGATGGGGTAGATTTAGGGAAATATTTAGAGAAATGTGATCCGCTGGACCCGCATCTGACAGCGCATATTCTACACCATCTGGCACGAGCTTTAGTAGCTTCACATCATTCTGGAGTGATTCATCGTGATCTCAAACCTAGTAATATTATGGTGGGAAAGGATTTAGCAGCTACAATTATAAAAGTTACTGATTTTGGTATTGCTAAAATGGCACAAGAGGAAATAACAAATGCCGTTGACGGTGGCGAGGATTCTATCACAGCATCTCAAACCGCAATGGGAGCTTTGCCATATATGGCACCCGAAATGATCGAAGACTCTAAGAAAGCTACACCCGCTGTTGATGTTTGGGCTTTGGGTGCCCTTGCATTTCGTTTGTCATCAGGAGAACCTCCATATGGTGATGGATTGAAAGCCGTCAGAGGTATTTTAGCCGCAGAAACACCAAGCCAACCCAATATCTGGCAATTTAACAAACAGTTTGAACCGTTACTAACTGGTTTATGGACAATAATTGTAAGTTGTCTAACCAAAGACCCGAAAGAACGTCTTACGGCTGTTCAATTAACAGAAGAATGTAATGAACTTCGATATATTTATGGCCCCCGTGAAAGCGGAATAGTTGAAACATACCCCATTCCAAATATGAGATGTGGTTTTATTCGTGGAGATAGTCATGAAACTGTGTTTTTCCATAGAGAGTCTTTCTTCGGAGAGTCTAGGCCTAAAGTTGGAATGAAGGTAGCTTATTCCAAGTATCCAGGAACACCAAATCCCAGAGCATTTCCCGTCGTATCACTCGATTAGAATTAACAACTTTTCCCTGAGTATATACCACTCACCAATTTTCGTTCGGTATTAAAAATGGTTAACTGGATGAAAACAATAATTATCTTTTATCCAAAGAATCGTTCCTTTTTAATGGTTAGGGCGCTAATTCAATTTACCGTTGACATATCGCTACAGAGGCGTATCATTAGAGTCATCTGGTGAAATAGAATCGAGAATAACGTCCAATCTCTTGTAGGGCGAAGTAACAACTTACTTCCAGTTTGCCAAAGTTGAGCTTATTGATGATTTGTTCCGGTGTGTACCCTTTCTTGGCCATTTATCCCCCCTTTTTACGAGATTATAACTGGTATCATTTTGGGGGGTCAGGTCATCCGAAAAATCAGGTCTATTGTTGTGCCAGACTGAAGATCAAGTTCTTCTACAGGAGAAACCTTCATTAGAATCAGTATATCACCGGCTTTTCCATCAGTTATTTTGAGAGCATTAGGTAAAACTACCTTAGTTCTATTATCAACGCCGCTCTTGATTGGAATGGCTCAGGTTATGCCTTTGCCAATTCATGCTGGAGTACCGGCTCTCGCACTTATGCCTTGGTATTTAACATCAGTTTAGTCAGACCGGTGTCGGTGGTGTTTATGTAGTATGGTCTACTGCAGCCACTTCAGGCTGCTGGCGCTGTTTGCGGAATTCACAATTGAGACACGAGTCTTCATTGCCAGATACATGGCAGTAAGTCCCCTCCTCTTGCCAGCAGGCTTTGGCGCAGCTAACAGCGTACGAGCGCTTCATGCAACCAGGGCAGTCATCCATTTGCCAGCAGGGATAAAGCTGGAGAAAATGGCGTATTGCCGGTAGGTTAAGCCTCTGCTTAATTAGCCTTTGAATGAACTGCAGTCGTTTCAAGTCGTTATTTGAGTAGAACCGTTTCCCGCTTCGCCTCCCTGGTTTAATGACGCCATTTCTTTCCCATACCCGGATTGTTTCGGGGTGTATGTTCAGCATTTCGGCAATTATTCCTATTGGGTAAACTGGCCGATTTGGCATAGCTTGCTAAGTCTCCTTTTACTAGTCTAATAACATAACTTCGTAATGTCAATTGAGACTATTACAATACTAGTTGATAGGACAGTAGTTATTAACCAACGATGCCAATTGTTTCTTGTCCAGGATGTTAGTCTTTTGCCTCTTGAGTTCTAGTAATTTCCTTATATAATAAGCGATTGTCACGATGGTTGAGTATTAGCAATCCCGCGGCATTGTGGTAGTTTGGCATCGGCGAACCGGAGTTTTCAGGCACTAGACGGTAGTTTAACTATGGAGTTCGATTAGTTTTCTGCTCCTGCTCGGTTACATCGTCAATCATGCAAATCGTCCGAACGTAGTCCCCATTCTCATCTCTTACCGCCGCGGCGTTCATGTTGACGTCAATCAGTTTGCCGTCCTTTCGCACCATTCGGTATTGGTTGTCGTATTCAAACCCTTTGGTTAGTATTTCCTTCAAGGATTCCCGTGCTTTCTCGCTATATTCCGAATGAACTATTTCTTCCAGCGAATGACCGATGATTTCATCTGGCACGTAGCCTAGAATCTGTTGGACTCGACTGTTGCAATCGATAATGAGTCCGTCCTTGTCCACAGAAATGATTAAAGTGGAGGCGCTTTCGGATATGGATCGATACTTCTCCTCACTCTGTCGCAGTGCCTGCTCTACCCGCTTGCGTTCGGTGACATCCTGATAGGTAACCACGGCACCCGCAATTCTACCGTCTTCGATCATTGGGGTACTGTGGTACTCGACGGCAAAGCATGTTCCATCTTTTCGCCAAAACACTTCGTTATCTCCGTGATGGCTCGTTCCGTCCTTTAATGCCGCATAAATTGGACACGCCTCGGGAGGGTAAGGCGTACCATCGAGTTTTGAATGGTGCACAATTTCGTGGTGGCTTTTTCCAATCAATTCTTCAGGTGTGTAGCCGAGCATTCGCGCCGCTGCCGGGTTGACAAAGGTCGTCTTTCCCTGTGCGTCCACGCCGTAAATTCCTTCGCCGGCGGCTTCCAGTATGAGTTCATTTCGCCGCCCGAACCGTTCTGCTATCTCCTCTATCCATTTGCGTGTGGTAATATCGCGAGTAAAGACGGCCACATGTATGACCTTTCCTCTCACGCCAAAGACCGGGTAAATTCTCCCCTCAAGGATTGTTCCGTCACGCTCGTCTTCAGAGTGGACCGGCTGCTCTGTAGAGATGGCTTTTTCTATTTGTGCCTTTCTTGACACCATCAGATCAACCGGCAGAAGGTCATAAAGGCACGTGCCCACCATCTCCTCGGCGCTTTTGTGGAATCTTTTGGCTGCCACTTTGTTGCAGGCGACAATTACGCCACGAGTATCCACTAGGATGGCGGAATCGTTGGGAGCATTAAGGAGGGTCCACGCCGTGTCCTCGTTCCTCCGTGAAGTATTTACTGAGCGCTCGAGGCCACCTAACATATGGTTAAATGCCAGAGCCAATTGACGAAACTCGCCTTTGGCGTTCGGGTTCATCCTGTGCTCAAGCTTGCCACTGCTAGCTATTTCTATCCCTCTAAACAAGTCCCGAAGTGGTTTGATGATGCCTCTAGACGTGACCCATGCTGAAATAATGCCAATCAAGATACCGATGATACCCAGGGTAATCAATGCCCTGGTAGCGGCTGAAGACGACTTCTTGGCATCTTCGATGGCTTCAAGTGCTTGGGCATGTATCAAGGGCTGGATTTGATGGTCAATGTAAGCAGCTATTCCTTCAAAGCCCTGCTCGAACTTGTCGAGACGTTCGTGCAGTGTATCCGTAATGGTGATAATCTCATTGCTGGTATTGATAGTTTCTTTGAACTTCTGGTCTATGTGACTTAGCCAGCTTTCCTCGTAAGCAGATAGTGGGGTCTCACGATAAATCATCGCGTTTTGTTCAAAAAGTGCTTGCGTATCCAGGATTTCCTGTCGTAGGCTGGGCTCAGGTTGGGCCATATAGGATTCGATTGCGTTAAAGGTTCTATCAACACTGACTTCCATCTCGAGTGAGGCTTCCAGTTTCTTCATACCATCAGAAGCAGTTCTATCGATGGCTGTCTGGAGCCTACTGTCAATCAAATCACCAATCTCCTTAACATCTTTCTGGAAAATTTGGAGAGCAACGTATCGCTGATCCACCAGCGTCATAATCTCATAGCCTGACCCCTTAGATTCCTCATAGAGTTTGGCTACCTCTTGGCCAAGCCGTTTCTCTTCGTCAGTTTGGGCTAACATATCAAATTCTGCCGCGATTCTTCCGAAGACAATCTCAGCATCCCGCACCTTTTCCTTGTCCGAAGGCTCTCTATCTCTGACGTAATCGAATACTGCGCCGGCAGTCTCACCAGCCCCAATCTTCATCTCCAGAATAGCCCGCTCAAGGGGCCCCGCTACATCCACAACCTGTACCACGTTTTTATCGATGTTTTGGATCTTCTGGTAGGAGATGAGGGTGATGAGGGCCACAATAGAAATCAGTAGCCCAAATCCCAGCAATAACTTCCGTGAGGTTCTCCATTTTATTGGGCTTCCGGATGTCATGACTCTCCACCACCTGTTTGCGCTAGATGATGTCTTCGGTTGTTAATGGTGTCATATCGAAACCTTTATTCTCAACATAATATTATACCTCAAAGATATACTATAGCGCAATATCACAAAATTCTTGAAGTTGCCTAAGAAATATTCTTGATTTGTTGGTGTGGTGCGGGTGTGATAAAGAGGCATAAGTCTGGTAGTTACGGGGGCTGGATTCTCTGCCCTAGTAAACAGATTGACTGGCTACACGTGAGCAAGCCAGTCATGGGGATGAAGAATTGATAAGGGTGATGCCGCTCCTCTGGGGGTATTATCCCGGTTACGTGAAGAGGACTTAGTTAATCTGACTTATTGATGGCTCGGCATACTGCTCTTGTTAGTGGCGAGCCTTACATTTTGTGCACAGGTCTTCGTTACTGGGTGCCTGACAGTAAGACTCGGCCTCTCGCCAGCATGGCTTGGCAAAGCTACTTTGGTTAGAGCGGCATATTAAACCGGGACAGTCGTTGACTTCCCAACAGGGGTAGAGACGCAGATGATAGCGGATTGCGGGCAGGGTCAATCCTTCCCCTGTTAGCCTTCGAATGAATTCTAGCCGCTTAAGATCAATCTCAGAGTATAAACGCTTCCCGCCTTTCCTCTGAGGAGGTTGAATTACACCATATCTCTCCCACGTCCGAATAGTTTCTGGATGTACCTCCAGTAATTCCGAAACGACACCTATTGAGTAAAGTGGCTGGTTTCGGACAATCTTCAATGTCGCCTCCTCCCCACTATCTTGAGGACATAAACTTCACAATGACTCTGCGTTGTCATCGGATGCCTCGCAGGTAATTTGCCAACTCACTCCCCCCTTGATTCTGTCAGTGCCTCTCCTAGCTTCACTTCTTCCACAGCTTTTTCCGGCAACTCAATGAATGGCTCCTTCATATCCACCATCGCATTCACGATTAGTTCGACAAGGCCGCAATAATTAATCCCGTACTGCTCGGTCAAATTGTAGCGATTGATAAGTTCTCTGAATTGACCTTTGCAGTTGGAACAGGGTGCACAGACGTATTTTGTAATGTCAGGGTTGATGATATCCTGGAAAGCCTCCAGAATCTGTTTTGTTTTCATCCTGCCGGAAACTATATCCCGCCAATCAGGGAAATTGGTTGGGGACATGATGGCAAATCCGCTGCCGCCGCCACAACAGAAGTTATCTACCCCATGTGGGGTCATCTCGCGGAATTGCGGGGCAATGTGCCTAAGGATTCTTCGCTGGGGTTCGATAATGCCCATCGACCGTGTTATGTTGCAGGGATCATGGAGGGTAACCGGGAAGTTGTTCCTTTGGGGATCGAGTTTGAGCTTTCCGCTGAACACGATTTCTTCCAGTACGGGCAGGCAGCTCTCCCTGGGGATGTATGATTCTTCAGTAAACAACCTATCGGCGATGACCATCATTGCCTTGTGGGCATGACCACATTCTCCGAGGACGATCTTCTTTACCTTGAGTTTTCGGGCGACCTCAGCTTGTTTCAGTACTATCCGGGCGAATTGGATATCATCATACCATACCCCGTAATTCGTCGACTCGTAGCCGATTAGTTCGCTAGATAGGGTGTAACTTAGACCGGCCACCTCGAAAATAATGGAAAAGGCTTCCGGGTTCTCCAGCCAGGACATGTATTCCCCGGAGTTGTGGATGAGCAAAATGTCTGCTCCCTCTTTATCAACCGGTATCTCTATCTTGCGGCCCCACTTTTCCTCAATCTCTTCCTCCATGAACTCCACAATACCCATAAACGCATTTGGCCGAAGACCAGTGCTGGCACCAACCTCCAGTTGCTGCATCGAACCACGCTGATGGAGTGCCTCAGCGGTGATACCCATTTCTTGGCTAAATATCTTCCGGAGTTCATGGGTTATTAAGCCATTATCCACACCTCTGGTACATGATTGCGCACATCTACGGCACATCGTACACCGGTAAGCTAATTCAGCCAGTCTGGCGATGGTCTCCCAGTTAAGGTCAATGTCACCCTCGGATAGTTTTGGGAAACGTGCGCCTCCATGATGCACGTATTTCTTTATTATTCTGCGCAGTACCTCGGCACGGTAGTTGGGACGATAAATCTCCTGCCGTCCTGTAGCAAGGTATATTGGGCATTCATCACTACAAGCCAGGCATTTGGCGCAATAATTCAGTGACAGGGTTAAGGGCAAGAGGAAAGTCCAGTTATCTTCTTTGGTGAGCAGTTTCTCTAGCCCGTTCAGGAATTGTTTGACCAGCCTGTCTTCTTCTGCCTTATTCTTTGGCTTGGGTATGTTTAGGGCAGAGATACCGTCGAGTGAGCACTCGATACTAGCTCTTTGTTCCTCAGTCAGAGGCTTAATTTGATCATCGGCACCAACATCAAAGGGGAGGGGCATCAAATCATCGGTGTCAATATGGGCTAACTGCTCACCCCGATTCCGACTGATATCGCCAATTTTTACCTTCTTTTTCTTTTTTGTCACCTGCTCTTTGGCTACCTGTTTTTTTACCATCAGCTCTTTTGCCATCAGTTTTACCTCTTTCCCTCTTCGTTTTCTGCAGGAGGCAGGTTTGTTACAGTCTCAATCCAGCTCTGACCGGTCTGGATATGAGGGGCTGCCCAACTCACCGGCCCGTTCAAGGTCTTAGCCAGTTTCATGTCTGTCTCGGGTGAGCCAAAGTTGGGTTCATCATCCCAACGTACCTTGAAAAAGGCGAGGATCTTAGTGATATAGTGAGTGGACCGGGTGAATGGAAGATAAATCAGAAACACCGAGAAAAGCATAATGTGTACGTATTCCGCTGCTTGAACATTTACACCTTTAAGGGAAATCAGGCCTACCCAGAACTCCCGGTAACCGGTAAAGGTGGCATCGGCGACAGCGTAGGAGACCAATCCGCTGACAAAAACGGCGAGAAAGAACACGTAATTGAAGTAGTTTTGCGGAGAGGCGTAATCCCTGAGACCCTCATCCACCGTTCGCTTTATCAGAAGGCCAATACTCCCAATGGTGCCAAGGCTAAAGCTGCTCAGGGCGACAACGATTGTCACATAATAGAGTATCAGCCCGCCAACATCTGCCGAGCCAGCAGCTATCTCAAGGTCAGCAGCTTTGATGAGTATGGCGCCAAGAAGGGATAAACCATGGAAAAGCACTATCAAATAGAACCCGATGTGCCAGGGATACAGCGCAAACCAATACGATCTCACTCTACGGAAGTATCCCCACATGGTGAGGTATTTCTTGGCCATCTCCCAAATACCTCTTATCTGGCTCTTGCTTATAGGTTTCGTCCAAAATTCAGGTTCCTCGAAATAGGAGCCTCCATATTTGAATTTGTTTGCGTCTTCAGTGGCAACAGGATAAAGCTCCCACCTCATACCTCTGGGCATGGTAAAATACTTCCGCACCTTCACCGTATAAGCAATGACAACAAACACATACGAGATGTATGTTGCTATTTGTGGTAATGATATACCTTCCATTTATCTTGTCCTCTCTTCTAAGAATACGGCTGGCTCTAAATTCGCATTATGACCTACACGGGATAACTCCACGTCTTTAACCCACATTCTGAGCGGCTAGCGCTCGAGATTCTATTCAGGTATACCTAAGGTCAGGCACTAGCCTAGGCGTGGTTAGTGATGAGCCCAAACAGATGCGAGTCTGGCTTGGGCAAGCCCGCTATCTTGCATGCTCCTAGGACATACCCCGCGGGGAATAGGTCGGCGATGTAATAGGCATCGCATCCCGTTTCCCGGCAGGTCATCTTTTCTGGCGGAGCTACTCCAAATTTCCTGAAATACGTCCGGATGAAATTCACCACCTTCCAGTGGTCTTCGGTGAGGCTACTTTGTATTTCTTCTTGAGCGAGAGCCTCGGCGACATCCCTGGTCCATGTTTCTGTTTTCATTAGAAATCCTTCCTCGTTGACTTCAATATTTAAGTCGGACACCAGTTCATGTTTTAATGTGCGCACTTCTTCCTCACCTTCTTCCTGTCTCAATTGGATACCATGTTATACATCAAAAATACTATATAAGTCAAATACATTATTATACTTAGATAATATCAATAAAATAATAAAAACTACCTACTTTACTTAAAACAAGTAATATTGATACATTTTTATAATACCAATATTAGTGATGTGCCATCAGATTGGTAAAGTTGTGTGAGGGAAGCATGTGGGCAGAATGAATGCGGGTGCTTGATTTACCTTGGAGCAATATATTGATTGGCTACACGCGGATGGAAATAAGGAGTTCCGGCAGAGTGAAGTCTTCGAGAAGTGGAAACATGGTGGGCCAACGTGTACAATAGACAGAACCTTTAACTTGACATTCAGTCTGCTTTACCACTTGAAGAGGCAATATAACCGGGGTAAGTTCAACAACGAACCCACCTAGGAAGGGACTCTCCGGGACAGGATAGAGAAACTGGAGCGACTGGTGGGGAAGCTGTCCCTGGAGAATGAGTTCCTGAAAAAGGGGCTCCAGCACAGTCTCAAAGAAACGGAAAATCGTCGCCTCTCTCAAACACATCACCAGGTATATCCGCCGGGGGTATGGACTGATGGAGCTTTCAAGGAGTAGTTTCTACTACCAGCCAAAGTCGTGGAACCCTGAGCGGATGGAGGCAGAAACGGACCTGAGAGACAGGATTGAGGCTATCTACCTTGAGTATACCCGCCACGGCTACCGTCGTATTACCCATGAGCTGAAGCACAGAGGGTATCATGTGAATCACGAGAAAGTATTGAAGACCATGCGGGAGAGCGACCTCCTCTACCGGGTGAGGCGCCGGTGGACGAAGACCACAGACTCGAGGCATCGCTTCCCGCGATATTCTAATCTTATTAAGGGAATGGTCGTCAGCCGCTTAAACGTCCTGAAGTGGAGCTACCTGAGAAGCCCGTAATTCGCTGTCACGAGTACCAATATCAGGCAAAGAGTTGGGAACACCCCCAAGCAGGTAGTCAGGTTAAAAAGATAGGGGAAGTATCACCTCCTTTCGGGTGGAGAGCTTGGCTAGCGCTGATAGATTGAGGATTCTGAATGCTGCAGGGCCCAGAGACAGTTATTGACAGCCAAGTATCATGGGTATATTATTGCTGACAAAGCAATGAAGGTCAGGATGCTTCATTGTGAATTGAAATGGGAAATCCCAATTAATTACTATGCACTTTGTTATGCCAAAAAAAGACAATAGGAGTTAATCGTGCACAAACATTTGACAGGCCCGAGTAGGGCTGAACAGTGACAGCACTATCGTATCTGGTAATAATATTTGGCTACCTGGCACTTCTGGGGTTCATATTCGGAGTGATTTATCGGGTTTGGAGATGGAGTCGGCTTCCACAGGGGTTTGCCTGGGGATTATTCCCCAAGCCGACCAGGTGGACGGTTACCAGTATGCTGTGGAAGATTCTAGCCTGGCCTACCCTGTTTAAAGCGGATAAGCCGCTGTGGGTAGGCGCTTTCTTCTTCCACCTTGGTTTACTGGTACTTTTTGTAGGTCATCTTGGGTCTTTTGTCGACATTGCCGCCCTTGGAGAGGGGATCGGTATTCCAAAGGAATCATCGTATGGCATCGGCATTACTGCCGGGACGATAATCGCCGTAGCGCTTCTTTTTTATATCTTCCGTCGGCTTTTTATCCGCCGGTCCAGTGAAATCTCCGTATTTGCCGACCATTTTTGGCTGTGGGTACTTCTGGTAGTAGTACTCGTTGGAATCTACGCCAGAATGTTCCATGAAGTTGACTCTGACGTGGTCAGGGAGTTTGCCCTGAGTGTGGTCGTCTTTAACCCGACACTCCCTCCACAGGATTTCTGGTTTCTTATACACGTATTGCTTTCTGAGTTTTTCATTATTTACGCGTTTATCGGTAAACCCATCCACCTTGTAGGACAGTTGTTTACACAGTACATTTTGGTTTCGGAAGTGGGGTCATGAAGACGAATACAGCGAATCAGGCAGATAGCCAGGCTAAGGCAGTGGAAGAGTATGAAAAGACTCTGGAACACTGGTTTGGAGAGGCAACTGAAGAGGACGTTAAAAAGGTAATAGAGAAGCTTGGCGAGTGGAAAAAACTTCCCTATGCAAAACTGGTGAAGCTCAACCTGGACCTGTGCTCAAATTGCGGTGCTTGTGCCGATGAGTGCCACATTTATAAGGCTTTACCGCGCAAGGAGTTCAATCCCACTTATCGCGCCAAGTTGTTGCGCTCAGTTTACCAGAAATACTTTACCTGGGTGGGTAAAATATTTGGGAGATTTGCTGGAGCAAGAAAACTGGACGAGAAACTGCTAAAGGAGTGGTTTGTCCGCTTCTATCAGTGTAACATGTGCCGACGTTGCAATATCTTCTGTCCCTTTGGCGTTGATAACATGATCATAGTCCGCACCGGAAGACTGTTGATTAACAATGTTTTAGGCAAGACTACAAAAGACATGGGACGCGGAGTCAGGTACCACTTGAGAGATGGCAATGCTTCAGAAATGAGCGAAGCCGCCTTTCGCAACATAGTCAGTTTCTGGGAAGACGAGATTAAAGAGGCCAAGGGCTGGGATGTAAAAGTGCCCATCGATGTAGTTGGCGCCGAAATGTACATCATTCCTCCCAATACGGACTACTTCCATTCACTGGAAACAATGGAAGGGATAGCTGCCACGCTGTATGCTGCTAATGCCAGCTGGACCATGAGCAGCAAGATATTTGACTCCGTCAATTACGGTACATTTTTCAACGACGAAGCCTGGGCCGGTATCATAACGCAGCACATTGAAGAGGCGAAGAGGCTGAAGTGCAAGACGCTGGTTGTGGGCGAGTGTGGTCACGCCACCAAGTCCTTGATGTTCCTTGGCCCGTCACTCTTGGGTGAATTTCCCTTTGAAGTGAAGAGCATCCTACAGGTAACCGCGGACTACATACAGCGTGACAAGATCAAACTCAATAAGGAAGCCAATCCGGAATCGGTAACTTACCACGATCCTTGTAATTTAACCCGGATGTGTGGACTGATGGAAGAGCCTCGCATAATACTGAAAGCCGCCTGCAAGGACTTCAGGGAAATGACGCCCAACCGGGACCGGAACTATTGCTGCGGTGGTGGCGGAGGGGTGGTTCTGGAGACCGCCTCCCACGATTACCGTATGGAAGTGACCGGAAAACTGAAGACGGAGCAGATACAGCGGACGGGGGCCAAAATAGTGGTCACCTCCTGTGCTAACTGCAAGGTAGAGCTATCCCATCTGATAGACCAGTACAACCTTGACATTAAGTGGGCTGGTGTCCACGATATGGTCTTGAAGGCTTTAGAGCTCGAATAACCATATCCAGGGGTTAACGCTTCTCACGTTAACCCCAACTGGGCAAGCCAAGTGCATACCTAAAACCGATAACAGACATTTATCAGTCCACTATACAATTGATGACAATCAAACCGTGCACATACTCCATAAAGGCAAGTTCACCGTTGGCCATGGCAACGTAAGTATGAATGAATTCTTCAGCTACTACAGGAAAAATCTGGGCAAATGGCCTGTTATCGGTTTTACCGGTTATGATTATCCGGAGCTCGGAAAAGCGAGTCTCTCAATGACTGATGATGAATTCCTCGGCCTACTTGAATCACTGGCTGAATTTGCTAAATATATTCCGGGTTTCAAAGACAATTACTGGTAAATGTAATACAAGCACACGCCGGTGGAGATAGCGGTGGTGGAGCGGAAGTACAAGAAATAAGATGGAAACGCCGGTGTTCAACAGCTATGAGATTCAAAGGTAAGATGTATTGCCGCTAACGGTGAACCAGGAAAGGGATTCCTGATCCCGGATGTCTCAGATAATTTACCCAAATTGTACGTCGTTAAAAAATGGCCGTCAGATATATTACGTTGGTATTACCATTCAGGATGTAAAAAAGGTAAAATCATTTAACTACTTAGTGGAACTCAGCCTAGAAGAGGAGCAACAGATGGAAGACAAGAGGGGTGTGAAAAACCGTCTACTATTTGCTGAACGGCGGTTAGATGATTTAAGGAAGTTAGGAGGAGAAGAAGGAGACTTAGGACCAGTTTCAGAAGTAAAAAGGCAGCAACCAATGCAAGAATTCTTTTTCCATTTGGTTGGTGCAATTGAATTCTTGGCACAAACTATCAATGATATTAGGCCACTAATCAACAACGAAGAAGATGTAACTCCCCGTGCAATCTGCCGAGAATTGCCAGATGGCGACCCCATAAAGGCAATACTCAGCAAACTTCATCCTCAAACCCATGGTAAACCACTAATGAAAGACCCATATTCCGAAGAAGCATCACATTTCAGAATTATACTATTGAGAAATCGAGTATGCCACCACGGTCGCAATCCATTCCATTTTCAAACTGGGTCGCCATCCTGTAGTCTATTCCTCGATCCGAGAGATAGACAAGAAAAAGATGGGTCAAACAAATCGACAATTGAAGAATTGTCTCATTTTTGGAGATTAGTAAACGATAAGTGCGAGCAGATTCTATCAATAGAGTAAAGCGAAGTCCTCAGAAGATTTCTTGGCTTAAGTGTTTAAGTCTAGCCTTGTCTGACACCATCACTTAAATTCACAACATTGAACAGAAAGCCAGAGTGTTTCTCATCAACCCAGCTTTGTCTATTGTGAGGTATGTTTTGTTTATCTCAGTACAAGTGATAAAATCTAGATGAATCGCTGCCTGGTAACATTATTGGTTCTCGCCTTGTTACCGGATGCCTTTCATTTGTTAGGAGAGTGCACGTGAAGTACAAAACAGTATTGTTTGATCTCGACGGAACACTTCTGGACACACTCAAAGACATAGCCGATTCAGTGAATAAGGCACTGAGTCACTTCGGGTTTCCGAAGCATGAAGTCGAGGCCTACAAGCACTTCATCGGTGATGGTAGGGAGGCCATGGTTAGCCGTGCACTTCCGGAACATTGCCGAGATGAAGCAACGGTAAGCAAATTAGTCACCGAAATAAACGAGGAATACGCCAAACACTGGGCCGACAATACCCGGCCGTACAGAGGTATTCCGCGCTTGCTGGATGCCTTGACCATCAGGGGCATTAAAACAGCGGTACTATCGAACAAGCCAGATGGTTCCACTAAACTAATGGTATCTAAACTGTTATCGCGCTGGAGATTCGAAGTCGTGGCGGGAGCCCAGCCTTTTATACCTAAGAAACCCGACCCAACCGCTGCCTTGCAGATAGCGCAACGACTCAATATCCAGTCGTCAGAATTCCTATATCTGGGTGATTCAGATGTCGACATGAAGACTGCCACCGCGGCAGGCATGTACCCCGTAGGAGCACTTTGGGGCTTTCGCAACGCTGATGAACTACTGACCGGGGGAGCCAAGGAATTGATTAAAAACCCGACCGACCTTCTGAACTTCTTGTAGTACCAAATTCTCATAATACACGAGTCAAATGACTATCAAGGCAGGATTCGAACCTCTACTACCTTTTACTATCAGGCAGAATGTTGATCTCTGCACATTTCATCTTATTATTACCCTGCAATATTCGGCCAGAAAGTTGCGCTTGAACTGGCCATTTGCACCAGCTATCAGGACGGCGTAAAATGGCGAAAGCGATAGGTAAGACCATGCGTGTCCTGATAACAGGTGGAAGCGGCCTTGTCGGCCGGGCACTTGCAGCTAACTTAGCTAGTAATGGCAATGAGGTCATCATTCTCAGTCGACGGCCAGAGCGAATTATCGGTCTGCCGGCGGGCGTTAGCGCGAAATGGTGGGATGGTCATACCACTGAGGGGTGGAGATCTTTAGTCGATGGCACGGATGCCATCATCAACCTTGCCGGCGAAAACATCAGCTCAGGCCGCTGGACAGATGAACGCAAGCGCAGTATTCTTGAAAGCCGTTTGAATGTCGGCCGAGCCCTAGTTCAAGCAGTCGAAGCGGTAACCCACAAACCTCGCGTCGCTATCCAGGCCTCGGGTGTCGGTTACTATGGCCCCTGTGGCGACGAAGAGATAACTGAAGAGACACCGTCAGGGCATGACTTTCTAGCACAGGTCGCCGTAGAGTGGGAGGCCTCTACCGCCTCCTTGGAAACGCTAGGCGTACGGCAGGTAGTCATCCGCACCGGGGTGGTGCTCAGCACCACCGGCGGTGCCTTGCCTCGGATGTTGCTACCATTTCGTCTCTTCGCGGGCGGGCGTTTGGGGAGTGGACGGCAGTGGTTTCCCTGGATCCACATTGCCGACGAAGTGGGCGCCATCCGTTTCCTGATCGAAAACGAGACTGCCAGCGGTCCGTTCAATCTGACTGCGCCAGTTCCACTCTCTAATGCTAAATTCAGCCATCTGTTAGGAGAACGGCTCAGGCGACCAGCACTCATGCCCACACCTGCGTTTGCCTTACGGCTGATCTTCGGTGAGATGGCAACCATCCTCCTTGATGGCCAGCGGGCCATTCCACAACATTTGCTCCAACTGGGCTTTACCTTCCAGTTTCCCGAAGCCGGTTCCGCACTAAAAGACCTCCTTTAACTGAACTGATCCGACAAGAACGTTTAGGGCCTTCTAAAGCTAAGATTACCGGCGACCTGTTCCAGACGGTGTGGTTTGTCGTGGCAATCCTTAGTGCCAGACCCCTTGAGGATAGCGGGATCCACTCTTAATACAGCCCCTATCCTGTCCTAAGGATGGGGGCCACCTCAAACACTCCCAGATACGAAACCCCTATCGCTGTCAGACAGGAAAATACTAAATACTATCTGGAGGGACGAGGCGGCACATCGTGCTTCTTACTTTTAATCAGGGTGTCACAGGTTCGAGACCTGTACGGCCTACCAACCCCTCATTTTGAAGCTAAGTTCCCCCTGGAAAAAAGAATTCCCCTGAAAAACAGCTCCTCTTGAGCACCTGATTCGTGAAAAACGGAGGAGCAAACCATGGATATCAGGACACCAACCCTTGACCAGGTCATCGAGAGTTACATTCTCTGCTGCGCCACCGAAGGCAAGAGTCCCAGGACCATCGAATGGTATTCGGCCAACCTACGGCGTTTCCGTGATTATCTCGAATCGGAGGGACTGGCACTGGGCGTAACCGGCATAGGCACGGGTGAAGCCCGCCGATTTATCTTCCACCTCCAGAACAACGTAAAGAGATGGAAGACCAGCCCCTATGTTCACGACAGCCGGGGCCTGTCATCCTTTTCAGTACACGGGTATGCCCGGACAATCAAGGCGTTCTGGTCCTGGCTCCTTGCCGAGGGGTACATCTCCCACAACCCGATGGTCAAGTTAAGATTACCCAAAACAGAACACAAGGTCATAGCCACGTTTTCACCGGAACAGGTAAAGAGGCTGCTCGATGCTGCAGACAGGAAAACCCATGCCGGTTTCAGGGACTATGTCATGATAATGCTGCTCTATGATACCGGTATCAGGCTGTCTGAACTTACAAGTCTTGATTTCCACAAGATCGATTTCAGCCAGTCGTGCCTGGTTGTGAACGGCAAGGGTAACAGGGAGAGGACAGTCCCCTTCGGCAGGGAGGTCAGGCGGATGCTGTGGCGCTACATGACCGGTTTCCGGCCCGAGCCGGACTCTCCACAGGTAATACAGCTGTTCCTCACCAACAAAGGCCTTCCCTTAAGGCCCCGCGCTGTCCAGTCCATGCTATCCCGTTTAGGGAAAAGGGCGGGTATACCGGAAGTAAGATGCTCACCGCATACCCTGAGGCATACCTTTGCCAAACAGTACCTGATGTGTGGCGGCGATGTCTTTTCGCTCCAGAGGATACTGGGGCATGCTTGGTGTGCCCTACCGGCTGCGGAAGCCAAGAATCCCAATCGACATTGGCGCTAACAGCATCACCTTTGCCATTCCCAGAGGGTAGTAGCCGCCCTCCACCTTACCTGCTGAATCAAAATGCGATAGAAAGGGGAAGGGACTCCCTCTTTTGGTGACTTAGCTGGTCAATAACATCAGCTAACCTTGGGTCGCGTGTCTTCAGTATACTAACGGCAGCTTTTATCTCAGTTGGATTCGGTTGACAGACATACATGTCAGTGTATTATTTCACGCCACTGGATAAAAAGTAAATCTGATCCACAGTCAGATGACCTAGCCTATAACTTCATATTCGCAGTTAGTATATCAGAGCACCGAAAAATAGTTGTGGAACACGACTTAGTTAAGAGTCGTGTTCCACTATAACATATCAGTAATGCTTTTCCCCACCCTATCGCTGCGCAAACCCTAGATATCATTTAGTGCCGGCAGATCGAGAATGATCGCACCATGAAAAACCACCCGGACAACGCCAGTCGAGCGTAATTGAGCCCACCTATTTTTAAAGCATTTCTTTAACAACCGTTTAAAAAGGTACGAAAGTGTGCATTATTGACGCCATAACGCTCTGTTAAGTGTATAATCAGAGCAATATTACAAATAAGGAAGTACCGTACTAGTCCTACTGTCTTGCACAAAGCCTATATTAGTTGAAGTTGGTGCCTTAACATCAGCAGTTTACAAGAAATGGTTATAGGGGTACTCAATTGTGAATGCTACGACTATTGATATCAATGATGTAGGACCAGTGCTGTTTGAACGCAGCAAGCGAGCTAAACGGGTAAATATATCCGTAAAGCCGTTCAAGGGAGCCCGGGTAGCTGTTCCTTATGGATTATCCTTCAAGAAGGCGGCGAAATTCGCACAAACTAAGTCCGATTGGATAAAGATACAACTTGAAAAAATGAAGCAATATGAGAAACAGGGCTGCCTTGACTACAACGCTGCTGTAGTCAAAGACAGAGTAGAAGCCCAAACACTGCTAATAAGAAGGCTTCAGCAGCTCGCAAAAAACAGTGGATTCTCGTATAACAGGGTATTTATTCGAAATCAGAAGACGAGATGGGGGAGCTGCTCAAGTAGGAACAATATCAACCTGAATATGAAACTCGTCAGACTCCCCGATGAATTGATGGACTACGTGATTCTGCATGAGCTTGTTCATACTAGGGTGAAAGACCACAGCAATGGCTTCTGGGCAGAGATGGATAAGCTTGTGGGAAATGGAAGGAAAATGGCATCGAGGCTGAAAAACTATAGTATAGGATTTTATTAATTATGGTCAAATGATTTGGCTGGGTATATAGATATCACGATTTACAGAAAGAGGCGGAAATCCTTATTGTCGAAGGAGATCCATTGAAAATGTAGTAGTCTAGACTTAACCTGACATTCTGGGTAAATTAAATAGAAATAGAGAGAGGAAATATCAGATGAAGTCGCAGCTATCACACTTGTAGTATGATAAGGAAGCGCAAGAATGATAAAGGAGACAGCGATGAATTCAGAACGAGGGGCACTGCAGATTATAAAGGGATCTATGCTCATAGATGGAAAAGGTGACCATCCTATCGAACAAGGGGCTGTGCTTATTGAAGGAACGCACATTATACAAGTGGGAATCGCTCGTCAGATCACCATACCGGAAGGCGCAAAAGTGGTTGAGCATTCCTTTCCAGAGTGCTCTATTCTGCCAGGACTGGTCGATACTCATAATCATTTGAACATGCCTGGAGATGGTCGAGGGATTCTTGAGGTGATGGCAGAACCAGATGAAATCCTCCTGTTACGTTCGGCACAAAATGCCCGCATTGCGCTGCAGAGCGGGGTAACTACAATGCGCGATAATGGCGGTCGGAATAAAACCACTTTCTATCTTCGGGAGAGCATTAGTACAGATATGACTGTGGGACCTAGGCTTAATCTTTGCGGATGGCCCATCACGATCACAGGTGGACATTGCTTTCCGATGGGAGGTGAAGCTGACGGGATTGATGGTGTGAGAAAGGCTGTGCGACAGGTTATTAAAGCTGGAGCCGATTATATCAAAGTGATGGCGAGTGGTGGAGAAACTCCCAATACCTTTCCACTCCTTCCATCATATACTCTAGAGGAACTGCGTGTCCTTGTTGATGAGTCTCACCGCTTTAGTAAGCTGACAGCGGCACATTGCACTTGTACGTCAGCAGTTGTGAATGCCCTGGAGGCAGGAATCGATATGCTTATCCACTGTCCCTTGAGGGAGTCAGACGGATCTTGGAAGCCACAGCCGGATATAATTGAGAGAATTGCCAAGGCTGGCGTTTGGGTAAACCCTACTCTCCACTCACCGAGGAGTCGTTATTTGGCCCTTTGTAATAGACAGGAAAAGGAAGGACCAAATCCCGAACTTGATGTAGAGATTGCCGAACTGAAACAGAGATTGGAAAACAAGAACGAGAATGTCCGACAGATGAGGAATGCTGGTGTGAAGCTAGTTGCTGGTAGTGATAATGGTTGGGGATATAGCCGATTTGGTGAATTTGTTTATGAGATCGAAGCGATGCACAGGGCCGGTCTTTCACCCATGGAGGTGATCCTTTCTGCTACCCACTATGCTGCAGATTCCCTTGGATTTGGAGATATTGTTGGGACACTAGAACCACGGAAAGAGGCCGATATCCTTGTTGTCGAAGGGGATCCATTTAAAGACATCATGGATCTGATGAATGTGAAAGCTGTATTCAAGGCTGGAGACAGAATCCGGTAAGGTCATGGTATATCCTCCTTTTCAATTGATTGGTTTTTCTATATGGCAGGATATGCCGATTCCTTTCTGCACCACTTTCGGGACACCACCCCTAACATGTCAGCAATGCTTTTCCCTGTCTATCGGTGCACGAATCCTAGGTTATCTGGTGTCGGTATATCGAGAAGTCTCGTACCCTGAGGAACTCCCCCTACAACGCCAGTCGAGCACCATTGGCCGTTCAAATCTTGATCCGAATTACCCACAGACGGTATAAAGCTAGGTTCTTGTCCCCCAAAGTATCTCCCTAGGTGATCAGACAAGTTCACATGTGGTCAGGATATCTATGACTCTAACTTAAGAAGTGGTATCACTTATGGGGGCAGGTCAGCCGTTTAATTGACCATCAACCAATAAGAAGGTAGGATATGATTGGGAATTGCCGCCAACCATTGGATATAACCAGGAAGAATGACAATAAATAGATTAGTTAGCCTACTTAAAAAAGCGAAACGTATTCTACAAACTGAGGGCCTGATATCTCTAATCAAAAAGGGATTCACCTTCCTCAGGGTCTGCTCCTTCAGTTACGGAACTTATTACTGCTATGAACATACCCTCAAGGAAAGAGATGAAGCTGACTTTCTGCCCAAGCTATATGATATCACCCTCAAGATAATCGTCTCAAAAGAAGAAGCCGATAAACTAGTGAGTAGTGGTTTTGACTTTGGCTCTTATTTCAGTACGATCAAGGATTGGCTGGACAAAGGAGCGATAGTGTTCTGTATTTTTGTTGGGCGGGAGCTTGCCCACATCGGATATGCTTGTCTCACTGAGGAAGCCCACAAAAACTTGGAGCCACCTTACCGAGTTAACTTTATAAACAACGAGGTTTCCACCGGGGGTACGATAACGATTCCAAAATACCGGGGAAATGGTCTCATGACGTATGGCGAGTTTAAAAAGTGTCAATTTCTGAAAAGTAAGGGGATAACTACCGACCGATATGCCGTGGCCACAAGTAACCTTGTCCCCCAGAGGGTAATGGCCAAATTTAGCCCCAAGATTTATGCCAAAGCCTACTATTTGAAAGTCTTGGGCTGGAGATTCTGGAAGGAAAAACCACTTGTTGGTAGCTAGCCATCTATATCTTCCACATTTAATACCGTTCTATTGGTGATTTAGCTTCAGGTGGTACTTCTTAGTACCGCCTTGTCTTTTGTAGCGGCGGGAAGTCCGTTAGCGAAAATTACTTTGCCTCGGATAAGAACTTACAAATTCCATGATTCGTAATTAGCCAGAATACAGAAGTCCGGCATAATGGCCATTACACGATTAATTGAAGTGTTTAAATTAGTCAAACAAATATACATTAGGGTGACATTACTGGGATCGGCACACCCCGATAATTAAGTGTTTCAAATATTACCTGGGGGTAATCTTCTGCCTCCAGTGTTATCTCGACAAGTTGAATATGCCACAAAGACTAGCATTGATGCCTTCCTGAAGCAGGGTTATAATGCAACTACCAATCGATAAAAGGAGGTGAAAATGATAACCGGTATTCAGCATTTTAGCTGGACAGTAAGCAATCTTGAGGAGAGCGTCAGCTTTTTCCGAGATATTCTAGGACTGGAAGTGACTTCAATAAGAGAAGGCAGAGGAAATCGCGCAGAGAAATACATGCAGATACCTGGTGCTCGTCTACGAATTGCTAATGTAATTACTCCTGATTTTGAAGATGGTAATATCGAGCTTATAGAGTATACTGCACCTGAGAGTAAAAAGATTGACATGACGATGTGCAACCCCGGTATGGCGCACCTTGGATTAGAAGTAGATGACCTTCAGAAGACATATGATGACTTTACCTTAAAAGGTGTTGAGATTCTTCATCCACCTCTCTGGCATGACGGCGGTGTTCTCAAAGGTTGGGGGGCTTTCTTCTTTAGAGGGCCAGACGGTATCACCATGGAGGTAATGCAGCGTCCCAGTGGAGTTGGGGTGGATCCGGCAACCGGATTCGTTAAAGAGTCATTCCATTAACAGACCTAACCTAATAGGAGATTTCCTTAAGTCCAATCGCAAGATTTTAGAGATCAAATATAGGAGGTATTCATGAGTATTCCCGGACACCATCTTGTTGTTGACGGTGGATTCATGGCTTAAGCAGCATTGACAAGTCCGCCAATAGGATTACAATAAAGACTTCAATAAGTTAATACTCGAATAGCGTGGGAATGGGAGTGATAAGGTGATGAAGGGCATCAGTTTTACCGTTAATTACGGTGGTTGGCGTTCTTTTTGGAGAAAGGTTAGTAATATAGGAAGGAATAGGGAATGGCCAGGCTCATTGATTTAACTGTCACCATCAGCACTAAAGGTCACTTAAAGGTGATGCCCCAAATAACCTACTGGACTCATAGAGAGCGTGCTGAACTAAGAGCCGAGAGTTTTGGCTTCAAAGTGAGTGATTTCCACGATGGCGGTTTTGCTGCCTGGGAAGATATCGCCATGCCGGCTCATCAGGGCACTCACCTCGATGCTCCTTGGCATTATGCCCCCACCTCGGAGGGCAAACCAGCCAAAACCATCGACAAGGTACCTATTGAGTGGTGTTACGGTGACGGGGTACTGCTTGACTTCTCCTACAAGGGTAGGGGAGAGGGAATCACTGCCAAAGAAATCCAAGGGCAACTCAAGAAAATTGGCTGCCAATTGAAACCTCGCGATATAGTCTTAATCAGGACTGATGCCACCAAGTATTACGGCGAGCCGAACTATGAAAATCTGGGAGTTGGTGTCACTGCTGAAGCGACCGGTTGGCTAATCAACCAAGGCATAAAAGTAATGGGGATTGATGCCTTCACTTGGGATAAACCATTCGACATGATGCTCAAAGGAAAGCGGGAGGAATTCTGGGAAGCCCATTATCTGGGGAAGGAAAAGGAATACTGCCATGCCGAAAACTTGGCCAATCTGGACCAAATTCCAGTACCCTTCGGTTTTAAGGTTTGTCTCTTTCCAGTAAAAATCGAGGGTGCAAGCGGTGGTTGGGTCAGAGCAGTAGCCATTGTCGAGGAATGAATGTATGTAGTCAGTAAAACTGGGACACTTCGGGCCTTTAGATTTATGGACACTTCAAAGGCCGTTGCCTTTCTCTCTGGCATTTCTATTATAGTCCTTTCTTGCCTCCGAGGCTTCAAGCTATTACACCGGGCAGACAATGCTTTACGATGGCGGCATTAATATTGGAACACTGTAGATAAATGTAGTGAGTATTAAACGGAGGTTACAATGATGAATATTCGAGAACGTTTCCTGGCTACCATGACTTTTAAGGAACCCGACCGAGTCCTACTTTGGGAAGCAGGCTACTGGGCGGATACATTGAAACGTTGGTATGGGGAGGGGCTACCAAAAGTAGATGGTATTCCCGATGATGCTGTCGGGTCATGTTCCGTTCTTGCAGAGTCAATTGGTATTCTCCCGGGGCGATACGTTGACCACGATGTTCATAGTTATTTTAAGATGGATAGTGCCGTGGTTCGAGTACCATTAAATATTGGGGCTTATCCTCCCTTCGAGCGGAAAGTCATCGAGGACCATGGTGACTGGTATATTTGGCAGGACCCAGATGGCTGCCTACTGAGGGAGACTCGACACAGAGGCACCTTACCATCTATTGTCGATATGCCCGTGAAGACCAGGGAAGACTGGGAACGCTACAAAGCAGAACGGCTCAAACCCACCTTGGAAGGCAGACTGCCTGATAATTGGGATGAATTAGTTAAGGAATATAAAAACAGGGATTACCCCCTGTGGCTTGGCCAGCGCCATGGATTTTTCGGCACACCCCGCTTCCTGCTGGGTGAGGTTGAGGTGCTCACCATGTA
>SDBT01004591.1_pt1 | contig 23395 bp, 21 predicted proteins | sample 2277101 | NCBI WGS metagenome assembly SDBT01 (sample SAMN10404973, study PRJNA504765) | marine sediment metagenome | isolation source: marine sediment core GS10_PC15, 103 cmbsf | place: Arctic Ocean: Southern Knipovich Ridge | collected 2010 | reverse complement strand
AGAAGCGCCCCACCCCTTCCCGAAGGGCTGTTGGAGCAGCGGCGAGCCGCCAGGCTACCGGCGTTCACCGCCCCTACGTCGACGTCCGCCCGCGTCATTCCAACACAAGAGGCTCCTGCTCCCGACGCGGCCGTTGGAGCGCTGGAAGCCGGGAAGGACTCCGAGAAGTCCGAGAAGGTGGTGGATCTCCGGAGCGCCGCGGCGTCTCGCTCCCGGGCTCAAGCTGCCAGGAGGCCTGCTCCACGCAAGCTCGAACAAGCAGAGACAGAAGAAAAACCCAAGGAAAAACCCAAGGAAAAACCCAAGGAAAAACCACTCGAGGGCCTGGACGGGATCGAGGGCCTGGACGTGGTCGAGGGACCGAAAGGGCTCGATGGCCTGGATGAGGCCAGCGGTGATGAGATTTTCCCGGGTGGGTTGGGTCTTGACATACGCATCCCCAACGCGGACAATTCTGATGCAGTTGAAGAAAAAATCCGCGAAGAGGAAAAAAACTAAGGAGACGAGACCGGCACGGATCGAGACGCTTCCGACGGCGACACGAGAGACGGTCGCCCTTGAGGGGCACGATGCTTTTTGAAGGCGGGCAGCCATGTCTGGCGAGAACGAAGGCGGCGGCAAGGGCGGAGCGGACGGAGGGATAGAGGCCGACCTGCGCTTTCCGTGGGAAGGGACGCCGGACCAAGACGAGCAGATCGAAGACGACACCGACGGCAGCCTCGAGACCGAGGAGCATCAAGCACAGGAGATGCGCGAGATATTCGGGACCTCGTTCCCGCAGTATCTCCAGCCCATCGAAGAGCTCGTGGAGCAGATCCTCTCCGGGAAGGGAGATTCGGAGTCGGTCGAGGCGCTGTTGGGGATGCTCTCCTCTCTCATGACCGCTTCCTCGCGCATGGGATTCGATAACGTCAACGAGCTGCTGGACCGGCTGCACACGCAGGTTTCGTCGCTCGATCCGGATCTCGGCGATCCAGTGGCGCCCCAGACGCGCGAGGGGATCCTCGGGGACCTCCTGGAGCTTCAGGACGTCATCTCGCAGATGGGCGGCGAGGCCGCGCCGGGAGAGCGCCAAGAGACGATCTTCAGCGCCCTGAAGAACAAGGAGGGAATCGGCGACCTGGTCCTGCGGCGCCTGGGCGCGGCCGGTCTCACCACCGTGAACCAGCTCCGCATGGCCCAGCCCGAGGAGATCGCGCAGGTCTCCGGACTCGATCTCAAGATCGTCCGGAACATCCTGCGCCTCCTGTCCGATGACGTGCCCGAGGAAGTGCCCGAAGACGTGCCCGAGGAGGTCAGGTCGCTTCACGAAGAGGTCCTGCAGAAGCTGCGAGCAGAGGTGGAGGCCGAGGCTTCCGTCGAAGATCTCAAGGCGGAGGTCCGCCGTCTGCGCTCACTTGTCTCGGAACACCGCGCGGAGCTGCGTACCCTCGACAACAGCCGGAAAGAGAAAAATGATGCATCGAGGCTCCTTTCGGCGCGTACGGCCGAGCAGACTGCAATTCTCGACGATCTCCACACAAAACGCGGGGACCTGGCACGCAGATGCGCTTCGTCCGATGAGGCGGTACAACGTCAGGAAGTCGGGCTGGACGCGATCCGCCGGGAGCGACGGAAATTGGAAGTGCGTACGGCGGGTCTCAATCGCGCGATCGGCGGGCTCGCGGACAGGCTCGGAAGGCTCAGGCGATCGGTCGCAAAGGGACGGTCGGTGGAGTGACACCTGCATCGCCGACGGTGTGAGACAGGACGATTTGACTGGAGCGTTCATGCCTTTCCTGGACGTGAAAAAGCAGCAGCTCCAATGCAAGATCGTCTACTATGGCACTGGAATGGGAGGGAAGACCACGAACCTGCGCGTTGTGCACCAGAAAACGGATCCCAAGATGCGCGGAAAGCTGCTGTCGCTGGAGACCGAAACCGAACGGACTCTCTTCTTCGACTTTGTTCCGCTATCGGTCGGAAAGATAAAGGGTTTCGACACGCGTTTCAGCTTCTATACCGTGCCCGGGCAGTCGTTCTACAACCTGACGCGCAAGGCGATCCTGAAGGACGTGGACGGCATCGCCTTCATCGCCGACTCCCAGGAGCTTCGGATGGAAGCCAACATCGACAGCATTCTGAACCTCGGGGAGAATCTTCTCGAACACAACATTCACCTGAAGGACCTGCCGCATGTCATCCAGTACAACAAACGGGATCTCGAGGAAATCGTCCCCACCGCCGAGATGCGCGTGGAGCTGAATCGTTTCGGCGCTCCGGACTTCGAGGCCATCGCCATTCAAGGGCGGGGGGTCTTCGAGACGCTCAGAACGATCGTGACCAAGGTGGCCGAAAAAGTGGTAAAAGAACTGAATCTGTGAGGCGAAAATGGACTCTAAGAACGACGGCCGGCTGCAGAAAAAGTCCGAGGCTGAAGAATCCACGGCAGGAAGAGATGGACCGTTGCTCCATGAGACCGTCCAGCGCCTGTCCCGGATGATCGGAGACCTGGAAGATCAGCTCGAGAGGATGCTCGGAATCAACGAGGCGCTCGAGAGGGATCTGGACAAGGAGAGAAAGAAGACGGCCAGTGTCCAGCAGGAACACGACAAGCTGCTGGATCGGTTGAGGCGGTCCGACGAGGAGAACGCCTCCCTCGAGGATCTGCGTGCCGAGGTGGGACATCTAGGGCACGAGCGGTCGCGATTGGCCGCGACGATCGAGGAGCTGGGCCGTCAGTTGGCGGAGTCGGAGCAGGAGAACAGGAAGCTCAACCTCCTTGCCCAACGGATGCGCCTCGAAAGGGATGACACCATCGAGGAGCTTCAGAGTGTGGAGGCGCAATTCGACCACTCCATGGAAATCGTGTCCGACATGAAAACGCGCCTGGTCGCCTTGGCCGAAGAGCGTGAAGCGTTGGTAGGCCGCCTGAAGGCCATGGATGCTCAGCTCAAGATGACTGATGAACAGCGTGAATCGCTGAGATTAGAGGTCGAGGAATCCAGGGACGCGCTGGAGGAGATCCGACGCCAGGTCGCCGACGCCTGCGTCCTGTCCCAGCGCTACTACTATCAGCAAGATGAAAATGAGCAGGAAAATCCGCATGATGGATAGGCGCAGCGACAGCGGTGCCGGCGTCGAGTCGCCGCAGGGCGTAAAAGGAGAGGCCCTCATGGCGGCCGTCGAGCTCAGGCGCCGCAAGCAGGAGTCGTGCCGCCGGCTCGGGCAGCTCGAGGAGGAACGGCGCGTGCTCGGGGAGATCCGTGATTCCCTCGCCTCGGAAGAAAAGGCCCTCGCCCGGCGTCTGATGAGGGCCCGAGAGGAGGTCGATCGCATCGCCGGAAAGATCGACTCCATGACACGACGCGGCATCGAGATGGGAGGAGAGATAGAAGATATAGAACGCGAGATAGCCATTCTCGATCGCAGGTGCTCGGAGAACGCCCTGAACGCCAGGGAGCTGACGAGCGAGATCGCCTCGGCTGAAAAGGATCTCGCCGCCTGCCGGAACGAAATTTCACATGCGACGCAGGAGCTGGAGACGGGCCGTACGGTGCTCGCCCAAATGGACAAGAAGCTCTCGTCCGGCGTATCGAGGCACTGATCCGAAGCGGTGGGGAATAAGGAGCAGAAAAGATGGAGTCGGAACGTACAGCCATCCTCGTGGGCCTCGGGCAGAAGGTCCAGCGGATCCGCCTCGAAAACGGCGAGCAGATCCGGTTCGTCCACGTGCCCGACACGCAGAGAGCCATCGAGGAAATCAGGGCTCGCTCCCCGCAGCTGGTCGTGGTCGACGCATCCCTCGACAAGGCGGCATCCGGAGGTTTCACGGACGACGTCCTCGATCGCTTGCCCGATTTCCGCTCCCCGGTAATCATTGTGAAACTCGAGCCCCCGAATCCAGGGCTTTCCATCCATGAATGGAACGCCGCGAACGAACATTTCATCACGCGGACAGTCCCACCCGAACGTCTGAGGCAGGAGATCGAGCGATTGTGCGGCCAGACTGCACAAGCTACGATGAGAGCCGAGGAAGCTCATGAGGAAATTCGAAGTATCGGATATAATAATTGTGTCGAACGGGGAAAGCGAGTTATCCACGTCCAGACCGAGGTCCTGGGAGAAGACGAGATCATGATCAAGACCACGATCCTGGAAGAAGGAGCCGTCGTCGACTCCATCGTCCAGAGCTGTCGGCAACACCAGGACGATATCGTTCGTTCGATGAAGATTGCGGAATCGCAACACAGTTCCGCGCTCGCGAAGGTGAAGCGCGGAAAATACGATTGAGGGTTCGCCATGGCGGTAATTGACATCAAGAACCAGATCATCCAAGGGAAGATCGTATATTACGGTCCGGGACTCTGCGGCAAGACCACGAACCTGGAGTACGTCAACAGCACTATCCAGACCAGCCAACCGATGATGTCGCTGGCCACCGAGGGCGACCGGACCATCTTCTTCGACTTCCTCCCCATGGAGCTCGGAAAAATCCGCGGAATTTCCACGTCGTTCAAGCTCTATACGGTTCCGGGACAGGTCCGCTACAATCTCACCAGAAAAATGGTTCTCAAGAACGTGGACGGAGTGGTGTTCGTCGCTGATTCACAGCGCCCGATGCTGGACTCCAACATCGAGAGCTTGAATAACCTGTACAGCAACTTGAACGAGCTCGGAATCAACCCCGACGACACCCCCATCGTTCTTCAATACAACAAGCGCGATCTGCCGAACCTCTTCTCGCCCGAGGAGCTCGACGCCGCCCTGAACTCCAAGGGTTATCCGACTATGCTGGCCAGCGCGGTGACCGGCGAAGGCGTGCTCGCCACTCTCAAGCAGATCTCGAAGATCGTCTTCGACAAGTTCTCATTCGCCTTCGGGAAAAGGCTCGAGGCCCAGACGCCGAAAGCCCAGACAGCGAAGCCGGCCAAGGCACCCGTGCCCATTGGACCTGTTCCTATTGCACCTGTTCCCATTGCACCTGTACCTATTGCACCTGTGCCCATTGCCGGCGCCGCGAAGACCGCCGCGGCTCCTCCGGCCAAAGCCAAGACTGCGAAGCCGGCCGAGGTGCCTGTTGCACCACCACCCGTCGACCGCTCGTTGGACGCGCTCGAGCGGGCGATCGAGAATCAAAATGCAAAGCTCTCACAAGTCCTCGAACAGAACTCGAAAATACTCAAGGCTCTCGCTGCACACGCACGACGCGAGGAAGAATTCAAGAAACATCAGCAGAAGATGGAGAAGTCTCTGGCTGCCCTGGAATCGACACAACGAAATCTGCCAACCGGTGCAGATCTAGTGGATTTCCGCAAGGAGGCTGCACGGCTGCTGGAGCAGGCCAGGAGCGGCCCGGCCGCCGGGAAGGAGATCGAGGACCTTCGCAAGGCCGTGAGCGAGCTGGCCGAGCAGGCCAGGAGCGGTCCGGCCGCCGGGAAGGAGATCGAGGACATTCGCAAGGCCGTGAGCGAGCTGGCCGAGCAGGCCAGGAGCGGTCCGGCCGCCGGGAAGGAGATCGAGGACATTCGCAAGGCCGTGAGCGAGCTGGCCAAGCAGGCCAGGAGCGGTCCGGCCGCCGGGAAGGAGATCAAGGACCTTCGCAAGGCCGTGGACGGGTTGGTGGACCAGACAAGACCGAGCGTCGCGGCGGAAAAGAAGCTCGTGCAGCTTCACGAGGATGTTTCCAAGCTCCGCGACGTCCTGTTCGACAGGATTGGAGCGGCCGTGTCCGAGCTCCGGGAGGACATCACGAAAGTAGCAGAGGCACGAATTCCACCGCCGGTCGAGGAGATAAAAACCAAATCCGCCACTGATGGGGAGACAGTTGCTGAAGAGAACGTCGTAGCCGATCTGGAGCCTGCCCCCGACGAGGAGGCCGTGGCCGACCTGGAGCCGTCCCCCGATGAAGAGGCCGCGGCCGAAGAGGAACCGCCCCCTGACGAGAAAGCAGAGGCCGAAGAGGAACCGCCCCCCGACGAGAAAGCAGAGGCCGAAGAGGAACCGCCCCCCAACGAAGAGGACTTCTCCGAGGATCCCCGACACAAGAACGCAGCTCGAATCGCGCGGGTGATGGTGGCGGACCTCGCTCTCTATTACTCGGACGACATCGCCGAGGGGATCAAGACGGGCGATATTCTCGAGCGGCTCGAGAAACAGTTCGAGGAGATGCAAAAGACCTTCGAGATGCGCGTACCGGAGGACGTCAGGGCGAAAAAGGACTATCTCAAAGAGGCCATCGACAACTTCATCGAGAAGAAACGAAAAGCTCTGGACGTCGAGTGAGTGTTGGAGCCCTGCTCGGGCGAGGACAACATGGCCCCGTCCCAGAAAGGCATCTGCGGAGTTGAAGATCATCCATGGTGAAATCCGACGTCCAAACGGGAAGAACGAATTCCGCCTCCCACTTCGTTCGAGGCGTGTGTCGGGCGACATTCTTTCTCGGAAATGCGCTTCGTAGGACCGTCGATCTGGCCCTGTTCCCGTACCGGACGATGTCGAACAGAGTCCTGCGGCGCAGAAACGATGTAACCGGAGCGCGGAAGACCAGGCTCGCGGGAAGCGACGGCGCGGAAATCCCGGAGGCTCTTCTCGACGCCCTTAGCGACCCGGACCCCGCGGTGCGCAGCTCATCCCTGGGCGCGATCGGTGGATTCTCGAAAGAGGAAACCACTCTTGTCGTCCTGGAAGCCCTCCACGATCCTGAACCGACCGTTCGCTGCGCCGCGGCAGCGGCAGCAGCCCGAACGCGCGCTTCCTCCACGGTGTTCTCGCTGATCCTCCTGCTTGACGACCCCTCGCTGGAGGTCAAACGCGCGGCCGAGGTCGCGATAGAGAAAATAACCGACCACAAGTTCAGCCTCGATCCGACCAAGAGCGCATCTGTTCGTAGAAAGAAGATCGACACCCTGAAGAGCTGGTGGAAGAAAGAGCGCTTCGCCAGGCTCGCAGCGGAGATCGAGACCGTAGTGAAGTCATGACAAGAGACGGCAAAGATGATGGGAGGCCAGGCCCAAGCAGCGGCACATCCCTCCCCTCCATGAACGTCCAGGAGCATCTCCGCGCGACGGAGAAGATCATTCGAGCGCTGAGGAAAGATCTGGATTACTACCGCTCACAACACGACGCCCTCTTGAAGGAACGGAACGATCTTCTGAGGGCGATGACCCGGCTGGAAAAACAACGGGATGCGCGCGACGGCCTGGAACTCGAATTGCGCTTCACGAGAGACGAGCGGGATCGCCTGACCCGGGCGCTGTCCGAATTCCAGCGGGAGAACGAGAAGTCGGCGTCCCGCTGCGACCGCCTGGAGGCCGATCTGGCTGACGAGCGGCGAATACGCGGCGAGGAGCAGGAGGCGATCATCTACCTCGAGGCGCAGATCGAGCAACTCGAATCGATCGTGGAGCTGTTACGCGCGCGTGAGGAATTCAGGGAATGAGCCGGGCCGTCACCCGCCGGTTCTTCGCCCGATCCTCCTCCGTACGGTTCGATGCGATCGGCGCAGTCGCTCCAAGGCTCTTGATCACGAAGCGTTCTTGTGGAATGCCGCGGCTCACGAGCATTTTCATCACCAACGTCGCCCTGAACATGCCCAGCCTGATGTTTCTATCGCCCCTTCCTCCGATGGACGAATGCCCCGTGAGCTCGATCCGATATGTGGGCTGCTCTCGAAAGGAATCCAGGATGGCGTTCAGCCTGGCGGCATCCGAGACGATCGGACGGCCTTCACCGCTGTTGAATGTGATCGGAAGCAAGAACTCCCTCGTAGGTTCTTGACCGTCCTGCGATCCCGACTCCTCCCCCTTGTCCGCCACCGCCGTGGCGGGAGCGGGCGCCGCATCGGACGAGGCGGGCGTCGCATCGGACGGGGCGGGCGTGGCATCGGACGGGGCGGGCGTGGCATCGGATGGGACGGGCGTCGCATCGGACGGGGTGTCGGGTTTTTCCTTCACGACTGCATCGGGAACCACCTTGCCGGGCGTCTCGGGTGCGAGAGCGCTGTCGGGCACGGCCTTCTCCTCACCGTTGCCCGACATGACGATCAGGCCGATGACAGCAAGAACCACGACTCCGCACCCGGCGACCAGAGGGACGAGCCACTTCGGTCTCGCCGCGGCCGGCTTCGCGACCTCTTGCTCCCTGGATTCAGCCACGGGAGCCGCGGAAGGAGCGGGCTTCACGTCCTCGACCACGGAAGGTGGTTGTGCAGGTGCAGGTGCAAGTGGCGCCGCCGGCCGGGGCCCGGCCGCGAGCGAGACGATCTTGTCGAAATCGACGCTATCGACCGACGATCGGCCGGTGGATGGATCGCGAAAGTGGAGGACCGGCGGCATTCCGTCACCCTTGTCGGGCAGCACGACCAGGGGCTTGTCGAAGTCCTTGTACCGGTTCATGAGGAACGCCATGAACTCGAGGCCTTCGACGGGTCCGATCGTCATGCCCACGATCAACAGGCGCGGATCGAGCTCCCCGACCAGCGACAGCACCTTCTCCATGGAGGTATCGAAGACGAGCTCCACATCGAGACGGCTCAGCTCGGCGAACTCCTCCTTGTATTCCTCGCGCTGGCTTTCAGAAACAAAGCACAGAACGTATCTCGATCGGCTCATCTATCGCCTCCTGTTCCTTCCAATATTCGAAAAAGCACAACACTGAACACAGCTTCAAGCCCGGATCGAGTAGTATGTTTCAAGATACCTGAATCGTCAACCAGGATTTGGGTCGCGGTAGGGGCGCCCCTACCGCGACCCAAGATTGACGATTGACGTCTCGTCCCCGATTGAGGTAGGGTCTTTTCCAACACACACAAGGGAGGAAGGAATCATGAAAAGGATTCACTTGATGATCGCTGCCATCGTTCTTGTCCCCTGTTGGGGCCAGGCCCAGGAGCCTGGTGCGGCCGGGGCCAGCTTCAAGGTACTCGACGCCAAGATCTGTAGTGGCGTGCAGGACAAGGAGGCCGTCGACGAGAAGACGACTTTCAACACCGGTGAGAAGGCCTGGCTGTGGATGAAGGTCAGACCCGCGGGTGAGACCACCATGCAGATAAGATGGTCTCTAGACGGAAAGACGGTGTATGCCATGGACCCGGTGCCCGCTCGCCTCGGCCGGCTGTGGTACTATAAGACGCTTCACAAGCCGGGCGAATGGCAAGTCGATGTCCTGGATGCCAGCCAGAAGGTGGTGCATTCCGAGAAATTTACCGCGGTCGGCGAGGCCGGGGAGAAGACCGCCGTCGCACCCCCCTCCAGGACAGCCGCGACCGGGACCGCCGCCACCACCGAGGAAAGCGATCATGTCGAGGTGGTGGAGCTCAAGCTGGCAGAAGGTGTGGAAAACCGGGATCCAGTCCGCGCGGGGACCTCCTTTGCAAAGGGCGGCAGAGTCTACACCTGGATGAGACTGAAGGTGAAAGATCCCGAGACCACCATCAAGTTACGCTGGTCGCTGAACGACAAGGTGGTGTCCACGAGTGAACCCGTCACGGTCAAAGAATCCCCTGCTTGGCGAACCTGGCTGTACAAAACGATGTACAATAGCGGTGACTGGAAGGTGGAAGTTCTGGACGCCGAGGACAAACCCGTCTATGCCGAGAACTTCACCGTGAATTGAACTTCCACTGGTTCGCAGAGCAGAGTGCGTTCTCGACGATGCCGGCGTCGGTCAGATTATCGATTGCCCGGGCAACGTCCTGGGCGGTGATGACGGCTCCGGGGTAGATCAGCAGAACCAGCGGCCGGGGCTCGGACAGCTTCTCCCAGAGGGTCACCAGGTCGTCGGGTTCGTCCCTGGCCTTGTCACGGGTCACGATCGCCCTGGCCTCTCCAATTGCATACTCGAGGAGATCCGCATCATCGACGCCCTGCAAGCCGACATCGACCGCGCGCACGACGTCATGGCCGCGCTGCACGAGTTGGCGTGACCAGTTGGCGCTCCCGACGTTCTCGTCAAGGAGGAGGCGCACGTTTCCCCGACCTGCGAATGCGGACCGCCGCTTCTCGCTCCTCGGCCTCGACGAGGTCGCGATTGGCGGCGATGTAACTGAGCGCCTCGTCCAGCGCCGCGGCCGGGATCTTCAGGTCGTCGGCGAGCTGTTCGAGAGCGAGGTGAGGCTCGGCCTGTGTCATCGCCAGGATGTCGCTCACGTGCAGCCGCGTTCCTTTGATCCAGGGAGTAGCGCGCCAATCCCCCTGCCGATGGATGAGCCAGCGGTAGCTCGGGCTACGGGGCTGCTCGAGTACGATGGCGTCGTCGGCCGCCTTCGATACACGGTGCCACCGCTCCGACCTGACCGCCACGATGACACGGTTTTCCTCGTGGACCAGGCGGTGGTCCTCGATCATGCGCTCGAGCGCCCTGAGAAACAGCGCGCGCTTGGAAGGAGAATCCGTTGCTGCCATGGCCTGCTCGATCTTCAGGGTGGTTTCGTCGTCCACATCGAAGTTGATTCTCTTGGTCATAATGAGTATAATAGACTCATATTCTACTCAATGTCAAGACCAAGTTGAGGCAATCGGATCGGCCATGTTGTGTTGCACAGTGCGTTGACAATCGCATCAATTCGGATATGCTGGTCGCCCAATCTCACCAGGAGGACTGACGCATGGCGCTCAACCTGGATGCCATCGGCAAGAAGATCGGCCCCAAGACCAGGGACTACACCTGGCGCGACGTGGTCCTGTACGCCCTGGGAGTGGGGGCCGGGTTCGACGATCTCGACTACTGCTACGAAGACCGGCTCAAGGTGATCCCGACCTTCTCGATCGGGGCCGTGTTCGACTTCCTGGCCGAGGCTGCCATTACCTCGGAGGCCAACCTGGCCGGGGTCCTGCACGGCGAGCAGGAGATCATCTTCCACCGGCCGATCCCCAAGGAGGGAACCCTGACCACCGAAGGCGCCATCACGCACATCTACGACAAGGGCGAGGGCAAGGGCGCGCTGGTGGTGGCCGAGGCGGACACCTTGCATTCGAACGGGGAGAAGATCTTCACCAACATCTTCACCCTGTTCTCCCGGCTGGACGGCGGGTTCGGCGGCCCGGCCACGCCTCCCGCCGAGTTCACGTTTCCCGATCGGGATCCGGATTTCGAAAAGCTTGAAAAACCTTCCGTTGACCAGCCGCTGCTCTACCGGCTCTCCGGGGACGTGTTCGCCCTGCACGTCAACCCCGACTTCGCCAGGGCCTCGGGGTTCGAAAAGCCCATCATGCACGGCCTGTGCACCTTCGGTTTTGCCTGCCGGGCCCTGGTGGCCCACCTGTTCCCGGGCGAGCCGGAGCAGATGACGCGCATCAAGGTGCGCTTCTCCAAGACGCTCTATCCGGGCGTGCCTCTCAAGACGCAGATCTGGAAGACCGGCGAGGGAGAGGCGGTCTTCAGGGTGCTGAACACAGACAACGGCGAGGTCGTTATCGACCGCGGCCAGGTGGAGTGGATGGACGCGGCCGAGGCCGAGCGACGTGAGAAGACGGGCGGCATCCGCTTCGACGACCGGGTGGCCATCGTGACCGGTGCGGGCGGCGGGCTGGGCCGGGCGTACGCCCTGGAACTGGCCCGGCGCGGGGCAAAGGTGGTGGTCAACGACCTGGGCGGCGCCCGGGACGGGGACGGTGGAGGCAAGGGCCCGGCAGACTTGGTGGTCGAGGAGATCCGGGCCGCGGGCGGCGAGGCTAAGGCCAGCTACGACAGCGTGTCCACGGTCGATGGGGGGCAGGCCATAATCGACAAGGCGGTCGACACCTGGGGGCGGGTGGACATTCTCATAAACAACGCCGGGATCCTGCGGGACAAGACCCTGGCCAAGATGTCGCTGGCCGACTGGGAGCAGGTCCTGGCGGTGCACCTGGAGGCGGCCTACAACGTCACCAGGCCGGCGCTGATCAAGATGTGCGAGGGCAGCTACGGCCGGATCGTGATGACCACCTCCGCGGCCGGGTTGTTCGGCAACTTCGGCCAGACCAACTACTCGGCCGCCAAGCTGGCCCTGGTGGGCTTCATGAACACCCTCAAGCACGAAGGCGGCAAGTACGACATCCTGGTAAACGCAGTGGCGCCGGTGGCGATAACGCGTCTGACCGAGGACCTGCTTCCGCCCGACCTGGCCGAGAGGCTGAAGCCGGAGTTCGTCGCGCCCATGGTGCTCTACCTGTGCTCCGAGCAGTGCCCCGTCACGGGCCGGATCTTCAACGCCGGCGGCGGCTACTTCTCCAGGGCGGCGGTGGTCTCGGGGCCGGGAGCGGTGCTGGGCAGCGGTACGCAAATACCCTCCGCCGAGGAGGTTGCGGGAGCGATGGAACGTATCCGTTCCTTGAAGGACTTCCGCGAGTTCGACGACACCACCTCGTTCATGGGCTCCATGCTGCAGGCGTTCCAGGGCGGCGGGGTCGAGGAGGCCGGCGAAGACGCCGGCGCCGGCGGAGTCACCGTGGCCGAAGTGTTCGCCCGCATGCCCGAGGCGTTCCACCCCGAAAAAGCCGCGGGCGTTGACGTGGTGTTCCAGTACAGCATCTCGGGCCAGGGCGGCGGAGACTGGCACGCGGTCATCAAGGACGAAAAGTGCGAGGTGGCCGAGGGCAAGCACGCCTCGCCGACCACCACGATCAAGATGGAGGCCGCGGACTTCCTGGACATGATTACCGGGAAGCTCAACGCCATGCAGGCCTACACCAAGGGACAGCTCAAGATCGAGGGCGATCTGATGAAGTCCCAGCTTATCGAGAAACTGTTCCGATTCTGATCGGACGTGGAGAACGAACCATGATCGGTATTACATCCTACGGCGGATATGTCCCCAGGCTGCGGATGGACCGGACGACCATCTACCAGAGCATGGGCTGGTACATCCCGGCCACCGTGATGGTGGCCCAGGGGGAGCGCTCGTTCTGCAACTGGGACGAGGACAGCGTCACCATGGCCGTGGCCGCCTGCCGCGACTGCCTTTCGGGGCTGGACAAGGGCGCCGTGGACGGGCTGTACCTGTGCTCCACCACCCTGCCCTTCGCCGACCGGCAGAACGCCGGGATCGTCAAGGGCGCGCTCAACCTGGCCGACGACATCGTGGCCCAGGACTTCACCTCATCGCTCAAGTCAGGCACCAGCGCCCTGGCGACCGCTTTGGAAGTGGTCCGGGCGGGCAATCAAAAGAACATCATGGTCGCGGCCAGCGACCACCGGATCTCCAAGGCCGCCTCGTTCTACGAAATGTGGTTCGGCGACGGAGCCGCGGCCCTGCAGGTGGGCGACCAGGACGTGATCGCCGAGTACCTCGGCGGCCACTCGGTCTCTGTCGACTTCGTGGATCACTACCGCGGAACGCAAAACCGCTTCGACTACACCTGGGAGGAGCGTTGGGTCCGCGACATGGGCTTTTCGAAGATCATCCCCCAGGCGGTCGAGGGCCTTTTCGCCAAGCTCGGCATCTCGATCGACGACGTGGACAGGCTGATCTTCCCCTGCTTCTTCAAGGCCGAGCACCGCAAGATCGCCGGGAAACTAGGCGCCGCGCCCGACAAGGTGGCCGACAACATGCACGAGGTGTGCGGCGACTGCGGCTCGGCCCACCCGTTCATCATGTTCGTCCGGGCCCTCGAGCAGGCCGAGCCCGGCGAACGCCTCCTCATGGCCGGGTTCGGCCAGGGCTGCGACGCGCTCTACTTCCGAACGACCGAAAAAATCCGCGACCTGCCCGCCCGGGTCGGCATCTCGGGCTGCCTGGACAACAAGAAGACCGATCCCAACTACATGCGTTTTCTGAAGTTCCGCGACCTGATCGAGACCGAGACCGGCATCCGGGCCGAGGCGCCCACCCAGACGGCCGTCAGCGTGCTGTGGCGCAAGCGCAAGATGCTGGCCGGTCTGGTTGGCGGCAGGTGCACCAGGTGCGGCACCCCGCAGTTCCCCCGGATGAACATCTGCGTCAACCCCGAATGCAGGGCGCACGGCGCCCAGGATGACTACGAGTTCGCCGACCGGCCGGCCGCGGTCAAGACGTTCACCGGAGATTTCCTGGCGGTCTCGATGGATCCCCCTTCCCTCTACGGCATGATCCAGTTCGAGGGCGGAGGCCGTATGCTGGCCGACTTTACCGACTGCGAGCTGGACGACGTGTACGTGGGCCAGCCCGTCAGGATGAGCTTCCGCATACGCTACACCGACGACGAGCGGGGCTTTTCGGGATACTTCTGGAAGGCCGTGCCTCAAGCGGGAGAAAAACCCGCGGCTGCGGCCGGCCCGGAGATCCGCCTCGATGGCCGGGTGGCCATCGTGACCGGCGCGGGCGGCGGGCTAGGCCGGGCCTACGCCCTGGAACTGGCCCGGCGCGGGGCCAAGGTGTTGGTCAACGACCTGGGCGGCGCCCGCGACGGCTCGGGCGACAGCAAGGCGCCGGCCGACGAGGTGGTCGAGGAGATCGAGGCCGAAGGCGGCGAGGCCAAGGCCTGCTACGACAGCGTGAGCACGCCCGAGGGCGGCCGGGCCATCGTGGCCAAGGCCGTGGACGCCTTCGGCAGGGTCGACATCCTGGTAAACAACGCCGGGATCCTGCGCGACAAGACGCTGGCCAAGATGGAGCACCAGGACTGGAAGGCCGTGCTGGACGTGCACCTGCGGGGCGCCTTCCACGTCACCCAGCCGGCCCTGCAGCAGATGCGCGAGGGCGGCTGGGGCCGGATCGTGATGACCACCTCGGCCGCGGGCCTGTACGGCAACTTCGGCCAGACCAACTACTCGGCCGCCAAGCTGGGTCTGGTGGGCTTCATGAACACGGTCAAGCTGGAGGGCGAGAAGTACAATATCCTCTGCAACACGGTGGCGCCGATCGCCCTGACCAGGCTGACCGAGGACCTGCTGCCGCCCGACCTGGCCGAGAAGCTCAAACCCGAGTTCGTCGTCCCTCTGGTGGTCTACCTGTGCTCCGAGCAGTGCCAGGAGACCGGCCAGGTGTTCAACGCCGGCGCGGGCTACTTCAACCGGGTGTCCATCGTGGCCAGCCCCGGGCTGGTGGTCGGCCAGGGCGAGACGCCGCCCAGCGTCGAGGACATCCACCGCGAGTTCGAGGCCATCGGCGACATGGCCGGAGCCCAGGAGTTCAGGGACGCCACCATCTCGCTGTCTCCGATGGTCGCTGCCTTCCAGCCACAAGACGACGCTATACGGTAAACGGACCAACGAGAGAACGACAAGGAGAACCCATGGCCACAGGAATAAGGGACAAGGTCGCTATAATCGGCATGGGCTGCACCCGCTTCGGCGAGCGCTGGGAGGTGGGCGCCGAGGAGCTCATCGTGGAGGCCTACGAGGAGTGCATCGAAGACGCCGGGATCGATCCTGCGGAGATCGGCGCGGCCTGGCTTTCGACCTGCATGGAGGAGGTCAGCGTCGGCAAGAGCGCCCTGCCGCTGTCGCTGGCCCTGCGCACTCCGTTCATACCGGTCACCCGGGTCGAGAACTACTGCGCCTCGGGCACCGAGGCCTTCCGCGGGGCGGTCTACGCGGTGGCCTCGGGCGCCTACGACGTCTGTCTGGCTCTGGGCGTCGAGAAGCTGAAGGACACCGGGTACGGGGGCCTGCCCAATCCGGGCTCCAACGCCGGCTCTTTGAACTGGCTGTGGTTCCCCAGGTTCACCGCCCCGGGCATCTTCGCCCAGCTCGCCTCGGCCTACGCCGCCAAGCACCGCATCGACGATATGGATCTCAAGCGCGCCATGGCCCACGTGTCGTCCAAGAGCCACGCCAACGGGATGCTCAACCCCAAGGCGCACCTGCGAAAGGCCATTAGCGTCGAGCAGGTCATGGCCGCGCCGATCATCGCCCACCCGCTGGGCCTGTTCGACTGCTGCGGGGTCAGCGATGGTTCGGCCTGCGCCATCGTGACCACGGTCGAAAAAGCGAAGGAAATGGGCAAGAAAAACCTGGTCTCGGTCAAGGCCCTGCAGCTGGCGCTCAGCTCGGGCGAGGAGATGGGCTTCAACGCCTGGGACTGCGATCACTTCATGACCACCGACATCTGCTCGAAGCGGGCCTACGAGGAGGCCGGAATCACCGACCCGCGCGAGGAGATCAGCATGATGGAGCTGCACGACTGCTTCTCCATCACCGAGCTGGTAACCTACGAGGACCTGCACATCTCCGAGCGCGGCCGGGCCTGGCGCGACGTGCTGGACGGCCGCTACGACCGCGATGGCAAGATCCCGGCGCAGGTGGACGGCGGCCTCAAGTGCTTCGGCCACCCCATCGGCGCCTCGGGCCTGCGCATGATCTACGAGATGTACCTGCAACTCCACGGCCGCGCAGCCGAGCGCCAGATCGAAAACCCCCGCTTCGGCCTTACCCACAACCTGGGCGGCTTCCCGCCCATGAACGTCTGCTCGATCGCGATAGTGGGCCGTTACGAGGACTGAGAAGGCCGCTGATGATCGAGATAAAGGTCAACATGAACTCGGACGTCGAGGACGTGCTGGCCTTCAAGACCTGCTGCAGCCTGCAGGCCCAGGACCAGAACCTGGAGATTCTGATCACCAACCGCGGCCAGGCTCCAATCGAGATGTCCTCGCACTTCGATCTCGAGACCGACCATGGCACCCTTCGCATCACCAACCTCGTACCGGCCGGCGGGATCCGGATTGCGCCGGGCGAGGTCAAGGCCATGTACTGCCAGATGGACGATTCCCTCTGGGCCCGCTCGTCGCGCATTGTCCTGTTCGACGGCGCTGGCGGGATATTTCCCGTGGAGATCGACTAGCATGCTGGGCATGTTCTCCAGGGAGACCAGGATGGCGCTGGCCAAGCTCTTCTTCGGCAAGAACGCTCCGGCACCCTGGTTGATCGGTCCGTCCTTCCTGAGGGCGCTTCGCGAGGCGCCGCCGGGATCGAGCTTCGCGGCCGAGCCGATCCGCAAGGACCAGGGCATGACCGGATACCAGCGCATCGAGGAAGCCATCACCTTCGGCAAGCCCGATCGCGTCCCGGTCGCCCCGTTCCTGCTCCACCACGTGGCCAGGACCACGGGTCTTACGGTCAGGGAGTTCCTGTTCGATTTCGAGAAGGCCACCACCGCAAGCCGCGTCGCCTACGACATCTACGGGCGGCCCGACATGGTAAGCTGGTTCCCCGGGGCCGGACACCTGATCTTCGGCGGGGAGCGGCTGCTGTTCGGCACGGACTGGGTCGTCGCGGAAGACGCGCCGGTGCAGATCATCGAGAAGAAGCAGTGGGAGGTCTCGGACTACGATCGGCTGATCGAGCAGGGCATCAGCAAGGTGATGCTGACACGCCCTCCCGAAGGTTTTTACCATTTCATCAAGGCCGCCCATCACATCAGAAAGGAGATCCGCTACTTCACCCGCGTGCGCAAGGCCGCGGCCTGGGTCGGAGCGGTGACGGTGTTTCCGTTCGAGATCTTCTCCTGGAAACGTTCGCTCGAAGAGTTCATGATCGACACCTTCAAGGTCCCGGACAAGATCCTGGCGGCCAGCGACTTCATGGCCGACGGACTGGTCGCCCTGGCCAAGCTCCAGGGATACTTCACCGGGCTCAAGAGGGTCTTCTTCGACTGCAACAGGGCCTCGGCGACCTTCATCTCCCCCGCGGTCTTCGAGAAGCTGGTCCTCCCATCCCTGAAAAAAATGGTCGCGGGACTGGTGCGCGACGGCTTCGACATCCTCTTCCACCTGGACACCGACTGGGCGCCCATGCTGCCGTATTTCCGCCAGCTCCCCCCGGGCCGCTACATCGTCGAGCTGGAGAACACCGACATCCGAAAGGCCAAGGAGATCCTCGCGGGACACATGTGCATCAAGGGCAACGTCAGCTCCACCCTGCTGTCGCTGGGAACGCCCGCGGAGGTGGAGCGCGAGGCCCGCGACCTGATCGACGACCTCGCCCCGGGTGGAGGATTCATCCTGGCCTCGGGGTGCGAGGTGCCCATGGACGCGCCCCTCGAGAACGTGCGGGCCCTGATCGACGCGGCCAGGAAGTACGGCCACTATTGACAACAAAGGAAGGACAGATGAGCGAGGCGCTGATCAAGACGATCGTGGAGCTTCAAGAGGAAGAAGCGATCGACCTGGTGAAGGAGCAGCTCGACCGTGGAACGAAGCCCGCGGACATACTCGCCCATTGCCAGGCGGGGATGACAGAGGTGGGGGAGCTTTTCGAACAAAAGAAATACTACCTCAGCGAGCTGATCTACTCCGGCTCGATCTTCAAGAGACTTTCCACGATCCTGGAAGAGGCGATGAAAGATCTGGACGGGAGCGAACGCCAACGGTCCAGGGGCACGGTGGTCATCGGCACAATCCAGGGGGACGTCCACGACCTGGGCAAGAACATCGTGGTCATGCTGCTCAGGGCATCCGGATACCACGTGCTGGACCTCGGTGTGGATGTCCCGGCGGAGATCTTCGTCGATAAGGCAAAGGAGCACCAGGCACGCGTCGTTGGAATCTCGGCCCTTCTCACGACTTCTTTCCCCGGAATGAAGAAAGTCGTCGATCTCCTGGAGGAGGAAGGCCAGAGATCATCGACAAAGGTGATAATCGGCGGCGGTGTCGTGGATGAAAGAAGCCGCAAGTTCGTCGGCGCGGACGCCCAGTCCAGAAACGCGTACGAGGCCGTCGTCTTCTGCAACCGGCACTACCGCGACGGGTGAGCACTGCGCTTGTCGGTCAGAGCCTGCCCTGACGGTGGGCCTTGATGTATTCCAGGCAGTAAGGGTCGCGACCGAGCAGCGCCTCGGTGGCGGCCAGGGCGGAGATCATGTCTCTGTCCAGCGGATCGAGCATGACGGCGTCCGCCCCGGCCTCGGCCACCAGGGGGAGGAACGCGCGGTTCAGGATCGCCCGCCTCGGCAGTCCGTAGGAGACGCCGGAGATGCTGATGTGGATACGCGCCGGAGCGATCCGGCGCTTGAGCTCCCGGATGCATCGCATGGCCAGTACCGCCCTGGAGGCATCCGTGGCGATCGACTCGACCATGGGATCCAGAAAGACCCTGTCCGGCCCGATGCCCTCGGCGTCGAAACGATCCAGGATCCCCATGGCTATCTCCACCCGGCGCTCGACCGTGTCCGGGATCCCCCCTTCATCCATCAGCAGGCCCACGACGCCGCACCCGTACTCGCGCACCACGGGCAGCAACGAGGAGAGGCGGGTCTCGTCGAACGGCACCGAGTTGGCCACGTGCCGACCGGGATCATCGGACGCGGCCAGCCCCTTCTCGATCACCGCGGCGTCGGCGCTGTCGAAGAAGAAAGGGACGGAGACCCGGTTGAACAGCACGCCGGCCAGCCACTCCATCGCCTCCTTCTCGCCGGGGCCGACCCCGCAATTCAGATCCAGGAAGTCGCAGCCCGCATCCTCCTGCGCCCGTGCCTCCCTGATCAAGACCCCCTCGTTCCGCCCGTTCAGAGCCTCGGCCACGGCCGCGCGGGTGGCGTTGATCCTCTCTCCTACAATGATCATGTCTCACCCTTCCTCCGCGCCCCGGCGATGGGGGCAATCGTCTTCAGGACACTCGAGACACGGTATGAATCGAATGTCCCGGGAATTCTCCCCAAAGCCGACAGCCCCGCAGATCGATTTCTCGGGAACCATCATCCCGCCGGAGGTCAGCGAAATGCCGATCTCTTCCGACCCGATCCTCGCCAGCAGGCTCGACATCTCGTCGATGGGCCAGTCACAGTACCCCGGACTGTAGCGCGGGCCGGGGAAGAGCCCTCCTGGTTCCATCTCCCTGGCCAGGCGATCCAGGACCTGATCGGCCAGAGCCTCGACCAGCTCGGACGCGATCGCATCCGCCACGAACCCGTCCAGGGCGTCACGGACCGCAAGCTCGCCGATCCACTCCGACACGTCGCGGCCGAGCGTCAGCGCGAACAGCGCCACCCTCGAGGCCGGAACCATGGCCTTCGCCAGGAGCCACCCTCGAAAGCACGGGCCATCGACGATCTGGATCGCATCCGCCCCGATCACCCGGGCGTCCTCGATCCTGGCGATGGCCGCAGGTCTGCAAGAATCGATCGTCTCCGCCACGAGGCCCGGAAGGCGTCTTGCGACACCTTCGGAAACCGCCTCGGCCCCGGGATATCCGAGCGCGCCGAAGATGCGGTCGTAGGCGATCTCGACCTCCCGAACGTCGGGCATAAATTTCCTGTGCATCGCTTTTGGAACAATTGCACAGATCTGACCCCGGGGACAACTCCTTGACTTTTGTACTATCATGCGCAGATATAAAATACGCCCTTGACGGAGATGCCGCATGCCTTCCCGCCTCCATCGTACTGCCATCGTCGCGCTGGCCCTGTTGCTGGCCGGATGCAGCCTTCAGCTGGATCCCGAGGTCCGGGTTATCCGGGCGATCTACGACCTCGAGGCCGGCGAGATACCCATGCCCAACGACCTGGTGCGCGACGCCGAGGCCGGGCGGCTGGACCTGCCCGTCGATGACGAGGACCTGACCGAGGCGAAGCGGGAGTTCTACACTCAGCTCAACACCCTGGACGGCTGGCCGACGATGTTCCGGCTCGAGCTTTCGTTCTCCGGGCCCGTATCCGGGGACACGGTGGACGAAAGCACGGTCCAGATCTGGCGCTGGGGCGAGCAGCCGGTGCGCGAGGCCGACGCCACGCGGGCGCTGAAGAAAGCCGGGACGGTGTTGACGGTCGAGCCGCCGATGACGGGATGGATGGCGGGCACGGAGTACGTGGTGATCGTTCGCGGGGGGGAGGACGGCCTGCGCGGGAGGTTGAACGAGGAGGTCGTGCCGGACCCGAGCTTCTTCTTCGTGCGCATGGACACCAGGCTCGACGACCCGGCCTACGAGAAGGCATTTCCCGGCGATACCCGCGACGAGCGCACGGAGAGCGCCGAGGACCTGGAGGAGGTCCGCCAGGAGCTGAAGCCGTATCTCGACTTCTTCGATAAGGTGGGCTACCCGCGCGAGGAGATCGTGGTGCTGTGGACCTTCACAACCACACGGCACGCCGAGCTCGTCATTGACCGGCCGTCCCAGCGCGTGCCCATTCCCTTCGACCTGCTGCTCGATCCGACCACCGGTCTGGTCGACCTTCCGATACATCCCGAGGACTCGGAGCTGCGGCGCGAGATCAAGCGGCAGGTCAACGGACTGGACGGTTTCTCGATTTCGGCCAACCTGACCTTCGAGTTCACCAAGTCGCTGGATCCCTCCTCGGTCACCCCGCGCGACATCAAGCTCTACGAGATGGACGGGCTGCCGCGCGAGATCCCTTCCGACGCCTGGCTGCTGGCCGACGGCATCCACGTGGTGGTCGAGCCCCTCGAATCGCCGCTGGCAGAGAAGACCACCTACGCCCTGGTGGTATACGACGGGCTGCGCGGCACCGACGGCCTGCCGGTGGTGCCCTCGCCGATCGGCATGTTCCTCAGGAGCGAAAATCCCATCTATGAAGACGGCCGCAGCCAGAACGACGCCGTCGGCGATCTGGAGGCAGAGCGGATCGAGCGGGTGCGCTCGAAGATGGACGGCCTGCTCGACCAGGTCGGCCGGGAGCACGTGGTCACCGGCTGGACCTTCACGACACTGAGCGTCCTCGAACCGCTGCTCGCCAGGGTCGACGCGGCCGAGGAGCTTTCCCTCTCGCCGGACCCGTCCGACCTGGAGGTCAAGACGGCCCTGGAAGCCCTGGCGGATTTCTTGATCGGCATCTCTTCGATCGCCGAGGTTGGCGAGGTCTGGTACGGCACCATCCGGTCCCCGGAGTTCCTGGATCCGATCAGCCGCGCCTTCCGGGAGGACGGCCTGTACGTCGTGGAGGACGTCTCCTTCACCATGACCATCCCGTCCGACGCGGATCCGGACACGCCCCTGCCGGTGGTCATATTCGGCCACGCCATCATGACAGAACGTCGCTTCGTGTTGGCCCTGGGCGACTTCCTGGCCCGGCGCGGGTTCGCCGGCATCTCGATCGACTTCCCCTATCACGGCAACCGCACCCACTGTAAGCGGGGCGGACCGGTCAGCGTGCCCCACCCGCTGACCGGCGAGCTGATCGACCTGAACCCCTGCACGGACGGCGCCACCTGCGCGGTGGACGGCCGCTGCGTGGACAACCACGGCCAGGGCAACAACCTGGCCATGTGGCCGGTGCTCGAGTTCCCCATGTCCTCGGGCGCCGCCTTTCTGGAGATGGAGCAGATCGCCGCGACCAGGGACCACTTCGTCCAGGCCCTGATCGACCTGCGGTCGCTGACCCGGTCCCTGCGGGAGGGCGACTGGAAGAGCGCGATAGGCTACGAACTCGCGACCGACCAGCTCTACTACATCGGACAGTCGCTGGGGGGCATCATCGGCGCCGTCTTCACGACCATAACGCCGGAGATCGAGCGGGCCGTCTGGAACGTGCCGGGCTGCGACCTGGTGGACATGTTCGACGACTCGGTTTACTTCGGCATGCAGATCGACGCCTTCTTCACCCGGGAGGATATCCTGCGTTCCTCCTACGAGGCCGAGCTGTTCCTGGACATCGCCCGCTGGATCGTCGACGCGGTCGACCCGGCCTCGTTCGCCCACCTGAAGCGCGAAGACGGGCGCAAGTTCCTGATCCAGATGGCCACCCTGGATATAATCATTCCCAACTGGACCACGATCAAGCTCGGAGAGCTCAGCGGGGTGCCCCGCCGTGACTACCTGACCGAGCACGCATTCCTGTGCATCCCGCTCGACCCGTTTTACCTGCCGGGCGTGATCGACGCCACCGACTTCATCGCCGGGGAGTTCGACGAATGATTTTTATTATTCGTCTAGCGCTGGTGGCCTGTTGTATCGCCGTGCCTGCGATCGCCTCCGCCGGCGGGTTCGAGATCGTCCAGCAGAGCGCCGCGGCGGCCGGGACCGCCTCGGCGGGCACTGCCCGGAGCTCCGATCCGGCCGCGGCCTGGTACAACCCGGCCGCCCTGGCCGACGGGCTGGGCTTCCGGGCCGGCCTGGGCGGCGCCCTGGCCTTCCCCTCCTTTGAGGCCAAGGCCACGGACGGGTCCTTCAAGGGTTCCACCGAATCCAGCATGTCCACCCCGGCCCACCTGTATCTCAGCTACGCCCAAGACGACTGGGCACTGGGGCTCTCGGCCAATGTCCCTTTCGCCTCGGGCGTCAACTGGCCGGACGACTGGGCGGCGCGGTTCGAGACCATCTACTCGCGGCCCCTGTTCTTGCGGCTGGCGCCTTTTTTCGCCTACCGCATCGGACCCGTACGCGTCGGCGCCGGCTTCCACGTGGACATCGGCAAGGTCGAGACCATGCGGGCGCTGAACTTCGTCGAGTCCGAGGGCCGGGTCCACCTGCTGCTGTCCGGAGCCGGGGCCGGAGGGCACGCCTCGGTCTTCTGGCAGGTGACCGACTGGATCGACGTGGGCTTTGCGTACAAGTCGCGCACCGCCCT
>SDBT01004590.1_pt1 | contig 23398 bp, 26 predicted proteins | sample 2277101 | NCBI WGS metagenome assembly SDBT01 (sample SAMN10404973, study PRJNA504765) | marine sediment metagenome | isolation source: marine sediment core GS10_PC15, 103 cmbsf | place: Arctic Ocean: Southern Knipovich Ridge | collected 2010 | reverse complement strand
TGATCGAAGAAAGCGGTTGTTGCCAGACCACCAACCAAAGCACCACCAGTACCTTCCACTTGATCTGTGAAGTCAGTATCAGCAAAACCTCCAGCCAGAGCACCACCTGTTCCATCAATGTTGTAAATTTTTGCAACACCAGCAAGACCACCAGCCAGAACACCACCGCCAACCTCTATGATATCGCTGAAACTTTCGTCAGCCGTGCCACCGACCAGAACGCCGCCTGTCCCGTCAACTTGATCTATGAAGGTCGTGCCAGCAACACCACCAACAAGAGCACCGCCTGTTGCATCAATGTTGACAAAGAAGGTCGTGCCAGCCGCACCGCCAGCAAGAGCACCGCCTGTTGCTGGCTCTATTACAGAAACAGTCACAAGAGCAGTAGGAAGACCTGCGCCGTTAGACAAGTGAATGATTTCAGTAACAGTGAGGACTCTGCCGTATATTCTGAAATCATCAATGAGTCCATCATGAGAATTTGCAGATGATTCTCCAAAATGCGTTGCAATTTTAACCCTCTGAAGAGTAAGAGCAACACCTGTGTCTGTGTCTGATCCTGCAAACACACCATCTACATAAATTCTGAATTCGTTTCCAGCATCTCTTACTAGCGCAATATGTTGCCATGTGTCTGTGGCAATAGCTGCGTTTGTGCCTGTTATTCCTGCAAGTCCTTGACCACTATCATATCTTTTTTGTAGTGCAAATTGATCGGAAATTGCTTTAAGACTAAACAAAGGATTTCCAATAACAAGAATTCTGTCTAAGAAATAAGTCCCTACTCCGTCACCTGCTCCTCCATTAGTATAACTTCTGGTTTTAATCCACAATGAAAACGTCCAACTTCCTGTTGGGTTTAAGTTGGGAGGAGATGTTGTGTCCACCCAATCACCCACTCCGTCAAAGTCCAAAGCATTAACATGTGGAAAATGAAGTACCGGAGTATCAGAAACCCAATCGGCATCCGTCATGCCACTGGACAACGTGCCATCGTTTCCGCCGAGGAAGTCTTGGGCATTACTGCCAGCGGACTCGTCGAATCTCCAGTAATGAACTACGTTCTTGTAATCAATGAGATAAACACCGCCTGTTCCATCAACGAAATATGTGTTTGTTGATGAGCCGCCAGCCAGAACGCCGCCGCCAACCTCTATGATATCGCTGAAACTTTCGTCGGCGGTCCCGCCAACCAATGCACCGCCTGCCCCGGTCTCGTTGAAGGTGTTTGTTCCAGAAAGGAATGCAGCAATGTTGCCATCATCTCTGTTATCAAACATCCCGTAGGGGTCTTTGAACAGATTGCCGACTTCACCTGATGAAAGTGCTCGGTTCCATACAAAAACAGATTCAAGCCGTCCCGAAAAGAAGTTGCTGAGGCTGAGGTCTGCTCCTATGTCAATACCAGCATCATTGCCCGAATAGCCAATATCAGACGTGAAGTTGCTTAAGCTATCCTTAAGATCACCGTCCACATAGATTTTTGTGCCGATGCCTGAAATGTAAGTGACGACCACATGACGCCATTCGGTGGTTCCCAGATCAAATGTGCCGGTTTCGGTTACGAGGGAATCAATCGCTCCCGTTGTGGCCACAAATTGCAGAAAAATGCTAGTTTCATCACCAGCGTCATCCAAATCGAGAGTCATACTGTAGCCGCTATCTTCTCCGGCTCCTCCATCAACAGCACAACCGAATATTTGGCATTCGTCATCAATATCAGATGCGGGCCTGATCCATGCTGCAATTGTGACTTCTTCTACAATCTTAAGGTGAGTCGGCGTGGTCGAAACATCGTAGCTGATGTGATTGGTATCGCCGGAATTAAATTCAAGAGCAGGACCATGAGGCCCATGAGTCTGCGCAGCATCGAGGTCCACAAAGTTCGTAGCGGTTCCATCAACGCCATACCCACTCCGGTCGTATGCGATAAAAGATGTACCAGCTACAACGGTCCATGCGCCAATCAGACCATTGGTCTGTGGATGGCTCCTGTTGATTTTAGCGCCTGTGAACGGCGGTTTTTTGAGACTCACTTATAACCCTCGAAGTCTATGAGGGTATTTAGGTCTATTGCGCCGGTTGTGATTTGAATATGTTTTTTATGGCGTTATGGAGCTTGGGATTTTCTCTCTTCCAATGCCAACAAAGATCATCTCCCAGAACGAGGTCTTTGTTTGGGTTGAAATCGGCTCTTTGAAGACACCGAGATTTCATCAGGTAGTTTCTGCTATTGATGTGTCCGTGCCATAAGTGAAGCACAAGATCGTCTGTATAACCAATGTGTTTCTTAACGTCTTCATACACTGGGACGCCCCAGTCTAAATAATGGTTAACAGTCTCTTGGCTCAAACCTTTTAGGTCGGGCTCAATATCCAAAAAAGTAAAGTGGCCCATGCAAGCAACAGCCATAAACAAATCCCCTGCACCTGTAATGATCGCATCATAAAACCTATGTTGTTCCAGAAACTCTCTTCTTGCCGCCCAAACATATCCGACATGGCCCGCATAGAAATTGGTCCGATTATTATGAGAATGAACAGAAGAAAAACTCCTGCGAAAGTCGCCACCACCTATACTTTTGTCAAAAACGACATGAGATTCATTTTCCCTTGTTATATGAGATGTGGGAACTCCAGCACACCATGTATAAGGCTGGGTAATTTTATAGTTTTCTAGGGATTCCTCGATTCGTTTACTCCAATTCGTGGCCGCAAATACAAGATCACAATCCATCCAACATACAGATGTGTATTTTTTCGACAGTTCATCTAACAGAATATTCAGCAATCTCTCTTTTTGAAACATGACATCAGGCGTTCGGATCTGCTTGAGATTTTCTCCATTGGCTGTAATTTCGAATTCGTCGTTCCCGAAGGCAAGTTCAATAACATAAAGATCAGCGTTCTCTTTTTGAGCTTCTTTCCGAAATTGATGGTAGTTTGCTAATCTATATGGAGAGTGACTCGGATTGAAATAACAGGTAAGAATTGCAAGCATGGTTTTATCACATTCCTTGAAGTATGTTTATTTTGCTGTTCCCAAGACAGCTTCGACATCCATGTCCAATCTTCTTCTCAATAAATATGAGGGGGAAAGACGAGGCAGTTGGCACAATGTTGTTGTTCCCTTTGAGTGTTGTGACTACTACAAATTTTGTACTGTGCGTCATCCATATACTAGAGCGGTATCTCTTTATTTTTACATATTGGGGATGTCGACCCATAGATGTCACGATGTTGTAATGGGATATGTGATTGAATCAAACAAGGTACATAAAATATCATTCTTGAGTTTCATGAAATGGCTAACAGACCTATCTGTGCTTCCCAAAATATGGATGGGAAAAGGAGATTTTAGAGTGACGCCAAATGAATATGAATTTGAGAGGGAATTTACAAGACAGTCTATTGATTGTAAATTCGGTCGGGATCTTAACCAAGTTGAGTTTTTGTATTACGCTTTTGGAATCAATTACATGGAGAAACTCGATTACATCATTCGTATGGAAGACATAGAAAGTGAGTTCAATAAGTTGCCGTTTGTCAAAAATCACACGATCATTCCACATGACAAAAAAGGTAATGAAAACACTTGGTGGAAAGATGTTATACAGAAGGAGTCAGAAGAGTTAATATACCAGTGGGCGAAAGATGATTTTGTAGCCTTTAATTACGAGAGGGTAAAATTTTGAAAATAGCAGTGCCATGGCCGTTTAAGGAAGAAAATCAAATACGTATCCGAGAATCTTTAAGTTTGTGGGACAAGAGCCTTTTGTTGGTTTGTCTTGTCGAGCCTTCCGACGACCCATTTCTCAAAGATTTCGACACAATTGTTCTGGATCGTAATAGCACAGATATTGGAACAGAGGTCGCAAAATGCTACATTCACGACATGGTTAAAGCTGTACGTGATATTTTTCCCAATGAAAATTGGTACGGGTTTAGCAACAGTGATTGTGTGCCTGTAGGAGATATTGTTGAAGGGCATGGAGACTATGATGTTTTGATTTACCACAGAACAGATATCGAAGAATGGGAATACCGAATCGCTTCTGACAATAAAAAACCAATATCAAAAGAGCTTACATTACAGATTTGTCAATGGCGTGAAGATGGCGTGGTAAACAAGAAAATTGCCCGTAAGTTAAATCGCATGGGGGTCGCCCCTCTGAAGGGCAAAGCAGAGTGGACCTATCTTGCGATCAAGAATTTATTTCGAGAAGAGGGCGAAGTCTTTTTCTGGGGGCAAGACATGTTTTTGTTCAAAGAACATATTGTTGATGACGTCATTGAGAAATATCTAAAAGATAAAGACCCCATTTTGGGCACAGGAGGATTTGATCCTCGTTTGTCTAAATGGTGCATCGAAAACTTCAACGGAGCTAGAATGCTCAACAAAATATTCCACAAGAAGCACGAATCAGAATGGAGTGCCGATGCTGTCGAATATCGTCATAATGGGGGAGACATTCCCGCCACTGAACGACTTAAACACATAGAGAATACTTTCCTTCTTAGTCTCTGTGAACAAGGTCAAAGGGGAGCAATTCCGAAGTATGTCAAGTATTTGGTGGGCAGAAGAAACCCAGAACTTTACAAGAAGATGTTACCCAAGTAATTCATCGAAGATGCTATCGAGGTCTCGGGTGATGCTCCAGTCGGGGTAACACTTCTGGAATCTGGAATAGTCTGTGTAATAAACTCCATGATCGCCTTTGCGATACGGGCCATCTTTTGTTTTGAGTTCGATGCCAGTTTTTTCTTTAATGATGTCAATAGCTTCCAGAATCGAACAGGAGTTTCCAAGCCCGCCACCAATGTTAAACACAGGCGATTTGGCGGGTTTTTTGGAAAATTCGTGAATAGCTGTCACCAAATCATAAGCATGAATGTTGTCCCTGACCTGTTTGCCGTACCATCCGTAAATCGTATATTCTCGATTCTCTTTGGCGCACTTACAGAGGTATGACAGAAAGCCGTGCTGTTCGACTCCCCGATGGTTTCTTCCTGTAATGCAACCACATCGAAAACAAGCTGTTTTCATTCCATAGTATCTGCTGTATTCCTGAACCATCAAATCTGCCGCCACTTTTGAACAGCCAAAAGGTGTATGAATCGTTTGGTCTATGGGGCAGGACTCGCTCACTCCTTTGTGTTCCTCATAGGATTCGCATCGACCGTCAATTTGAGCCAACCGTCCCATGAATAGTCTGCGTTCTTTCTTTATAAGTTTGGCGAAGTTCCAAAGGCTTCCATACACCTTGTTGGTGCTGACGAATACAAAAATTGCATCAGGGCAATGCAATCTGACAGATTCGAGCAAGTTAATAGTCCCAAAAGCATTGACCTTGAAGTCTGACAGGGGAATCTCAGCCGACTTCTCGTGGGATGGTTGGGCCGCAGCATGAATGAGGATGTCTGGTTGTTCTTCTCTGACTATTTCTCGGATGTTGTGCTCGTCTGTGATATCCAGCGTGATATGCCGATAATTCTCTAGTTCCTTCAGTTGTTTCTTTACTTCTGATGTGTCTCCCTCGTCGCCAAACCATGTCTTTCGGAGATTGTTGTCAATCCCCACAACTTTACATCCGAGGTCCGAAAAGTATCTCACGGCCTCTGATCCCACCAATCCACAACTTCCGGTTATCAAAACTTTTTCAATGCTCATAGATTTTCCTTTCAGACCGTATATAAGAATACGATCTGGTTAGAAAATCAGGAGACACTCAAAATGATGAATTACAAAGACTGGGAAACTCTTAACGAGTCAATTTGTACTGGGTATACACTTGGCTTGGCTAATCCCGCTTCACTTGGCCTCGTAGGGGACAACTTTCAAGAAGCACGACCTCCGTTCATCCATGATGACGATGATGACGAAGACGATGATGATTATGATGGTGATGTGACAGACGATGAAGAAGATGATGGTCTCGAAGGAGACATCATGGGAGGCGAAGAAGAAGATGGAATCATGGGCAGCGAAGAAGGCCCAGAATCTTCCTTCCCACCTGATGGCGACATGGATGACGCCGAAGAAGAAGATGATGATGGGATGGGTGGTATCTTAGGTGATATCGATCCTGAACTCGCAGGTCTCGAAGATGACAAGATTGGCCCAGATGGAGAAATTGGCGGCATGGGCGACGAACTCGGCCCCGAACTTACCGGCGACGAGATGGGCGACATGGACATGGGCGACATGGGCGACGAGATGGGCGACATGGACATGGGCGACATGGGCGACGAGATGGGCGGCGAACTCGGAGACGAGATGGGCGACATGGACATGGGCGGCATGGGCGACGAGATGGGCATGATGATGCCTTGTCCAGAATGTAACCCAGATGGCGAGATGGAAGAAGGCGATCCAGAATGCCAATTGTGTGGCGGCGAAGGTGAAATTGCTGACGAAGAAGGTGGAGACCTTGACGTTGACATGGCAGGCGACATGGAAGGTGAGATGGGGATGGACATGGAACAAGATCCCGAAGGGGAAGCTCTTGCAGTATCAGACCTGATGCACCGAATGCAAGATTACATGTCTCGCTACATGGCTCCAAAGATGGCAGCACATATGGATGCTGGTGGCGGCGGCGGCGGCACGGACTTCATGGCTGCTGACAACAATCAAGCTGCCAAATACTCCAAGCGACCGATGGCTGGTCGATCTACTCCAAGCACGCCTCCTCATGCCAAGGCCAAAAGCTTTATGGACAAAGACGCTCATGAGAAGCACATGAGTTACATGAAAAAGAAAGACAAGATGAAGTACATGAGCGCTGACCACAAACACATGAAGCACATGAAAAAGATGAAGCATATGCAAAAGATGAAGCATATGGAAAAAGATCACATGAAACACATGAAACACATGTGCGCAGGCAGCAAGTGTGAAACCTTTGTTGGATCAGACCATGAAACTCATGCTGAGTTTTTGGCAAATTTGACTCAGAGTGCCACAAGCGGATTGCCACAGAAAGGCAAAAGCGGACTTTCAGAAGATGCTCTGTTTCAGATCGTAAGCCCAGAGGAAATGTCCGCACCAGAGCCACAAGCAGGAGGCGTTGGATTTGCTCCCCAAGGTAGAGTCGGAGAGATTGGCAGCGGATACACGCAAGACGACATTGCTGACATCCCGGTTTTGGGAGAAGGAAAAAAAGGAAAGTATATTACGTTGGACCAGTACATCGCTAAGAAAGCGTCTTAACGTAATCCTCGATACCAGATCGAATATCAAAGCCCGGAGAGAATCCCAGTTCTCTCCGGGCTTTTTCTATGTTGCACTCGGTGTGATTCTGGTACGCTTCTGGGAATGGGCAGTCGATGTATTTAGTTGTCCAACGACCATTAGCGGGCTGATGAATCGCCGAGTCTGGAATCAAAGACACGATCTCATTGAAAGTAGTTGCAACTCCGCTACCGATGTTATAGACAGACCACTTGTGATCCATCTGGGACACATTCATGGCAAGGATGTTTGCATCCACAACATCTTTGACATGAATCCAGTCCCTTTTCTGCTCTCCGTCTGTAAAAAGCACAGGCGGGCCTTTTTGCATCTGACGTATCAACTGGCCGACCATGCTCATGCGCTTTCTCTTGCGATCTTCACCGGGGCCATAAACATTGCAGTATCTTAAAGCTGTAATGCTAATCCCTTTGTTTTCAGCATATCTCTCTGCAAAAGAGTCGAACATCATCTTGGATCGTCCATAAGCATTCAGCGGAGCAATCTTGGTCTCGCCTTCGATGTAAGGGGCTGGAGAAGCTCCGTAGACCGCCGTGGACGAGGCGTAGACGAATTTGCGACATCCACCATCACTCGCAACACAAAAGAGCTTTATGGGGCCGTACAAGTTCGCACGGAGCATCTCGTGTTCGTCATTACAGAGAGTGTCGTTGTTCGCCATGAGGTGGAAAACCACATCTTTTCCACAAATGTCAGGCCAATGAATGCCCTCTAAACTCATGTATAAGACTTTTTTGACGCCGTGGATATGTGGCTCAGAACCAGAGGCCACAACTGTCACCTCATGTCCGTCCTTGACAAGTCTTTCTGTAAGATTTCTTCCGAGAAAACCGAAACCCCCAGTCACTAATATTTTCACGCCAACTCCATTGCATTCTTTAAGATGATGCACTATCATACCGCAACTTAAAGTCGAATACAAGAAGAGAAGTGCAAGAATGTCGAACTACACAGTGCTGGAGCACTTTGACGCCTTAACCAAACATGGCGTGAAAGTGATTCCTCTACGAGAAAACTCCAAAGCGCCCATGTGCAAGGGGTGGAATCGTGACTGGGATCGTGATATATGCAGAGAACGTCTACAGCGTTTCCCAGAGGCCAACATTGGCATCTTGCTGGGTGACATCATAGACGTAGAAGGGGACAATCAGGAGTCCAATAGTAAGATTATGGACCTGATTGGAGATTACCCTCACCCAACATATCATAGCAACAGATCAACCCACCATCTCTTTCGAACTCCCGATCCCAAGTTGAGGCTCCTCAAAGTGGGGAAGCTGGAGTTCAGAGGACACGGCCATCAGTCAGTTCTGCCACCGAGCCAATGTCAGGGCATTGAATACAAATGGCTAAAGAAGTTCCGCTTCCCGATCCCAGAAATGCCCAAGCGGTTGTTCATCTTCTACGAGAAAAACAAACGGGGCTTCAAACACAGAAATAAAAAACTGGTGAAACCGGGCCACATGCAGGTGTGGTGTAGCGAGTGCAGAGAGAAATGCTATTTGCACAAAAAACGATTCAAGCTAGAACTGGAAGCATTCCAAATTTTGGAATTACGATGGCAGTGTTGGGGGTGTCGCTTGGTTGACTTGAGACCGGCGTGTCGTTTGATCCGCAAGGGGTTGGTCGAGAGGATATTAGCCCCGGTCAAGCATGCGGTTTAACTCGTCTTTTAGGTCCGTAGGCATTAGCGATTGTGCGAGATCGTAATACTCTTTCGCTAGATCCTTGTCACTTGAATCAATTGCACGCTTCAACCCATTCGAGTCATATGCTGTACATGTCCACGCATCAGATTGTGCGTCACCATCGAGAATTACCTTAATATCGAAATCCCAAAGTCTACTGGCCTCTCCGCTCTCCACGAAGTCTAGTATGAACACGCACATATCGTATATCCAGCTTACGAGTTCAGGACTCTTGAGCCAAAAATTCCCAAGAGATCGGTATTCTATACCATATTTCGTCACTCGGAAACGACCAGCTTGACCATACAAATTTCTGCGTATAGGGGAAGTTTCATCAGTGTCGAGCCACAAAGAAGGGATGCCCAAAAACAGGTCGGCCATTTGAATCACTCTAATAGGTTCTGGCCCATCAGACTGCAACATCTTGGAACCGAGATGTATATGCCCGCCACACGTTCTTAACATCCCGTTGCGCATCGCCTCTCTGGGTGGCTCTTGCATTTCCATTCGATAGACGCACATATCTGGATCGCATCCAACATGTTTGGCTTCTGGATGCTTTAATTCTGATGCTGGATAATTTTGTGCAGATTGTGATATGAGTTCGAATGGGGAGACCATTTTGGCATAAAGACTCAAACACTCTGTGATGTTTTTCAAGACCTGATTTTTGTTCTTCCCCGGCTTGATCGCACATTCAGCAAGCACATTGTCATAGAAGAACTGATGTCCTTTAATGGTTATTCTGTTGTCTCTGTTTCCTTGAACGATGCCAATAGCGCTACGGTATTCACCGTCTTGCATCAACATGAATTCTGGGTCACTTCCAAAAGTAATTATCATGATTTATCCAAACGGTGCCAATGGGGAAATTCTTCATCAGTTCTTTTTTTGGAGAACCCAACCAGTCCACAATGATCGTGAATAATGTTAGTCGAAAATGAATATCCAGACTTGTTGTCTTTTGGATAGTTTTTCTTAATGTCACGGAAAAATATTTTGCGATCACCATGTTTCAATATTGTGGAAAGACCTCGATTTCCTCTTTTGAGAAAATCCATGTCATTGTCGTGATGAGTTACCCGGCCATCATGATCAACTGTGTCTTTCCTCCAATTATAAGGTTGGATTTTGCCTGACTTGATCAAACGGAGTGTTTTTTGGAAATTGTCTCCGAGGTTGTGAACCAGACCAATCCGAATGAGCATCGTGTAAAGCGACATCATCGGAGGCGATTTCATCCACCTTCTACTACCTTCAAGAAGCCAGACGCCAGATTTCTTGTAGGTAGCGGGAGCGCCCAAGCACTTCTCAACAATTGTCTTAGACATCTTGAGATGTGTTTCCACACCGTTAAGAAATTCAAGACAATTGTTACAGATTTTTGTTACAAAATTTGCATCACGCCAACTTGTGGCCATAATGCGGGTCTTTTTCATGTAAAGTGGAGGGTCTGTGATTGGATCATACTTAAAGCCGTAAATGCTTACAGATTTTTGATTCACCTGACCATATATCGCATCTTGCATGAAATCTTTGCACCACACAAGTTGGTGTATCTGTCTATAATCTTCTGACACGAAGGCATACTCGATGCCGTTTTTGGGGATTTGTATCAGACGTCTATTTTTGGGATGCCACTCTACGTGCCTTTCGCAAATTCTGGACATGTTGACTCCTTTAATCACAGACAGAATCTACTAACTTATTTTGTAAACGTCAAGGCGTAAATACAGAAAGAGGCAACATGACGATCACAAATGCAAACGACATCTCGATAGTTTTGTCAGGTGGAACTACAAATATCAACCCAAACAACGCTCTGGGAGGAGACCCTTCTTCATCCCCTATCGTTAACAATGTGCTGAACAATTTATTTGATGATGTGGCTCCAAAAGAAACCGACGAAGGTCATGAGGACTATCGCTGCATTTATTTCTTTAACGATGGTGATACTCCAATTTTTTTGGTAAACCTGTGGATTGTTAGTGATGTCTTGGGAGGGTCCACAATCGAAGTTGGAGTTGAACAAGTAGATGAAATTCAGAGACTCACTTTGGACAACGCCACCGTTACAGGAGGTTCATTTACGCTTTCTTTTGATGGAGTTGAGTTCACTTCAGATTTCAATTCTGATCTCGGACTTTGGGCCACCACATTACAAAACACCTTGAACGCCCTATTAAAAAGCGGCGAGAGCATCTTAAAGAATGTGGTGGTTAATGCTCAACCAGTCAGCGCTACACGACTTATTTTTGATGTGAACTTCAATGGCGAAGATGGAAGTAGGAATCATCCAAAATTTGTATTGGTTTCCGATGATCTTACTCCTGCGGTAGTTGATATCTTCATTTCGGCTCCGCAGGAAGGAGCCCCGGTCAATACTATTGCTGCTGAGATAGGACTGGAAACTACTCCTCCGGGCGGTGTTGGGTTTTTTGCTCCTTCAGAAGCATCTCCGATAGCCATTCCGAGATTAAACTCGGGAGACGGTTTTCCATTATGGGTTAAAAGGACAACTGTGGCAGACACCGATCCAAAAAAAGACGATGGATTTACATTGAGATTTGCTGCTGAAACATTGGAACCAGAATGATCAACAAGTGTTTCTTTTGTGACAAGATTACATACACTCCCTTTCACATTACCGATATTGAGAAAGATGGGAACATCAATTTATATGCGATGTGCAAAACGTGTGGTTCCGAATATTTGAAGGATGTTTACAATCCAAAAATGAAAAATACCGAAATAAACCTGAACCATATTAAAACTCCAGAGGATTTATTGAAATTCTTGGCAGACGCCCAGAGATCAATAAGCCCTCTGTCTCCTTGTAGCGGATGTGGACTCACTGAAGAGAACTTTGATAAAGCGGGTAAATTTGGATGCGTTAAATGTTATGATCACTTTGAATCAAAAATGGAAAATTTGGTATACCCATTTCACAATGCTCGTGAACACATGGGTAAACATCCCAAAAAACTGTTGAAGGAAAAGTGGACGTCAACTAGCGAAGAAAAACTAAAGCTCCTCAAACTCAAATATGCTAAAGCACTCGAACTTGAGGAGTATGAAAAACTCGATACCTTACAAAAAGATATTGATGAAATCAATCAATCGCTTTCATCAACTTCCGAGGATCAATAATGCCAAATCCTTGGTAAAACTTCTTGTCTGTATAGTTTCCGTTGTTGATCGGAGTTGTGTACTTTCTGAACATCTTTCTGTAATCTTCGACAGTTTTCAAAACCATCTTTGACTTTCCGGCCTTCACATAAGAAAGCATCAATGCTCCTACTCCACATGCAAACGGACAGGCCATGGAAGTTCCTGACAAAGTAGCATACCAGTCATCCGGCACAGTGCTGAAGATGTCTACACCCGGTGCCATAAAGTCGAGGTTCTCTCCAGTGTTGCTGAAATCTGCTCTCTTGAAGTTTTCATCAATTGCGCCAATGGCAATGGTCTCGGGATAATTGGCCGGATAGTATACTTCTTTGGTTTTTCCTGCATTTCCCGCCGCCACAAAAGTTACAACTCCTTTTCTGGCAGCATACTGAATCGCTTTGCGAACTTGCTGAACCTTCATGGGAGCGCCGAGGCTCATCTGAATGAAGTCTACTTTCGAGTCCGCAGCCCAACGGATGCCTCTGGCAACATTAAGAAGATTCCCGTTACCCTTGTCGTTCAACACCTTTACTGGGCGAACTTTTGCCTTTGGACAAACACCAACCACTCCAATGTTGTTGTTTCCAGCGACAAGGGTGCCAGTGACGTGTGTCCCATGCCCATTGCCATCTTGAGAGGACTTACGTGGGTTTGCGAAGTTCTTTCCTTCCAGCAAATTGTCACGTAGGTCTGGGTGGTCCAGATCGCAGCCAGTATCGAGCACAGCGATGACAACGCCTTCTCCTTGAGTAAATTTCCAAGCTTTCGGAAGATCAAACGCACTAATGCCCCATCCTGATTTTTGCTTGGCGTCTTGGACTGAAAGACAATCAACTCTTTCAAACGGTAACAATTTACAGTTGTAGTTCTTTTTCTTCTTAGCCATGTGAAACCCCCTGATACCATATGTATTCAGGATGCGTTCAATGTGGTGTAATTTGGCATGATGAATTCTTTAACTTCATCCTCTTTGCCTTCATAGTCTATGTCAAGAAACTCTGCCAGTCTCTTTGCTTCGGTCCACGAATCTTTTTTGATATCTTCGTAAGTCACAAAGATGTTGGGGTGGGGCAATCCCACAACAGTTTTTGCTATGATGTTTTGATTTTCAGTCATGGTCTTCAGTGCTTTGCTGAAATCTACGTTCGTCCCGAATACGTCCCTCATGTGAACTATCCAAGATTTGGAGTTGTGTATGACATTCCTGATCACAGTCACAATATGGGGATTGGCCATGTTTTTCACAAATATTTTTAGGAAAGGAGCAACTGCTGCACTTTTGAAGCCCCAAAGAGTTTTTTGATTTGCTGCGATTGTATCTTTGATTCTTTGGCCATACTTTTGATTAAGAGAGGTGTGTCCCATGCCATCTGTCCAGTCTTTGTGCATGTCGGATGTCAACTTTGTGAAGTCTGGATTTTCAAATGCGCCCTTTGGGTTTTGTACGACATGATTATTTTTCATTTCTTCAACGGGAAGCTCTCCCATGTTCACGCCGAGAATGGAAAGTAAACCGGCTGTCATCGAGGTTCCACTTCTGGCATTTCCTGCCACAACTACTGATTTCATCCATTCTCCTTCAATTTTTTGTTTATCTTAGACAACATGTTTTCTACAGTAACCATGTTGATGCAATCGAGCATTGATGTTTCACAATGAATCAAAGAGGTGCAAGGCACAGGCTGTCTATGATGACATCCGAGACAGTTCAATCCTTCGGCCACTACTGGTGTAATGCAACCCCGGATCAGTCTTGTTTGTGGATCAACACTACCAAAGAAGCATACACCGGGGGTGTTGAATGTCTGCGCCACGTGCATCGGAAATGAGTCTATGCCAACAAATAGTTTGGCATTTTTTATTACATATGCTAGTTCCGGGATTGAAGTTCTGTTTCTCAAATCAACGTCCGCTGTAATTTGATGATCTCTTGATTGGCCCACGCAAACTATTTTGTGTCCGTCTTTCCTTAACTTATTGGCCAGTATCTCAAATTTCACAGGCGACCAATCACGACCTGTCCACTTTGTGTTTCCCGAGTGGAACACGATGTAGTCGTCTGGAAGGTTTTCAACTTCTTTTGTTGGCAGGAAAAGCTCGCAATCATCTGTGCTTACTCCGACCACATCGGCATATGCTTCTAATATATTGGTATTAGGCCGAAATTCGTAGGCCATATCCAAGTTGAAATATACATTAAACCCTTTCTCAGAAATCTCATAGTTTGTGATCACCTTGTCTATGTGTGGGTTACCCTCTACTACATCGTTACAGATTGTGTTGAACGCAATTTGACAACCGGGATATTTCTTTTTTAGTGCGGAGGATACCGCCGTTGCGATCAAAACGTCTCCATGTGCAGTGCTTCTCTTAAGGAGGATTCTCTTTACTTCAGGAATTTGTAATCTCTTGGCCTTTACTAGATTGTCCAGCCGACCAGTGGCGATCCATTTGTTTCTAAAGTAGTTAATGTTGTGAGTGGCATACTTGTGTCCGCTTGCCCTTGAATGATGTCCTTTATGGTAAATGCGAGAGTTGGGTTGGTACATGACTTTGTAGCCTTTCTCACGTGCCGTCATGCAAATTTCGGAGTCTTCCCAGTATCCAATTCTATAATTTGGGTTGAATCCTCCAACATCAAGGAAAAAATCTTTCCTCATGGCAATGCAACATCCTGTAACCATTTCTCTTTCTTGAACTTCAAATAGGTCGGCGGGTGCATTGTCCATCGCAAAGGGTCGCTTGATTCTTCTGCCATTATAGATGTGCCTGCCGACATGTTCGAAGGAGTTACTTTCCCAAGACCACTCGGAACCTGCACTGTCAATGGTGTTTTTCCAAACACCAGCGTGCTTTATCTGTAAGTTGCCCACAATGCCAACTTCTTCTTTCCTAAGAAGTCTTGTGATGGGCCTGATCCAGCCGGGGGTAACAATGGTATCAGCGTTGAGGAATATCAGGTATTCCCCAGAAGCATTGTATCCGCCAATGTTGCAACTCGTGCCAAACCCCTGATTGACAGGGCTATAGAATATCTTGCCTACCTTGTCTTTAAGTTCTGACTTTCTGTTCTTCCAATGCTGGATCACGTGTTGCTTGGAGTTCAATGGGCAATTATCGTCCACATAAATGATCTCCACCTTGAGATTTTCATCTATGTTCCACTTGCCGATCAAATCTTTAAGTACAGCAGCACTCTTGAAGCATGGCACAATCACAGACACATCTGCTTTTTCTGTGAATGTGAACCAGTCTGGGGTAGGAAATTGGATGGCGGTTTGAGTCGAGACGTTTGGAACACTCAGCAAAACATCATAGCTTTTGTTGGTTGCGGGCTTGACGGCTTTTTCGGGCCGTACTTGTTTTGTTCTTATGGTGTGGGATGTCTTGATTTCACGCCGATTATCTTGTTTCTTTTTGGTGAGGGCGTCATGAATCTGTTTTGGCGTCATGCCATAACGATTAGCGAACGGCGTCTTGTTTGATTGTATTTTGGATTGGCGAATCAGCCGTTGTCTGATTGCTCTTTTTTGATTCTCGTACATTCAATCCCATTCTTTCTCTCTTATAATAGGGATCAAACCCCCTTTCTTGTCAACAAGCCTTGTCTGCGCCTCATTGTGCCTGCCGCAGAATCAGAAGTGTTGCTTTGCTTGATCAGTTCTTCCATTTTCTGATTTAACACTTGCCAAAGGACTCTGAGTTTCTGCGGACCTAGATGGGCAGCAGCTTTAAGAGCTAAACTCATATACCTCATGATGGCTGGTGGCAAGTTTCTTGTGTCAAGCTGTGGAGCAGCAGGTTGTTCAACAGTGTCTTGTTGTCCCATTTGTACCGTTGGCGATTGCGTTTGTGTTGGAGCAAACTCTTTGAATGTCTTGAACGATTCAAACTGTCCTTTAAGCTCGCCAACAGGAATGCCATTGGAGATAGTCGGAGTTTGACCAGCTTTGACTGGCTCACGATCAAATGTTGCCTTGCCAACACCATCCATGCCCTTGTCGCCGAGACCTTCTGCTTCTGCCTGTGGTTCTTTATGAGAGAGCTTGCTCTTGAGCCCTTCGAGTTGACCTTTGAATTGCTTGGGGCCTGTCCTGTATGTGCCGCCAGCTTTCACCTGATCAGGAGGAAGTTCATTTCCGGTTCGCTTCTTTTCGGAATTCAAAATTTTTGCTTCGTTGCGGACTCGCCAGTGGTCAAAGGACTTCATCTCATGTCTCCCAAATTTGGATCAAGATTGGTAGCGGTGATTGCCCCGTTGTCTCCTGATGGTATCATTTCCATATCGTCCTTTATACCGGGGTCTTCTGCATCGTTTGTCTCTAGCTTCTCCAACGCTTCTGTAATTTTTGCTGGCCAGTTTGAAATTTTTTCTGGAGCAACATTAAGAAGATTGGCCATCCCTCTTGTGTTACCGCATAAAGAAATGAAGTCATCCCAAAATGCGGATTCGTCCTCTTTGCGCAGATTCTTCCCGGTACGGACAACTTCAATTGCCTCCGAGTCTTCGCCCGATCCCATCAATGGAGATTCCTCCATGACAGCCCACAGTTCACTAAAAGACGCCACCGTTGTCTCCTTTTAATTAGGCAGTTGTAAATGGCGGACTATTTGTCAGCAGAAGCAATGGGTTTGCGATGTCAGCGTAGTTGACCTTTAAGTAGGTTCCCTCTGTGCCATAAGCAGTGAAGGTTCCATCGTCGTTACGCACGATGTTTCGACCTCTCAAAAATCCCGGAAGGTATCCTTGGAATTGAGTTTCGTGGTTGGCTGCATTGGCGTTGCCACGATCTGGGCTGTTGTCATGCCGGTCAGGATGCAACATGCTAACTGACCTACTGTTTGTTATTGGACCAATGTTTTCTTCAAGCTGCCGTGTCATTATAACCGAGAAGGTATAAATCGGATGCGTGATGTTGTCGTCGCCAATAACTGTGCCATTGTCAAGAAATTCTGTTGGAAAAGCCATTTTTCCTCTCCTTAGTATATGATGTCCGAAACATCGACCCGTTTTGGTCTGATGTTCCTATTTCTATTTATGTCTTTGAGTCGCTTTTTCTTATCCTTCGGTCTCCCCTTGTACCCAAAGGATATGTCTGGATCAGGCAGGATGTCTGAATCGTCTGCGTCATTTTGTCCATCTTTTGTGACCCATTTCGATTTTACAGGAAAAGTCCTGTTAGTCTCTCCGTCACTAGAGTGTCCCGACCAAGGAAGACCAGCAGCGCCGCCTGATGCGAGGCCATATTCGGCAATGTAAGATTCTTCATTGATTAGCCATTCTCGAAACTTCATGAATGTATCTATTCAGAAGTTGATCCAAATACACTCAACTCTTCTTTTCTTTACTTTAGATTGCGAGGAGTGATTGGCGACGTTCTTTCTCTTGCATTTCCAGTTTTCAAGGTTGCGGTTGTACAGAGGGGAAGAATATCCGCTGATGACGACTTTACCTCGGGCGTTCTTGACAAGGTGCAACAAATTGATGTGATCTTCTACAGTCATCTCGTTCTCATATACGTTGGTGGAGCCTTCTGTACGGGTGGAATGAAGATATGGCGGGTCCAGATAGAATAAGGTGTTTTCCTCGTCCCAGACCTTAAAAACCTCGATGAAACCCTTGTGTAAAATTGTGGCGTTCTTGACTCTTTCTGCGATTAGTGGCAAATGATCTATCATAGTCTCCCACGCATTGAGGTCGCCGGGCTGTCCACCTCTTGTTCGCTCTGACCACGCAAAGGCTTTCTTGAGACCACCACGGCTCATACGACGCAACACATATTCATTGACAGCATAATCTATGTAATCATCGAACTCGCTCTCTGATCGATTCTGGGCCATCTTAAAGGCACGTTCTGTGTATCGTGTTCTCTTGATTCGAGAGAGAAACTCCTTCGGTTCGTCCCTCAAGGCTTTGAATACACAGACCACACCTTCATCAACATCGCCTATGACCTCCTCGTCAGACGGCGATTTGTTGAGAAACACACTAGCTCCAGCACAAAAGGGCTCGCAATAATTCAGGTCATTATACTCTTTAGGAAAATGTTTGATGATGAAGTTCGATAAGTAAAATTTACCTCCGTGTGTCTTGAGGGGTGGTCTGAGTTTCATTGTTCCTCAACTTCTTCTTCTTTTTCTTCATGTAATACACAATCACATTTACAACATTTATAAGTGAAAGGACCATAACCATCCGTGGCTAAATGAAGGTGCATATCCGTGTCGGGATAATGCTCCATCTTACATTCCCTGCAAATAAAAGACATGGTTCTTATTTCCAAGGGGACCGAAAGATCCTCAAATATGTGACAATCCAAATCTACCATGATACATAAATAGAGTACAAGGGGGAGCAAATGCCAAAGAGAATTTTCCGTCAGAGATGCCATCAACAGCCAAATATAGAGAAGTCAACTGTGATCGCTAGCTTTGAAGAGGGCTCAGGCACTAGAATCTATCTGGAAGGGTTATCGGATGAAAACTGGGATGTCTTGAGCTACAACCCGGAAGAAAGACTGGTGTGCCTTGTATTGACGGCCACCACCGGGCACATCCACACACTATCTTTAACTTTACCTGTGATCTCTAACAGTTGGCGGAAATAGGACGAAAGTAGTCTTTGGTTCCAAGACACTCTGTGGCTTCGCCTATTCTTTTGAGAGCTAAGGCATAAGCAGCAGTTCTGTGACTCATGCCTTTATCCAGATGACGCTTCATCATCTTTTCTGTGGCATACTGCATCCTGCTTTTGAGATCGTGCTCGATCTTCTCGTGGGACCGTTGTTCAGCATGCCTGTTTTGCAACCACTCGAAGTAACTGACAATGACACCGCCAGCATTGGAAAGGATGTCTGGAATTACCCAAATGCCACGATCTTCAAGAATTGAGTCAGCCTCACATGTCGTGGGGCCATTGGCCAATTCCAATATGAGGTCTGCATTTACGTTGTTAGCATTTTCGCTTGTGAGAACACCTTCAACAGCAGCAGGAACCAGAACGTCCACATTCAGAGCAAGGAGTTCTTCATTGGTAATGACCTTGCCTTTTAGCTGGCTCCAATTGTCACCTCGGGTTTCACCAAGAGCATTCCGGCATTCTTCTATGTCGAGTCCTTCTGGATTGTATATGCCACCGAATTCATTGCTTAAAGCAACTACGGTGATGCCCTTCCTCTGGCACTTCTCGGCAAACCAGTACCCGACTTTTCCAAATCCTTGTATGGCCACGGTAAGATTCTTCAGGTCTTTGTCCGATCTGTAATCTCTGATGATCTTCTCAAGAACGTAGTAGCCGCCGTATCCGGTGGCCGACTTGCGTTCTTCAAGACCGCCGAGAGCAGGAGGTTTGCCAGTGATGACATCGAATGGATGACCGCCTTTCATCATGCGGTACTCGTCGTACATCCACGCCATGACTTTTTCGTCTGTATACATGTCGGGCGCAGGGATGTCTTCGTCTGGGCCGATGAAATCTCCAAACGCATCAATGTAAAGACGGCTCAAGCGTTCGAGTTCTCTGTGAGATAATTTGGTGGCATCAACAGCAATACCGCCTTTGGCTCCCCCAAAGGGGAGTTTTACAGCGGCACATTTGAAGGTCATCCAAAATGCGAGAGCCTCGACATGATCCCGGTCCACAGTGGGATGGTAGCGGATGCCTCCCTTACATGGACCAAGCGTGCTGTCGTACTGGCATCGAAATGCTTTGTAAACTTTCAGGCTACCGTCATCATGGCGACAGGGTATGGAACATTGAAGAATTTTTGCAGGATACTGGAGTCTTTCCCAACTTTCACTGTCAATGTTCGCATATGGCATGGCAGCTTCAAGCTGCTTTTTCGCCATCTTGAGCATAGATGCCATTTCATGGCCTTTCTGTTTTCGTAAAACTATTCACTTTTTTGGCTGATTGTACATAGATGGATTGTCTAACCATTTATGAAACCTATCGGCATTCAAATAGCCGTTGCCTGATTTTAATCTTCTTTCCTTTGCGTTGGTAATTACGTAAGACGGAATGCTCCTAACACCAAACCTTCTAGCGACTGACTTATTTCTGTCATAATCAACCAAAACCAAGATGTAGTTCTTCATGATTTCCTTGACATCTTTGTCTGTCAAAGAGTCTCTTTTCATCTTTTTACACCAACCACACCAATCGGCTTCGAAGAACACCAATACTGGCACCCCTTCTTTCTCTGACTTCTTGATAGCGTCTTTGTAACTTCTGGCAGTTATCTGATGCTTATTTTCAATTGGATTTGGTTTTGGTTTATTGGGTTTGTCGGGAATTACAGGAACTTTGTTTCCCCAGTTGTCTCCCAAAATTGGTTTTCTATCGTCTTGAGCGATTTGTTTGTTCTTGTATTCTAGGGCTATGATCCCTCCAAAGCTTAGAAGAACGAAGATGATCAATCCTACGAGCATATGTTTTTGATTCATTCTATACCTCCGACGATATTTATGCCTTTTCTATCAGAATCCGTATTTTCTCCAATCCAACTTGAATTCTGGTTGAGGGTATTGGTGGCTTGACCAATACCCGTAGTATTGCTGGTGCCTAATCAAACGCAGTCCGTATCGTGTTAGGATTCCTCGGTTGTTTCTTAATACTTCTGGGTCGATCACAACTGGGGTGTCAAACGGGATGTAAGGTGCGTGGATGTATTCCCTTAAAGGATCGTCCCTGCGTGGAATCATGCCACGACCATCACGAAGCGGATATCCTACGCCAGCAGGAAATTCATAATTAGGATATCCGCTTCGTGGCAGAAGTTCCGAGAAAGTGACTTGCCAGTATCGGCCACGGAAGTAGGCGAACTGGTTAGGCGTATTTCTTCCCCAAGATTCGCACTTAAAGTAAGTTGAAGTTGAAAGTAAAGTAATTCTTTCTCCCCAGAGGGGTTCTGGGTTTTGGCTCTCTACAATCATGCGGAACATTGGCCGTCGAAGATGATGGCGTATTCCATCATTAACTTCGAACAAGTGAGCCCCGTAGATTGTGGACCAATCGTCGCATTCGTAGAAACAAGTATGTGGTGTGCGACTACCGTGTACGTTCGAGTTGGTTACAGGAACCATTTCAAGCACCGAACGGGGATGTTCTAATTGAAGATCAAATCTCCACTTGCCTTCTCCGGGATGTACCGATAACCGCTCGTCTTTCCAACGATGCCAATTGTCATGATGTAAATGAATTAGGCCATCGTCGCCGAGGCACTCGAAAGGTTTCATGATATGTGTTGCTGATATTTCTTCTTAAGCTCGTCGTAATTTATTGCAGATCGATATTTTCGGATTATACAGAGAAACTCGATCCGCAACCGCAGCCACCCGTACTCTGTGGATTGTCGAACTTGAATCCTCTTTCGTTTATGCCATCATGGAAATCAATCTCCGTTCCCTCAAGGAACAAAGCACTTTTGCGGTCTACTCTGACCTGAATGTCATGAAGTTCGAATTGATCGTCGTTCAATGAATCAGTTTTTTCCTTCTCTTCAAAGGTGAGAGAATATGAAAAACCGGAACATCCTCCACCGACGACTCCCACTCTCAACGAGTGCGTCTCAGCCGTCATCTTCTGTTCTTCCATTACCTTCTTGACTTCCTGTGCTGCTCTCTCCGTCAGTTTGATTGTTGACATATTCTTCCTCGCTTAAAAAGACAAGTCCTCGTTTTCCATCGACCTCTCCGAAGTCAATCACGACTCCCTCGGAGTTGACATTATCTGCGATCATGACAGTGAGTTCTCCGAACTCGATGGCACGACCTTTTCTCTCTTGGGTGAATCCCATTCCGAGCGCACCATTATCTAGTGTGCATATCTCCAAGGCCCATTCCTTGTGTGGAAGTCCCTTGGCATTCATGACGCCGATGATCGCTTCAGTTGCGTATTCTGTAAGTCTCATGATTTAAGATAGTGCCCCTCTGATAAAGTCTATCGCCTTATCCACATCAGAATTTGTAAATGTCAGATGTGGTCGGAACCGAATACCGGTCTTGCCACAAGTCAAAACCATCATGTTCTCGGACAACTTGCCGACAACTTCTCCACGTCTTTGTGGGTTAGGCAAGTCAAATGCGATCATGAGTCCTTTCCCACGCACATTGGAGACCTCATCGGAATCCAATTTTTGCAGTTGTTCAAGAAAGTAGTCGCCTGTCTGTGCTGCTCGCTCGACCAATTTTAAGTTCTTGATGATTTTCAGATAGCAGCGGGCTCGGGCCATGTCTACAATGTTGCCGCCCCATGTGCTGTTGATGCGACCGCTTTGCCGGAAGACGTTGTTCTGAACTTCATCAATGCGATCCGTGGCACAGAACCCACACACTTGCGTTTTCTTGCCAAAACACATCATGTCAGGAACAATGCCGTAATGCTCGTAGGCCCACATCTTGCCTGTCAGACCCATGCCTGTCTGCACTTCATCAAAGATCAGCATGGCTTCATGTTCGTCGGCAAGCCTGCGAAGCTCTTGGAAGAACTCTGGACGGAAGTGATTGTCGCCGCCTTCTCCCTGAATAGGCTCAATGATGATTGCAGCGACATTACCTTGTCGTAAAGCGACTTCCATTTCTTGTAAGGCTATGCTCTCAAGATTTTTCACCTTCGCTAGCACTTCATCTATTGGAAAATGAATCTTGGGATTAGTGATCCTGCTCCACTCAAACTTGGGGAACCACTTTGTCTTTATGTTCGAGAAAGCATTCCATGATTCCCCTGCATTGGTTAAAGACATGGTGTATCCGGTTCTGCCGTGAAAAGCTTCTTTGAAATGAATGACATCAAACTTGTCATTTCCATTCTTCTGAAACTTCCAGTCGAAAGCCGCTTTGAGTGCGTTCTCTACAGCCAAAGCACCACCATCAATAAAGAAGTAGTGCTTGAAGTCAGGAGTGGCTTCCGAGAAAGCTTCCACAAAGTCTGCATAAACAGTCGAGTACATGTCAGAGTTGGCGATCTTATGTAAGGCCACTTCTCCGAGGTGCTCTTTGTAGGAATTCATCAGCGGGTGATTCCAACCGAGGGGCTGGCTGGCGAACTGTGAGTAGCAATCAAGATACTCCTTGCCAGTCCCTTCTTCAACAATCCAAGACTCATGACTTTTCTTGGTGTCTACGACGACGTGAAAACCGTCTACCAAGATGTGTTTCTTCAATCTCTCAATTACTGACATGATTCCCTCTGCAAAACCTTATGGTAGAGCATCTTAAAGATAAATTCAACGCCAGAACGGTAAATAAGGCATGAGTCTATTTGCCGAATCTAGTCTGGAAGACCT
>SDBT01004589.1_pt1 | contig 23398 bp, 19 predicted proteins | sample 2277101 | NCBI WGS metagenome assembly SDBT01 (sample SAMN10404973, study PRJNA504765) | marine sediment metagenome | isolation source: marine sediment core GS10_PC15, 103 cmbsf | place: Arctic Ocean: Southern Knipovich Ridge | collected 2010 | reverse complement strand
AGGTTCCCCTTGGTGGGGTCAATTAAAGAAAAGATGAAAGGGGCGGGAGCGAAAGGAGCTTTGATGACAGGAAGCGGGTCTACTGTTTTTGCCATTGTAGAAGATAAGCAGAAGGGACAAGAAATCCTCAGCAAACTAAAAGGGATGGGAAGGGGTTATTTAGTCCAACCTATAGATAGAAGTCTCAAGGAGGTCTAGAGTGAGAATTTCGGAAGTTAAGATAAGGAAAGTTGAGGGTAAGGAAAAATTCAAGGCTTGGGCAACAATTACATTTGATGATTCTTTTCGTATTCATGGATTGAAAATTATCGAGGGGAAGAACGGACCTTTTGTAGCTATGCCCTCTCGCAAGCTGCCCAATGGAGAATATATAGACACTGCTTATCCCCTCAATGAAGAGTTGAGGGAAACAATCCAGAAAGAGATTATTGAAGAATACATGCGGGAAGAATAATTAATACTGCTCAACCTACTAAATAGAAAAGAGTATAACTATGCAGATAAAAAATAAAGAATGGGTACTTGAAGAAGTAAGAATGAGAAAAGTAGAATTCATTCGTCTGTGGTTCACTGATATATTGGGATTCCTGAAAAGTTTCGCTATCACTGTGGAAGGACTCGAAGCGGCGTTAGAAGAAGGAGTTGGTTTTGATGGTTCTTCTATCGAGGGATTTGCTCGTATTGAAGAAAGCGATATGATTGCCATGCCGGATCCTTCTACCTTCTCCTTGATGCCTTCTTCTTCCAATCAGCTGGGAGTTATGGCAAAGATGTTCTGTGATATTCTGAACCCGGATGGAAATCCTTATGCCGAGGATCCACGCTATGTGCTAAAAAAGAACCTAAAAAGGGCTTCTGACATGGGATATACCTTCTACGTAGGACCCGAATTAGAGTATTTCTACTTTCAGTCTTCTCAAGTGCCTCCCCGAGGACTGGATAAAGGAGGATACTTTGACCTCACGCCACGAGATGTAGCCAGTGATTTTCGTCGCGAGACAGTTCTTACTCTCAAGAATATGAATATAGAAGTTGAATGTTCTCACCACGAAGTAGCTCCTAGTCAACATGAAATTGATTTGAAATATAGTGATGCTCTAAGTATGGCTGACAATACTATGACTGCTCGCTTGATGATCAAGGAAATTGCCTTAAAAAACAATCTTTATGCTACCTTTATGCCTAAGCCGCTTTTTGGGGAAAATGGAAGTGGTATGCATATTCATCAGTCTCTTTTTAAAGGTGAAGCGAATGTTTTCTTTAATCCTCAAGATGAGTGGCACCTTTCAGAAATAGCTAAAAGGTATATTGCTGGCTTGTTGAGGCATGCTTCTGAATTTTCACTAATCACTAATCAGTGGGTGAATTCTTACAAGAGACTGGTGCCCGGGTATGAGGCTCCTATATATCTGTCATGGGCCCTGAAGAATCGTTCAGACCTAATCAGAGTCCCTCTTTATAAACCAAACAAAGAAGCAGCTACTCGAGTGGAATTAAGATCCCCTGATCCTGCCTGCAATCCTTATCTCTCCTTTGCAGTGACGCTATCAGCAGGACTGGAAGGAATAGAGAAAGAATATGATATTGTGGAGCCCGTAAAAACGAACGTGTATAAGATGAACGAAGAAGAAAGGAAAGACAAGGGCATCGGGCAACTTCCGGAGAATCTCTGGGAGGCTATAAAAACAGCTGAAAAAAGCGTTTGGCTGAAGGAAACACTTGGTGAGCCTCTCTTCTTGAAGCTTATAGAGAATAAGCGAATAGAGTGGGAGGATTATCGTTCTCGCGTTACCTCGTATGAGTTAGAACAATATCTACCCATCCTTTAGAAAGAAAGTTCATTGTTTATTGTTCATTGACCTGCTAGCCCGTTAGCCAACTGGTTAATTAGTTAATTGGTTAAATAGTTAATTTTCCCCCACCCAGGGAGAGAGCACTGCTCACCAATTTTAACCACTCACCACATAGCCAGCTTATTGTTTTTGTCGATGAACAATGAACTATGAACTAATTAAGAGAGGATTGAGATGAGGGGATGCTCTCTCCTCATTGTTCGTTGTTCTTAGTTCTTTATCAATGAACTATGAACAATGAACTATGAACAATGAAAAACAACTTTAAATCCGGATTTGTTACGCTCGTAGGCAAGCCGAATGTAGGAAAATCAACTCTAATTAATCAGTTGATAGGAGAAAAGATAGCTATTGTTTCCCCACGACCACAAACCACACGAAACATTATTAAGGGAATAGTCACCTTCGACGAAGCCCAGGTAATTTTTTTAGATACACCGGGAATAATTAGTCTCAATAAAACCAAGACACTGGTGGACAGACATATAGTAGGAGAAGCACTAAAGAGCCTAGAGGGCACAGACATAATAGCTATAATGGTAGAACCTTTTTCTATTTGCGAGGAAGACAAATTTGTTTTAGAAAAGCTAAAGAAACTAAAGAAACCAGCCTTTTTAATCATTAATAAAATAGACAAAATCAAGGAATCACAGTTAGAATCATTAAAAAAAGACTATTCGGACCTTTTTCTCTTTAGTCGTATAATCCCTGTCTCTGCCAAAAAAGGAACCAATCTCTCTATTTTAATGGGTGAAATAATCCAACACCTTCCTTACCATTCAATTTATTATCCTAGCGACCTTACCACTGATCAACCTGAACGCATTTTAGTATCAGAATTAGTTAGAGAACAAATATTCATACTTACCCGAGCGGAAATTCCTTATTCAACTATGGTTAAAGTGAGCCAATTTGAAGAGAGAGAAGAAGGGCCAATTTATATTCGTGTAGCTATTTATGTAGAACAAAAATCTCAGAAAGGTATTCTCATCGGTAACTCAGGAAAAATGATTAAAGAGATTGGCAGTTTAGCGCGAAAAGAAATAGAAAAACGACTGGGATGCCATGTCTATCTAGACCTCTGGGTGGGAGTAAAGAAGAATTGGCGGAGGCAGAAGAAATCCTTCAAAGAAATAGGATATACTTCATGAGCTACAATATTACCAGATTGTCGCGATGCACAACCTCATCGTAATACTTGTGTCCTAGCTGCTTTTCAATAAGTGAGCTTTTTGTTCCTTTTATCTTTTTTAACTCTTTTGACGAATAGTGTACTATACCTCGGGCAAACTCCTCACTATTCGCATCCAGTAAGCTTACAGAATCTCCTACTTCAAAGTTTCCTGTTATTTCAATTATTCCCGCCGCAAGAAGACTCTTCCCTTTCACTATCAAAGCTCTTTTAGCACCATCGTCTACAACAATAGTACCGGCAAGAAGATGTGCATAAGCGATCCATTTCTTACGAGAAGTCAGACCATCTTTTTTAGGTAAGAACAGGGTCCCTCTTTCTTCCCCGGCAAAAATTCTCTCCAAAAAGTTTCTCTCTCCCCCTCCTATTATTACCGGAATACCAGAGCGAGTAGCTATTTTGGCCGCTCTAATCTTGGTCTGCATTCCCCCTACCCTTCCCTCTATTGATGCGCTCAAGGATATTTTCTCTATTTTTTCGCTTATATCATCTACCTCTTTGATCAATTTTGCCCCCGAATTCGTCCTGGGATCAGAGGTATATAGACCTTCTATGTCGGAGAAAATTATCAAAAGATTTGCATCGACTAATCCAGCTACCAAGGCAGAAAGAGTATCGTTATCACCAAATTTAATTTCTTCCACGGCCACAGTATCATTTTCGTTTACAACAGGAATAATCTTAAATTTAAGCAGGGTGAAAAAAGTGTTACGAGCATTGAGATAGGAAGAACGCCGAGAAAGGTCAACTCCACTTAAAAGTATTTGGCCCACTAAAAGTTTATGTTGTTGAAAAAGCCGATAATAAATATTCATCAAACGGGCCTGCCCTACGCTGGCCAAGGTCTGTTTAAAGGAAATAGTATTGCTCCTTTTTCTTACATTGAGTTCTTGCTTGCCCAAGCCAATAGCTCCTGAACTAACCAAAATAACCTCTTTGCCTTCACTAATTAAAGCGGCAATATTTTGGCTTAGCTTCTCCAAAAAACGAAAATCGAGGCTTCCTCCCTTCTTTAGCAGCAGACTGCTGCCTACCTTAATGGTTATTCTATTTGCAGAGGCAATAATAGAATCTCTATCTATTTTTCTTCTCCTGATATTTTTTCCTGTATCTTTCTTCCTCGCTATAAATGCAGCCACAATATTCTTGACGGTATAACTTCATCTCTTTGGAAAGTTGTATACCCTTTTGCCATCCCCCTTCTATTCTTCTCAAATAGGGTTTAATCCTATATTTCTTACTTATTGCCTCTATTGCGGTTTCAAGCAATTCTTGATTCTGGTGAGGAGATAGAAACAGTGTAGAGCTGAAGTAGTCGAATTCCCCTCGACGGGCAAAGATAGCCGTTTTTTCCAGGCGCTCATAGTAGCAAAAAAGACACCGCTGTGACTCTCGATACACTACCTGGCGAAGAAACTTCTTTATGTCATATTCATCCTTGTAAATAACTTTTACTTCTTCCTTTTCAGCCCACATCCTAACCGCTTCCAATCGCCTCCGGTGCTCTAAAAAAGGATGAATATTTGGATTATACCAAAAACCCATTACCTCTTCAAAATCATGCTTTAATTCATGAAAAGGATAAACAGCGCAGGGAGCACAACAGATATGAACAAAAATCTTCATAGAAAATCTTCTCTTTCTAGTTGATTGAACACAGATTTTCGATAATTTTTTGATTACTTTCTAATACCTAAATCTTCAATAATCTGCGTTCCAAAAGGAACTTCCTCTACTATCAAGATATAACCAAAATAGCACTTTTCCAGCAATTGTCAAAGAATGCCTCAGAACATTCTCGTATTGCCTCGTGCGTGATGCGTATTGCGCAATACGACATATGATATACGCAATAGGAGACTATCCTTCGATATTTATTGACAATTGTACCTATTAACATAGAATGAGGCTGTAAAAAGAAGGCATTGGTACTCTCTTCTTTGTGGCAAAAAAAGGTAGTTTTCAGTGGAAAATATGACGTCCAAGCAGTGGACCAGAAAGATCATTACTGGTCTGGGAATATTGTTCTTGCTGATGGCTCTCGAAGCAAAGGCAAGTCCTCCTCTGCAAATGAGGGTGGAGATAGGCTTCGAGGGATTTTACAGAATTGGGAGATGGACACCTCTAAGAATTTTTTTTGAAAATCAAGGCCCTTCTTTAGAGGGAACTCTATTAATTAAACTCACAACAGGAAATCTTCTCCAACAGAATTCTAGCGAAACTGTTTATTCTATGCCTGTTTTCCTTCCTTCTTCTTCGAGAAAACTTTATCAAGTCAATGTGCTTCTGGAAACGGATGTCTATCCTTTGCAGGTCTCGCTGATTAGTGAAAAAGAGAGTCTGCTGAAAAAAGAAATTCCAATCCAGCCATTTTATATGGACGAGGGATTTATCCTGGTAGTTAACAAGACTCACGCTGGATTTGACTTTCTAGCTCAATCGGAGATAGAAAGAATAAGGCAGGTACTTTACACCGACCCGAACAAGCTACCTGGCGAGTGGATAGGCTACGATGCAATTCAGACACTAATCCTGGACGATATCGAGCCACTTGAATTGATTTCTGAACAGGAAAAGGCTATAGAAGAATGGCTCTCTGCAGGAGGAAGAGTGGTTATTACGGCAAAAGGTGGATACGGAAAATTTGAATCTTCTCTAATTTCTCATTTGCTTCCCCTTGAATCCTTGGAAAAGGTTTATTTGGATTCTTCATTTTCTTCCTTGCAGAGTAGATACGGGGTCTTTAGCGCCGATTTCCAGAAAGTTGAGTTGTGGGATAGCCGATGGCAAAGGGGAGACGTTCTTATAGAGGAGAAGGATATCCCCTTACTGGTAAAGTTAAGAATGGGAGCGGGAAAAATATTTTTTTTGGCTTTCGATTTCTCCCAACATCCTTTTAGAGACTGGCCAGGAAAATCCTATTTCTGGGCGGAAATATTAGAGGAGAAAACCAATTTTTCTATGTTTAGCCGGGGTATTTTGGATCCCCTTGTTGAGTACTCTACTCTTTGGCCGGGCAGATTTTACCTGGGGCGAAGAGAAATAGGCTTCTTTCTCTTAGTCTACCTTGCGGTCATTGTTTTTTTCTATTGGTGGCTGAAAAAAAGGAAACTAGTATGGAAACTAAGCGCCGGGCTGAGTCTGACTGTAGTTCTTTCTGCTCTGATTTTTTCTCTTTTCTGGGGGATCAAGATGCGAAAAGAGAACACATTTTTGGGACAGGTAAGCATTTTCTATAAAAAAGAAGGAGGCTCTTTGGCCAAAACGGAAAACTATTTTACCCTTTTTTCTCCTTACTACCAATCGGTAGAACTGGAATTTGATAGGAGAGTCTCTTTTGTAACTGCCCTTTCAGCACCTTCCAGAGAGCGAGAATTCCTCAAGGATTTAGTAGTCTATCTCCCTGAAGGAAAAATTCGCTGGACCTCCTCTTCTGATAGCTCTGCCTGGTCTTTTCATCTATTTCGTCTGGAAACTATCCTGCCTTTCTCGTTGATAGCAAAGACTACCAGAAGTAAAGAAATCATAACGGTGAGCCTACAAAATCTGAATTCTTTTCCTTTGGAGGATTTATTCTTTTTGTATGGCGAGCATAGCTCTTTCTTGAAAGAACTTCCGGCCTACAGTGAAGCTGCTTTAACGCTTAATTTAGAAGAAAAGGAAACTTTACCCTCCTTCTCTTCATTTTACAATGAAGAAGTTAAATTCAAGGGTGCCCGAATTGAATTAAGAGCAAAGGTACTTGACCAGATGTGGAATTTTGCGGGACCTTTGAAAAATATAGCTGCAAAATCTCCTGTATTATTGGCTTGGTTTGAAGAAAATCCTCAAGCTCTGGTAAAAAGTTATCAGTCGCTCAATTGTACCTTTATTGGCCTGGCTATAATACCGCTTTCTAGCGTATAGTGAAAAACGATTCACCATTCACGAAATACGATTCACCATATCCTCAAGGTATTTAATATGTTGGCGCGCTTTCGTTTTGTTCTGGTGAATGGCCTAAGGGCCTATCTGGGAGAAGATAAATTTGCCCGGATACACCTCTCTTATCTGATAATACTTTCCCTACTGATGATTATCATCTGGCCCACTACTCCTTTCCTGAGCTTTCGAGCGCCTCAACTTCTTCTGGTATTGAGTTATGCACAAATAGTTATTCTGACCTACCTTAGCGGAAGATTTGCTGCGGGTATTTCTCTGGATAAGGAAATTAGTTTTGATGATTGGTTAAAACACACTCCTCTCACCCCGAAAGAGATACTGTTGGGCAAATGGGGAGGGATTTTCCTCATTGTCCTCTTCATACTTTTTTCCTCATCACCCCTGCTTGTTTTAGCCTACTTCATGGAAGGAGCAACCATAGAATCGGCATTGAGAGTATATTTTTTCATTCTAATTCCTATTATTGCCTTCATTGATTTTGGTCTTTTCTTGCGTTTTATACTCGGCACTCCTACTATTTCTTCTTTTATCATGAATATGCTGACCATTCTTTTCATTTTAGGTCTTTTTGTGACCCGAACAACAAAAGTGGAGCTATTTTACTTAAATCCGTGGTTTCTTCTTTCTAGCCTGCTTTTATCCTTTCTTCCTCTTTTCATTGCTCTTAGGAAGTTAAAGAAGATGAAAAGAGGCTTTAGCCCGTGAAGACTAAACAAATATTGACCCTGAAACTAAAAGAGTTTAACCGAAGATATTGTTTTCTTCGCACAGGAAAATGCTTAATCAATTCATTTCTTTGCACTCTAATCGTCTATTTAGCCCTTTTGCTTTTTGACAAATTCGTCTCTCTACCTTCAACCTGGCCGCTATTCTTTTTTGTTTTTTCTGGACTAAGTATAGCCATATATTTGACATTAGATAGACGGCGGCAAATTTCGTTTTTTCGGCTTGCCTCTCGGATAGATAAGAATCTAGGGCTGGAAGAAAGAGTCAGTACAGCCTGGGAATATCAGAACCGGAAAAGACCGAAAGAGTTGATTCAATTTTTAACCAAAGATGCTCTCTTCCACCTACAAGGAGTAAAAACTAGCCAGGCATTCCCCTGCCATTGGTTTGAGAGAGGTAAGTATGTAATTTACTTGCTTGTAGCTATCTCATTAGTTTCTTTCTCCAGCTACTTTCTTCCTTTTTCAGCAAGAGACAAAATTGACCTTCCTGATTTATTCCAGGAAGAAGGGCAACTATTGATGAATCTGGGGCAAAAATTGATAAAGAGGGGAGAAGAGAATCTTGAACGAGCCTCTCCTCTAGCCCTGGAAATGAGAGAATTGGGAAAGGATATCTATTATAAGAACTTTGAGCAAGAACAAATTTTCCAGGCCTATCGTCAGCTTGGTCAGAAGATCGCCGCTGCCCTGGAAAAAACTGCCGCATCTCTTTTGGGGAAATTAGAAAGACTGAGCCAGGAAAAGGAAGGAGCTATCGATGAGAATCAACTTTCTAAACTAATGCAAGCTCTTGAGAAACAAGATTATCAGAGAGTAAACAATCTCCTACAACAATATTCCCTGCAAGACAGAATCGATGAACTAGGAGAATTGCAAGCCTTAGAAATGATGAAGGAAACTCTGAGAAAAAGTCAGCAGCGATCAAAAGAGGAACTGGCGAGAAAGAAAAGAGACCAGGAAGCGGAGGAGGGCAATCCTGGCAAAGAAATGAATTCATCCGTTGCAGAAAATCGGAGAAGTTACGCAGATAGTTTGACTGAAGAGAAAGAAAGGGGTTCTCTTACAGATTCGAGTCTAGCAACAGACGCCCTTCCTGGAGATACTTCCTCAAATTATAAAGAAGAAAAGATAATTGAATTAGAGGAGAGAGGAGAACTAACCAAGGCGCAAAGTCAACTGAAGCAAGGTTACTTTTTAATGAGATTGTTACAGGGTATTGCTGATACTTCTGATAAATCTGGACTTTCAGCAGAGGAGGCCTTTTTCTCCTATAAGAAAGAAATGATGAATAGGCTAACTGAAGAAAGAATACCTCTTTCTTATAAAGAGCAGATAAGAAAGTATTTCTCTTCTCTGGAGCCAGAATAAGAAAGGAAAAATAAAGTGCCAGACCAGGAGAGAATTAAGGAATTTCAAAAGCAAATAGAGAGTATCACGAATGAAGTAAAGAGAATAATTGTGGGGCAGGAGAAGATTATCGAGGGGGTGCTCATAGCTGTTCTTTCCAATGGACACGTTCTCCTGGAAGGTGTTCCCGGCCTGGGAAAAACTCTTTTAGTGAAATCTTTCTCCCAGGCTCTCGATCTGAGGTTTTCTCGTATTCAGTTCACTCCCGACCTAATGCCGGCTGACATCGTAGGAACTAATATTATTATGCAAGGAGGGGATGGGAGACGTTTCTTTGAATTTCAGAAGGGGCCTATCTTTGCTCAAATTATTCTGGCTGATGAAATAAATCGGGCTACCCCTAAGACCCAATCAGCCCTCCTGGAAGCAATGCAGGAACAGAAAGTCACTGTAGCCGGAGTATCCCGTAGCCTGGAGCTGCCCTTTTTCGTTCTCGCCACCCAGAATCCCATAGAGATGGAGGGAACTTATCCTTTACCCGAAGCTCAGATAGATAGATTTTTCTTTAAACTGAAGATAGAATATCCTTACCCTTCTGAACTAAAAGAAATTGTTAATCGAACTACCATTGGGGAGTTGCCCACCCTCAACAAGATCATTGGTCAGAGCGAACTTCGCCAAATTCAATTCGTGGTAAGGGATATCCCGGTTGCTTCACATGTTCTGGATTATGCTACTCGCCTGGTGCTGGCTACTCAACCTGGCTCAGGGTCAGCTACACAAAAGGTGCAAAAATATGTTCGCTATGGGTCCAGTCCGCGAGGAGCTCAGGCTCTGATCTCTGCTGGGAAGGCTAGAGCATTCACCAAAAAGAGATTTAACGTCTCTTTTGCCGATATTCGCCAGGTAGCCCTGCCTGCTCTTCGTCACCGTATTCTTCTCAACTTTGAGGCAGAAGCGGAAAGAGTGGACCCAGATGAGTTAATCAAAAATGTGATTGAGTTAGTTCCGGAAAGAAACTAGTTATGGCTAAAATACTTTTTGACAGTAAATTCTTGCATCAGTTGAATTCGTTAAAGCTTGTCAGCAAAAGAGCCAAAAAGATTTTTTCCCAGGGAGAAAGAAGAGGAGGGAAAGCTGGCAGTGGCCTGGAATTTATCGATTATCGAGAATACCAGGTAGGTGATGATTATCGCTACATTGATTGGCACCTTTATTCACGTCTGGAACAGCTATTTGTTAAACTCTTTAGGCAAGAGGAAAACCTTACAGTTCACCTTATTATTGATGAGAGTGAATCTATGTCCAGCGGTGATCCCTCTAAAATAGATTATGCATGTCAACTGGCGGCAGTATTGGGATACATTGCTCTGGTCAATTTGGATGAGGTAGGAAGTAGCACTTTTTCTTCTCAATTGGAAAAAACTTTACCCCCACGCCGGGGTAGATCTCAGATTTTTAACCTTTTTCATTTTTTGGAAGGGATAAATACTCAAGGAAAAACCAATTTTAGCTTTTGCCTGAGTGAATTTAGTCGAAGACAAAGAAAAGGTGGAATGGCTGTTGTCCTGAGCGACCTATTTGATCCGAAGGGATATGAGGAGGGACTAATCTCTCTAAGAAGTCAAGGCTGGGAGGTCTGCTTACTACACATCTTGCAGGAGAATGAGCTTCGGCCGATGGAAAGGGGAGAAGTAGTATTAATAGATAAAGAAACTCAACAGAGGATAGAAACTATCATTGATGAAGTAACCTGCCAGAGGTATGAACAAGAGCTAAGAGATTTTTTCCAAAAAGTTGAATCTTTCTGTCAACATTATGAAATCAATTATCTACGGGTCTTAACATCTCTTCCTCTGACCAGTTTCATTTTTCAGGACTTAAGAAAAAGGCAGATTTTGAAATGACTGTTCTTAACCCTTCTGCTTTATACCTATTGCTTTTACTAGGGGTAATTCTCTTTTTCTATCTCTTAAAGGGAAGGCCGAGAAAGGTTATTGTTTCCAGTACTCTTTTCTGGCGAAGAATTCGTCGGTCTCTTCCTGCTCAACGTATTCATTGGCGGCTGCCTCCCGAACTTCTTCTCTTCCTCCAGATTGCCCTTCTCACTTTGCTTATTATGGCCATGGCTCAATTCCTTTTCTCCAGAAAGGAAAGAAAGGAATTTATGGTAATAGTTATGGATACTACAGCAAGCATGCAGGCAACTGACCTCATTCCCAACCGCTTGGCTATGGCTAAGAAAAGAGCCCAGGAGTTTATTGAAGAGCTTCCTGAAAACACGCAATTAGCTTTAGTCCAGGCCGACAAGCGGCCTCAGCTGATAGCTAATTTCTCTGATGAGAGGTCCTATCTCTTAAAAGGACTGAAAGCTTTAACTCCTGCTGATGTGAGAGGAAATGAGACAGCAGCCCTGGAATTAGCTAGCTCCATTCTCCCCGCCCAGACTCGAGGAAGAGTTATCTTTTTTACTGATGGTGCTTTTGAGCTTGATATAGATTATTTGCCGCAAAACGTAGAATTTATTACTCTCAATAAAAAAAACTCTCGCAACCTAGCCATTACCTCTTTTGAGTTACGGCCCCGGACAGAGGATAGTAAGAGATATGAGTTACTAGTTAAAGTGACAAATTTTTCCTGGCAAAAAGAAAGATTTTCTCTCAGACTATGGCTGGGACAAAACCTGATATTCAAAAGCGAATTAGTTGTTTCCTCTCAAGAAGAAAAAGAATATATTCATAATTTAGAAGTCGACAAGAAAACTATTTTAAAGGCAGAAATCTCTCCTTATCCTCAGGATGATCTGATATTGGACAACACCGCCTATGCTTTACCTGGCTTCTCTGAACGTTTAAATGTGCTTCTAGTAAGCAAAGGAAACTTATTTCTGAGGACTGCTCTGGAGAGTTATCCCCAGGTTAACTTTTACCAAAAGCAAATAGTTCTTCCTGGAGAACTTTCTTATTATGACCTGATAATTTTCGACAATATTATTCCTCCTCCACTAGAGAGGGGCAATATAGTTTGCCTGGGAGTTCTACCACCCAATCTTTCTTTGAAGGAGCAGGATCCACAACCCAATTCCATCTTGACTGAATGGGAAATTGACCATCCCCTGCTGCGCTTTGTCAATCTTGAAAATATGAATGTGAGACAATCCCTGGGGATCGAAACTCTTCCTGGAGCTGATATACTTCTCATGTCCTCGGCGGGTCCTCTAATGCAAGTTTGGCAGAAGGGAGGATTACGTCTCTTATTCATTGGCTTTGATCTCTACTACTCCGATTTTCCTCTTCAGATTGGCTTTCCCGTCTTTATCTTCAACCTTCTTCAGTGGTTTCATCCTCAGGTTTTTGACCCCACTTACTCGCAGATTCAAACCGGAGAGGAGTTTGTGATTTTTCCCAAAGCCAAAAAAGAGGAGATCACCATTGTCAATCCTCATAATGAGATAATCACAATTGAAAACCCCAAGGATCCTCTTATTTTCTCTGAGACCAGAATAGCCGGAGTCTATACCATTGATGGCAAAAGTCTCTTTACCGCTAATCTTCTTAGTGCACATGAATCAAATCTTCTTTCCCGAGTTACATTTGCTTCTACATCCAGAGAGGTTAATAGGCAAGTGAAAAACGAGTATTCAGAGAGTAAGTTATCCCTTTCTCCCTTGCTCATTCTACTGTCTTGCCTGCTTCTTCTTGTAGAATGGTACCTTTATCATTTTCCCCGTGCTATTGGCAAAAGAAGGAGCAAATCCAGCAAAAGGACAGCTTGAATGTTCATCCAATTTTCCCACCCCTGGTTTCTCCTTCTGGGAATCCTCCTTGCTCTTATCTGGTATATTTCCAGGCGGGGCCATTCCCTACTTTCCTCTCTTAGAAGAAGAATTGCCCTTCTTCTTCGCCTCCTTGTACTTACTTTCTTGATCCTGGCTTTGGCCGAAATCAAAATCTCCTTACCTACCAAAGACAGGGCTATTTTTTTCCTCTTAGATGTTTCTCAGAGTATAAATGCGCAAAATATAAAGACTGCCGAGGAGTATATCAAGAAATCCCTCAAAAGAATGAAGCAAGGAGATAAGGCAGGAATCATTGTCTTTGCCAAGCGAGCTTTTGTGGAATCGCTCCCCCAAAGCCGGCTCGAGTTTTCCCATCTTCTTACCAGAGTGAATGCTGACTATACCAATATTGCAGCAGCTCTCGAGTTGGCGGTAGCTAACTTTCCCCAAAAGGGGAGTAAACAAATTGTTCTTTTGAGTGACGGCAACGAAAATAGAAAAGAAGCCCGGGCGCTTCTTGGTTCCCTAACAGAAAAGGGAATAAAGGTGGATATTCTTCCTCTTGTCTCACCGGGACAAAAGGAATCCTTATTGGAAGACTTAATTGTGCCTCAACGGGTTAAACAAGCAGAAGAACTCAAAATCAAAGTTATAGCTCAGAGTTTCCAGGAGACTTCTGCAAGTCTGAAATTATACTGTAATAATGAACTTTTGGCTGAAGAACGAATTGAATTAAGGAAAGGTCAAAATGTCTTCATCTTTTCGCATGTTCTAAATGAAGGAGGATTTTATACCTATAAAGCCGTCCTGGAACTCTATGCAGATACTATAGTTGCTAACAACGAGGTTAGTGGTTATACAATAGTAGAGGGAAGACCTAAGCTCCTCTTATTGACTAACCAGCCAGAAGCAATTTCCCATTTTATTTATCTTCTGGAAAAAAAAGAGTTTCAATGTGAGATTCGCTCCGTCTTCAACGCTCCTTCCTCTCTTGATGAGCTACAAGACTACGATGCCTGTATTCTTGACAACATCTCTACCTTTCAACTTTCTCAACATCAGTTGAGCCTTTTTTCTCGTTACATCAAAGATTTGGGAAAGGGATTAATAGCTGTTGGCGGGATGAATAGTTTTGGTCTGGGAGGATATCAAAGCACACTTTTAGAGGAGATTTTACCAGTTTATGCCGGGATTCAGCAAAAGTTAATTTCTCCCACTCTTTCTCTGGTTTTAGTAATAGATAAGTCAGGTAGTATGGGTTCTGGAAATGGACAAGCCTCCGTCTCATCTAAGCTATCGTTGGCCAAAGAAGCGGCTCTGGCTGTAGTTGATTTATTAGCCCTTCATGAACGAATAGGAATTTTGAGTTTCGATACTGAGCCTCAGTGGACAGTCCCGCTTCAACCAACAGCCAACAAGTCAGACATATTCCGCCAGTTGAGCTCCCTGGCATCTGGTGGTGGTACTTCTCTCTTCCCTGCCCTGGAAGAGGTCTTTGACAAACTAAAAAATGAGGCCAGTATGGCCAGGCATGTTATTGTTCTCTCTGATGGCTTATCCAGCCAGGACGACTTTGAGACGATTATTAAAGACATGGCTCAGGAGAAGATTACAGTTAGCACAGTAGCTATCGGAGAGGATGCCGACTTAGAACTAATGCAAAACATTGCTGCTTGGGGCAAGGGAAAGACCTACTACACCAACAATATTGAATCCCTCCCCCGTATCTTTACCAGTGAGGCCCTACGAATCAGTCGTGCCTTAACCGTAACAGAATCGTTTGTTCCAATTATAAGTAAGAATAGTCCCATTCTTTCCAGCCTTGATTGGCGGAATGTTCCTCCCCTGGAAGGTTATATCATTACTACACCCAAACAAGTCTCTGATGTACAGTTATCTTCTCCCCGCAAAGACCCTCTTCTGGTTACCTGGCGCTATGGTCTGGGTAGGACGGCTGTCTTTACCTCCGATCTTGCTGGCGATTGGTCAAGAAACTGGCGGGAATGGCCGGAGTACTCTCAGTTCTGGGAACGGCTCATAAACTGGGTTTTACCCTCTAAAGAAAAGACTCTTTTCCCCCTGATTACAGTCAAGGAGGAAAAAGGAGTTCTTGTCGTTGATGCCATTGATGAGAAAGGAGAATTTATCAATTTTTTGTCTCTGAAAGCCCACGTAGTCAAACCTGAGGATAAAGAGGAAATCATTTTCTTAGATCAGACTGCTCCTGGTCGCTACCAAGCCTCTTTTTACGCGGATGAAGTCGGCCCCTATATCATCAGCGTCTTTGATGACAAAAGAAGAGAATCGGGTAGTCCCCAGATTGCAGGCACGGTAGTTCCCTACTCTCCTGAATATAGAGAATTAGCTTTTAACAAACCTCTCTTAACTCAACTGAGTAGTGAAACAGGGGGCCAGGTCTTGAATTTTGAAGATAATCCTTTCGGCAAGAATAGGATTACTTTTTCAGATCCCCAAGACATTTGGCCATGGCTAGTCCTTATTGCTTCTCTCTTGTTATTGGCAGACATCGGGATGAGGACGGTATCTTCCCGAATTGGAAAATTACTACTAAAGGAAGTAAATCTGGGTCTGAAAGCATCTATACGATTCTTTTCTTTATCAAAGGCTGAATCTTTAGAGAAGTATACTCATTTGGTTAAGGAAAAGAAAATAAGCCAAGAAAAAAAAGAGACCTCTGCTCGAGCATCCAAATCTGTGCATACCGATGATAACGAGAGCTATTATAAACTTCTACATCATTTTGCCCGACGACGACAAAAGAAAGTCAAGGATAAGTGACTTGTTCAATACCCACTGTTATTGACCTTTAGCTAGAGTATGATAGGATATAAATGAGTAAGATTTTCAAAAAGACTGTCAAGATTATGCGAATTAGACACCCACGAAAAACTTATCGATCAGAAAATAAAATATGTTACGGCAAGATTTTGAAAAAAGTGAAGGAGGTGATTTTTCAAAAATTAGGCAAATAAGGGAATTTTAAAGACAGTGAACTCTTTAAAGTGAAAATCACAGCAGGGTAAAGATTCAGGAAAAGAATGAATAAGGAGAAGGAAATGGTAAAAAGAATATCTGTAGTTTGTATTGTGGCAGTCCTGATTGTTTCAATCACAGGCGTACTTACGTATGCAATGGATATGAGGGGTAAGATTGGCTTCGGTGGTTTCGCTGGCTATAGCCTGCTTAACCCGGCGGGTATAAATGATGTTCTTAATGAGATAAAGGATGAATACGGATCCTGGCTGTGGTTTGGCCCTGATACCGGAACACTACGACCACTCAGAGGTGGTATTCGCTATGGCGGCGAAGTCCGCTATGGCCTAACCTCCAATCTCATAATTGGCGCTGGATACAGCAGAATGTCTGGCAGCGGCCAGGTTAACTGGGATGATTGGTGGGATTTGGGTTGGACCGGTGAATGGAAGGCCACCCTGGCCGTAACAGGTTTTACCGGCTCTCTTCTTTTTGCTATGGGAGGTGAAAGCTCTAACTTCTACTTTGGCGGTGGAGCAGGTTTATACTCAGCAACCATCACTCGTACAGCCAGTGATAGTGGAGATTGGGTTGGATGGTGGGATAAGCATGTTGCGAAGGGTATATCCACTATCGGTTTTCACGGAATAGCTGGTTTTGAGTATTTCCTCTCTGACAATATAGCTTTTGCTGTAGAGGGAATGTACAGTTCAGTCACCTTCCCCGGCGAGTGGACATATACGGAGCATCCTGATCCTTTTTGGGTAGGTGAATTATCAACTACATGGACAAATCCAGTGCAAGCCGGAGGAATAACTATAGGAGCAGGAGTGCGTTTCTACGTCGGCTAGTAAGAATTGCTCAATACCTAAGACAATAAATTAAAGAGAGGGGAGTAATCCCCTCTCTTTTTAGTTCATAGTTCATTAATAAGAAGAGGAAACGAACAACCGATTATTTCCTCTTTGGCTTCAAATCCCCTCTTGGTCGTAGAAGATATTTTGTTTTTTACGATATAGTATATACGATATACGAACGTGGTGCCGGGAGGGGGATTCTTCTCCCCTCTCGCTATCGCTCGTCCTCCGAAGCCCGGTCACCCTCACTGTCATTCGCCAAGCTCATTTTTCATTCCCTGAATGCGCTCGGGTTGGCTTCAAATCCCCTCTTGGTCGTAGAAGATGTCTTGTTTTTTACGATATATGATATATGAACTTGGTGCCGGGAGGGGGATTTGAACCCCCAAGGACTAATGTCCACATGGCCCTCAACCATGCGCGTCTACCAGTTCCGCCACCCCGGCAAAAACTACTTCATTCTTGTTGTGAGAGACGCTCGATATCTTCTTGCTCTCCAATTACCAGCAGTATATCTCCCTCCTCAATAACATCCTCAGAACAGGGAAGATAGTTTATTGTCTCTATTCGCTTGTTTTTTTCCTCTCCGGAAACCTTCTTTATTTCTAGAATATTTACCTTGTATTTTTCTCGAACTTTAAGCCCGCCTATCTTTTTATTCCAAAGGACTCTGGGGGATTTAATTTCGGCGGCACTGTATTTCTCGGATATAGGCAGATAATCTAGAACATTGGAAACTAAGAGATTTTGCGCTAGCTTTTTCCCCATTTCCATTTCTGGCAAAACCACTTTATCTGCTCCTACCAACTTTAGTATGCGTTCCTGAATTTGAGAGGGAGACTGAGTAGCTTTAGTAATAACCGTGGGCACTCCCAGTCGCTTAAGCAAGGCGGTAGTTAAGATAGAAGCTTCAAAGTCTCCTATGCTTACTATGGCTACATCTATTTTATCTATTCCCTGGGTCTTCAAAGCTTCCTCATCTGTAGAATCTAATTTCACAGCCACAGTTGCTATTTCGGCAAAAGTATCCACCAGTTTTTCGTCCTTATCTATCGCAATTACCTCTGCGCCTCTTTCTGCCAGACTCCGCGCCACTGTCCCTCCAAATTTTCCTAATCCCATAACAGCAAATCTACGCATTTTTTCCTCTACCCCGTTAGATGCCTACTATCTAATGGAGTTTATCCGACCATTATTCTTTCTTCAGGATACTGATAGAGTTCCTTCATTTTCCCCCCTCCCATAGCTAAAGCTAAAGTTAAGGGTCCAATTCTACCCACCAGTACACTAAGAATAATAACAACTCGTCCTGCTGTTGTCAACTGGGAAGTGAGACCTCTGGATAATCCTACTGTTGCAAAAGCAGACAGTTCTTCGAAGAAGATGTCGATAAAAGGAGCACTTTCTGTGAGACTAAGCACTAGAGTAGAAAAGGCAATCCATCCCAGAGCAAGAATAGCTACACATAAAGCCTGATAGACTACTAAAGGGGGAATGGTACGATGAAAAACTTCAACCCGATGTTTTCCCTGGGTCATAGACCTGATAGTGAGAAATAGAGTAGCGAAAGTACTTGTCTTAATCCCTCCCCCCGTAGAACCGGGTGAAGCTCCTATAAACATAAAGATAATAAAAAGAAAAGCAGAGAAGATGCCTACGCTACCTATATTCAATGTATTGAACCCAGCTGTTCTTGCTGTTACTGATTGAAAATAGGAAGTCAATAATTTTTCTTTCCAGGAAAAGCCACTTAGTACACCATTTTTCTCCGCCAGGAAAATGAGAGCTGTTCCCCCTACAATCAAAAGAGAGGAAACCGTTAGAACCAATTTGCTCTGTAAAGATAAAGACTCCTTTTTATGCTTAAAGCATCCGTACGCCCAGCGTAGAAGATTAACTATGACTATAAATCCCAGCCCTCCCAGAATTATTAAACTACTCATAGTTAAATTAATACCCAGGTTATTCCTGTATCCTATAAAACTATCGGAATATAGCGAAAAACCAGCATTACAAAAAGCAGAAATTGAATGAAAAATGGCGGAATAGGCAGAGGAGAGACCGCCTCCATTGTAAGGCAGGAATTGAAAATACAAAAAAATGGCGCCTACTATCTCAATAGTGAAAGTAATAATAAAAATAGACATAATTAGAGAGCCAATTCTTCCTATGCTTCTGTAATTAAGTATATCTTGTAGAAGAGTGCGGTCCTTAACTCCAAATTCCTTACCTAAAGTCAGGACAAAAAAGGAAGTAAAAGTCATTAGTCCTAATCCTCCTACCTGAATAAGAGAGAGAATAATCAATTGCCCCAACAAAGAAAAATGACTTCCTGTGTCTAGCACGACCAGACCAGTAACGCAAGTCGCCGAAGTAGCAGTGAACAGAGCATCCATAAACATTGTTTCTTTGCCTGGTGCAGCAGCACGCGGAAGGAGAAGTAATAAGGTTCCCACGGTAATGATGCTGACAAAGGTCAGAATAACTATCCAGGGTGGTTTTATCTTTAAGACAGTTATCGCTTTGTTTAATTGGGGTATTCTCAATAGAAGACAAGCAAGGGCATAAATTTCAAAAATTATGATGGAATTCCCAGACCAGACGAAGATACCTATTGTATCCAGAGAATGAATTAACTCAGAAGGACTGCTAGGATTCTTTAACAAGAAAATAGATAATAAGAAAGAAATAATGAGAAAAAAAGCTATCCGATTCTCTCTTAGATATGTTTTCTTTTTTTGAGACAAGAGCAGTTTGAGTAAAAACTCACCTATGAACACTCCCACTATTAATAGGTCCAGTTGATGAAGCAAGATTCTAGTCTCATACGATAGATAGAATCCATACTCCAGAATAAGAGAAGAAATGAGTAGCAAAACTACTCCCACCATAAACAGATTGAGATAGAATCCAACTCTAGAGTGATTAATTTTCAACTCCTTTCATAACCTCAATCCTGCTGCCACCCTTTTTCTAAACCTAATTCCCTGGCTGTACTAAGAGCTTCTTCATACTCTTTATCAGTGATTCTCCTCTTTAATTCTTCAAATTCTTCTGCCCTGTATGCAGGAAAGTATTGATTCATAGTACTGATATAGGTAGCGGTAGAAATTTCCTTGGCTAAGAAATTAAAAACCTTTGTTGTTCCCGCCAGTCTATTGGGCAAAACTAAATGTCTTACCAAAAGACCTTTTCTAGCAATTCCTTTCTGGTCTAGTCTAAGGTCCCCTACCTGCCGATACATTTCTCTAATTGCTTTTTTTGTCACCTGGAAATAGTCAGGAGCAGAAGAATATTTTTTTCCTTCTTCTCTTCCTCCATATTTCATATCTGGCATGTAAATATCTATTATTCCATCCAGAAGCTTTAGAGTTTCTACCTTCTCGTAGCCACTACAATTATAGACTAAAGGTATATTCAACCCCTTTTGTGTAGCCAAGAGAAGCCCAGCAAGGATCTGAGGAACAAAAACCGTGGGAGTAACCAGATTTATGTTGTGGCATCCTCTTTTCTGTAAGTTAAGCATCATTTGAGAAAAGACTGAAGAAGATATTTGATTTCCATTCCCCAAGTGAGAAATAGGATAATTCTGGCAGAACACACACCTCAAATTACAATAAGTGAAAAAAATAGTCCCGGAACCTCGAAGGCCGGATATGGGTGGTTCTTCTCCAGAATGAGCATGAAAGCTAGAAACTGTAAGCTCTATTCCCGCCTTACAGAATCCTCTCTCGCCTTTGTCCCGGTCTATTCCACACTCCCGTGGACAGAGTCTGCATTCCCTCAATACTTCATATCCTCGCTCTATTCGGTTTCGTAACCCTCCTCTCTCATATAGCTCTCTATAACTTGGATTTTTTCCCATCAGCCCGATCAGCTTTTTGTTCCTGATTATATCAATTGATAGCGCCTTGACAAGAGACATCTCTCATGCCTTTCTTGACAAAAGATTCACAGGTTGTACCTTTAGCAAGGTCAGTAAGATTGAACAGATCTTTGAAAATAGATGGGGGGTACGTACAATGATTAATGTAATACTAATATGTATGTTATTAGGAGTAATAGGAGCATGGATAACAACCACTCTTATCGTACGAATAAAAGCAAAATCTCTAGTAACGAAAGCAAAAGAGAGACTAGTCGAGGTTGACGAAGAGGTAGAGAAAAAGAGAAGAGAAATCGAGCTGGAAAAGAAAGAAGAACTTCATCGAATAAGAAGTGCCTTTGAAGAAGACACCCAAGAAAAGAGGAATGAACTTCATCAATTATCGAAGAAACTAATAGGAAGAGAAGAGTTTTTAGATCATCGTTTAGAGGAGCTGGAGCAAAGAAATAAGAAAATTTCCACCGAGGAACAAGAACTAGAAAAACATAAGCAAATAATAAAAGACCTGCAAATCAAATGGAGACAGGAGTTAGAAAGAGTAGCAGGAATATCCACTGAGGAGGCAAAAAGAAGCTTATTGGAGAGTATAAAAAAGGAAGCAAAAAACGAAGCAGTACAGATTATTCAGCAAGTAGAAAAAGAAGCCAGAGAGACAGCTAATAAAAAGGCAAGAAAGATTCTGGCTATAGCTATTCAACGATGTGCTGTAGATGAAGCAACTGACACGGTTATTTCTACTCTTACCCTACCCAACGACGAAATGAAAGGAAGAGTGATTGGAAGAGAGGGAAGAAATATTAGGACATTTGAAGCGCTTACCGGAGTAGATTTGATTATTGACGATACGCCAGGGATGGTGGTAATTTCTTGCTTTGATCCTATAAGAAGAAAAATTGCGGAAGTTAGCTTGGAACGGCTCATAGCTGACAGTAGAATACACCCAGCTAGAATTGAAGAAATAGTCGAAAAGACCAAGAGTGATATAGAAGAGATTACTCAGGAGGAAGGCCAGCGTACGGCTTTCGACATAGGAATACCTGACTTGTCCTCCGAGTTGACTAATCTCCTGGGAAAACTAAAATATCGTACCAGTTATGGACAAAATGTTCTTCAACATTCAAAAGAAGTAGCCTATATAGCCAGTATTATTGCCGCTGAGATTAATGCAGATTATGTAGAGGCTAAAAGGGCGGGGCTTCTTCATGATATTGGAAAAGCTGTTGACCAAGAAATGAAAGGTCCTCATGCCTCAATAGGAGCACACCTGGCTGAGCGACATGGGGAGTCGGTCAGTATAGTACACGCTATTGCTGCCCATCATGAAGATCAAACCGCAGAAGCTATTCTAGATATTTTGATCCAAATCGCAGATGCTATATCAGCTGCTCGACCCGGGGCAAGAAAGGAAGTCCTGGAGGCTTATCTTAAACGAATCGAAGAATTAGAACAAATAGCCAATTCATTTTCTGGGGTGGAGAATGCTTATGCTATCCAAGCGGGTAGAGAGATACGCATAATAGTCCAGCCCCAAGAAATTAACGATGGGGATGCTAACGAACTTTCCAGAAAAATTGCCCAACAAGTAGAGAAAGAACTAAAATATCCAGGACAGATCAAAATAACAGTGATAAGAGAACTACGAGCTACAGAATATGCAAAATGAGTCGAAAAACCTTTAAACTGGGCATTATGGGAGGAACCTTTAATCCTATCCATCAGGGCCATTTAGTAGCAGCAGAATTTATTCGTGATGAATTCAAATTAAATGAAGTCCTTTTTGTTCCCTCGGGGAAGCCTCCGCATAAGGATAGTAGTGAAATCGCTCCGCCTGAACACCGCTGGATGATGACAGTATTAGCTACGGCTAGTAATGAATATTTTTCGGTCTCTTCCCTCGAAATAGAACGAGTGGGTGAATCTTATACTCGAGAGACTATTCTTCAGTTAAAAAAAATATACCCAGAGAATACGGAGTGCTATTTTATTACAGGAGCTGATGCCATAGCTGAGATTTCCACCTGGCATAAAACAGAAGATCTATCTTTGATAACGAAATTTATTGCTGCTTCCCGTCCTGGTTACAAACTGGATATCAAGAGCATAGATTCCCGTTTTCAACAGTGTACTTACCTGATGGAAATTCCGGCCTTGGCCATTTCTTCTACGGAAATTAGGAAAAGAATAAAAGAGAGAAAAACAATTAAATATCTCTTGCCAGAGTCAGTGGAGAAATATATTTCTAAAAATAAGCTATATGGATGATGCTGGTGGAGAAAATTATGTAGTGGGGAGAGTAAGGATTTGACTTCGCGAAAATTGGTGCAGAAGGCTATTGAAATACTTGAGGACAAAAAAGCAAAGGACGTAGTACTTTTGAACCTGAAAAAAATCTTTCCCATCATTGATTATTTTGTCATATGTACTGGAGATTCTTCTCTGCACATGAAAGGTATTGCGCAAGCCCTGGAGCAAGAACTAGAAGAAAAGGGAATAAAACAACTCAACCGAAGACATTTTGGCGATAAATTGTGGATTCTTCTAGATTTTGGTCCATTGGTGGTGCATATCTTCTCTAAATCAGGAAGAGATTTTTACCAGTTAGAGAGATTATGGACTGACGCCGGAAAAAAGATATAACAGAGGGGGGCATAGCTCAGTTGGGAGAGCACGTCCTTGGCGTGGACGGGGTCGGGGGTTCGAGTCCCCCTGCCTCCACCAGAAAAGCCGTGTTTCGCGGTTCGTATTTCGTAAAAAGAAAAGAACATAAAACACCCCCAGGTATAAAAGGGGGATTCGAAGCCGACCCGAGCGCATTCAGAGA
>SDBT01004588.1_pt1 | contig 23400 bp, 17 predicted proteins | sample 2277101 | NCBI WGS metagenome assembly SDBT01 (sample SAMN10404973, study PRJNA504765) | marine sediment metagenome | isolation source: marine sediment core GS10_PC15, 103 cmbsf | place: Arctic Ocean: Southern Knipovich Ridge | collected 2010 | reverse complement strand
TTCTCAACCCCCTCTAACTCCCCCTATCCGTCAAAAGCCGGACAAGTTTAGGGGGAGAATCTATCTCCTTTTGCCGCAGGCAGTTCCCTTCCCCTTCGACTTGTCCGGCTTTTGACGGATAGGAGGAAGGGTTAGTTTACCACGTGAAATCTTTTTTTTATTTCTATGTGGGGATGGGGGGTCGTTATAACTTAAAGAAATCATTTTCACACAGACTGTCCAGTTTGGGAATAAATATACAATCTATTTCAATCTTATATATTATAGTTCTCTCAACAACTACGAAGGTCTCATCTACCTTCCGAACGGCTAGTTCTTTTAATTATTTCTTTCAGACCTTCGGAACGGTAAGAGAGTACAATTCAACTATTACGAAGATTTCGCAAGCTCAATCGTCAGTCAAACGCCTGACACGGTTCGCAAGGTTTACTTCTATTCCTTTATATTTCTTTCCTGTTGGGAAAAAATGGAAAAACTTTCCTGAAATGTCTTCATTTTCATTCTTGAAATATACTCTTATATAATGATCTGAAAGTGCTGTCCAGAATCCTTTTGTTTGTGCTTCAATTACACCTTTAATAGGAACATTTCTTCTCAAAATAAAATCCAGGTAATTCTGCAATTTTCTTTCTGATAATTCCAAAAGTTTTCTGCTTCTTTCTTTTATGATTTTTCCATGAACCTGTTCATTCATATTTGCAGTCTTTGTTCCGGGTCTTTTGGAATATGAAAACACATGAATATATGTGAAATCCAATCTGGAAAGGTATTCATAAGTTTTTAAGAAAAGTTCATCTGATTCTCCGGGAAGTCCTGCGATTACGTCAATTCCAATTGCTGAATCCGGTAAGATTTTGTGTATTTTTTGTATGAGTTTTGTGAAATCAAAAGTAGTGTAATTACGACCCATTTTTTTAAGAAGTTCATCGCATCCAACCTGCAAAGGAATATGAAAATGAGGACACAATTTTCTGCTTTCTCTGAAAAAATCTAACAAATCTTCTGTGAAAAGTTGTGGTTCAATCGAGCTTAACCGAATCAATTCCACACCTTCGATAGCCTTAATATCACATAATAAATGGGAAAGAAAATATTTTTCATTCTTATTTTCTCTGCCATAAAGTCCAAGATTTATTCCTACCAGAACGAATTCTTTGTATCCATTATTAACTAACTTTTTTATTTGGATAAGAACATTTTCTTTTTTTCTACTTCGGGAATGACCGCGTGCAAAAGGAACTGCACAATAAGCACAATAAAAATCACAACCATCTTGAACTTTTATGAAAGCTCTTGTTTTATTGTTCATTGAGGAATAGGAAAGTTCTTCAAATTCGGGAGCTTCGGAAATGGATTGAAATTCCTTTGCATCAACACGCTTGCCCCGTAGGGAAGAATGACCGTTTCGAGGGATGATGCACTCCAAAATGATGCTTTCTAAAATTTTTCCCTTATTATTATTATCGATTATCAGGTCGATGTTGCCTAAATTTAGGATTTGCTGATAATTTCTTTGGGAATAACATCCGGTCACGATAACCTTTACATCCGGATTTTTTTCTTTCTCTTTGAGAGCTTTGCGGATTGCATTCCTACTTTTATAATCTGTGCGGTTAGTTACAGTGCAGGTATTGATGATATAAACATCTGCTGGTTCTGAATAATCTACAACTTGAAAACCTGCTTTGATAAAATCATCTAAAATACAGGTTGTTTCGTATTGATTGACTTTGCAACCGAAGGTAATTGCTGCTACTTTTTTCATTTTTTAATAAGCTGCTAAGAACGCGAAGGTTCACTAATTTTGAGAAATGATAAAATCAATAAAATTTTGATAGATCCTTAATCTTCTTTATAATTGGAACTAAAATTTCTTTTGTGCTTTTTTGTGCATCTTCGTGGCTAATCTTTTATTTTTACGCTCTTGTCATATAAAAATTCAGGATCTAAATCTAATTTATTTGACCATTCGATAGTATCGAACTTAACTTTTACACTATTAAAAATCTTTGCATTCTTTAATTCCGAAAATTTACCAATTTCTAAATAAGAGTACATATCGAATAATCTTTTTTCCTTGTTTTCAAATGTTAATATCAACTTATAATTAGATTGAGGTTTTACATCGATTATTGACAGATACATAAATTCCTCCTTTATCTCAATGGAGTAATGTTAAAAGGAAGTTCACCATTTGAAGCTAATTCCCAATCTGCAAGTAATTCGTCTTTATGAAGTTCAGCCTAGGCTAATATTAGTTTTTTTTGTTTTGAAGGTATTTCTCCTTCTTTCAATGTGCACGAGTTAATATCAATTATGGCTTTATAACCTTGATAATAAGCGTGAAAATGTGGTGGATTATGTTCCTTAGGCACTTAATTCTAATATCCTTGTCCCGAACGCCTTCAGGAGTTGAAAATTTTCTTCCATTCCTGTGAAGCCTTTATTAATAAGTGTTCACACCATTAAAATTTTTTATCCAACTTTTAGATATTTTAATTTTCGTTGATTCTCACACCTGAAGGAGTGAGTTATTGATTGATCGTTTTTTCAATTTCCTGATCAATAACCCCTACCTTCAGGTAGGGGAACACAACACATCCAACCAACATCATCACGGCGTTCACGCCGTTCCAGTCATTATGACATTATGCCTTTTCAACAAACTCTCCCATTCCTGTTTGAAAGATATTTTTCTATGATGTTCTTCCTGATTCAAGATATATTTCCTGACTGTCTTTACATTCGACTCACTCACGGAAAATGCTCCAAACCCTCTTTGCCACGCAAATTTTACTTTCATTAGATTTTGCTCATTTATCCAGTGTGATGATTCACCTTTCAATTCGTTTACTATATCACTGATCGCAAACTTCGGATTCAAAGATAATAAACAATGCAAATGATCTTCCGTTCTATTGATCATATCGATATGAAATTCCTTTTCCGCAGCAGATTCTTTTATATGAAAGAACACATCCTTGCGGATTTTATCGAACAATATCGGTTCCCTTCTTTTTGTTGACCAGACGAGATGAATCCAGATTTTGAAAAAAGGGTGTCTCATTATTTCACTCCTTTTGGTAGAACGCCGTGAACGGCGTATTTTCTTTTGGGTTTTTAATTCCCACACCTGAAGGAGTGGGTTATTTATTGATCTTTTTTTTCAACTTCCTGATCAATTATTCCGTAAAACATTGAAATTGTCGGTATTTTGTTTCCCCTCCTTTTTTGATTTCAATAATTTTCTAAAGTAATCTTATTACAATTTTAGCCGCTGAGAATACGAAGGTTCACTAATAGATTTTCTTAGTGCTTCTTCACCTGCCCCGTAAGGAATTATGACTGTATCGGGGTTTCCTTCGTGGCTAATTTTATCCCCAGTTCATCTAATTGTTCTTGCGAAACCAGTGAAGGAGATTCGCTCATCAAATCTGCTGCCTGCAAAGTTTTAGGAAAAGCAATCACATCGCGGATGGATTCTGCTTTTGCCATTATCATCACGATCCTGTCAATTCCCGGTGCAATGCCACCATGAGGTGGTGTTCCGTATTTAAGGGCATTGAGGAAAAAACCGAATTTCTCGTTCAGCTCTTCTTCTGTGAAACCGAGAACATCGAATATCTTTTTCTGCACATCCAACCTGTGACAACGGATGCTACCTGAAGAAAGCTCAATCCCGTTACAAACCAAGTCGTAAAGTTGACCTTCGATTTTCTCATATTCCTTAGTTTCAAAATATTTGAGATGTTCCTCTTTTGGCAAGGTGAACATATGATGAGCAGTTTCCCACTTTTGTTTTTCATCATCATATTCAAATAATGGAAAGTCAGTAATCCAGACAAAGTTAAATTCATCTTCATTATAAAGTTTCAGTTCTCTGCCAAAATGATTTCGGATTTCAGCTAAAATTTTAAACACCATCTTATTTGAATCTGCTGACAATAAAATGAGATCACCATTTTTCGCACCTGTTTTCTTAAGAATTTCCTTTTGTTCATCAATATTGAGAAATTTCGTAATTCCTGCATTTAATCCGTTTTCATCAACCTTGCAAAAAGCAAGTCCTTTCCCTCCGAGATGTCTGGCAATATTTACCAGATTATCGATTTGTTTCCTTGAATACGTTGCACAACCTTCAGCCACAATGCACCGAACGCTGCCTTCAGCTTGAAGTGCTGATGAAAAAACCGTGAATTCAGAATTTTGTAAGATCTCAGAAAGGTTTATCAATTCCATTGCAAAACGCAAATCAGGTTTATCAATGCCAAATCTTTCCATTGCTTCTGCGTGAGTTAACCTGGTAAATGGGATTTGAAGTTTTATGTTGATAGTTTTTTCAAAAACATATTTGAACAATTCTTCATTGATTTCAAAGATTTCATCTTGAGTAACAAAACTCATTTCCAGGTCGAGCTGTGTAAATTCCGGTTGCCTGTCTGCACGCAGGTCTTCATCCCGGAAACAGCGTGCAATCTGGAAATACCTGTCAAAACCTGCAATCATCAAAAGTTGTTTGTAGATTTGAGGAGATTGAGGAAGAGCAAAAAATTTACCTTTAAAAATTCTACTTGGAACCAGGTAATCCCGCGCTCCTTCCGGTGTGCTTTTCATCAACATCGGTGTTTCAATTTCAAAGAAATTATGATTGGTCAGAAACTCACGGATCGCAAATACAACTTCATGACGCAGAAGAATAATTTTCTTTAGCTTGTCTCGTCTCAAATCCAGATAGCGATATTTTAGCCGCAAATCTTCTTCTGCCAAAACATTCTCATTTATTTGAACCGGAAGCGGTTCGGAATAATTCAGCAAAAGTAATTCATGTGCTTCGATTTCAATTTTACCGGTTCTTATGTTTTTATTGATATTAGATTCGCTTCTTGCTTTCACAATTCCGGATATTCCAATCACATACTCATTTCTCAATTTACCGGCTTTTTTATGAGCTTCCTCGTTTTCAGGATGAAACACAATCTGGATAATCCCGGAAACGTCCCGTAAATCTATGAAAATCAACCCACCCAGATCACGCCTGCGGTGCACCCAGCCCATCAATGTAACTTTTTCTTCAACATTGTTTTTATTAAGGTTCTCTGCAAAGTGTGTTCTTCTGTTTTTTCCTATGAAATCCAACATATATTTTCCTTCATATTTTTTAGAAAAGCGAGATTTAATATTGTTGCTATTTTGTCAATGGTTTGGTTTTGGACAGCCTTTACTCTCTGGTTACAAAGCCCCAGCTTTGTAACCGTCAACACTCCCAAGCTGGGGCTTGGGAACAAGAAGAGTGGATTCCCGCTTCCGTCAGTTGCCGGATTAATATTTGACGGATGGTTGAGGAACGAAACCTCTTCACCCTTCGCAGTCCGGCAGCTGCCGGACTGCGAACGGGCGTAATGGTCAGGAAATAGGAATCAACCATACCAGTTGAATAAAAAAACAGATTCAACGGCATAAATTGCGAATGTTTAACAAGATGAATTCCTCTGTATGTAACCATTCGCAAGGTTTGGTCTTACTCAGTCTTTTCCTTCTTTTTATCTCCGCGAGTGAACTGAATGCTTATACCACGAAATATTATCTGGCAAGAATAGTTGGAAGATGAAATTTTGGGAAAGAAAATGAATCCGGATTTTTTTGCACCTGGCAATGTCTCACCAAAACGAAAAGAATAAGTAATCAGGTTCCTCTGGGCTTCACGCCACTCTTCCAAAATATTTTTCTGATCTTCCATAAGCGAACGAAAAATATCCGAATCATCCTCAATATTTTTAATAACCAGGTATTCCAATTGTTTGGGTAACAACATCTTTTCGATAAATTCCAAATCCACAGTATCAAACTGATTTTCGTCTTCATCCAGAAGTGTAATATCCATTGGAGTTATCTTCATTTTTTCCTTGGTTTTATTACTTATTGAAATATGAAACGTAGTGAAGTAATTTGTAAGATTCTGCGGTTCTTTTACCCAATATTCATTTGCTGCGGCAAAAATAAAATCGTCGTTTTTAATGATGCCGTAACCTTCTGAAATAATAATACCTTTTTCTTTAAAAGGCAGATATTTAATGGTACAAGATATAAAAAAAACCGTAATCAGCAGTAATAGAATAATTTTTAAAGATTTCATTTTCCTTCCTTTATTAGATTTATGGGACGATAAAAAATCGTCCCACATTTCTAATTTTAGAAAAGTTCTGTCAAATTAAATTACCAATCAGGGGATTGGTAATGAGTAGATGCATATTTCTAATCATCGTCATCCAACAAAAATTCGATTTGCTCCGTTTTTTTATCAACTTTGATTTTCTTTTTCTTTTTTTTAGGAACGGTTTCAGGTTGTTCTTCTGGTGGGATGGAAACATCTTCAGTTTTATCTTTTATTTCTTCAGGGTGTTCCTCTGGTGTGATGGAAACTTCTTCTGTTTCCTCTAAAGCCTCTTCAGGTTTTTCTTCTGGTGGGATGGATAAATCTTCTATTTTCTCTTCTATTTCCTCATCTTTTTCTTCCGGTTTGATGGAAACTTCTTCTGTTTCCTCTACAGCGTCTTCAGGTTTTTCTTCAGATTTGATAGGAATTTCTTTTGTTTCTACTTCTATTTCTTCAAGTTGTTCTTCCGGTGTGATGGATACTTCTTCTATTTCCACAATAGCTTCTTCAGGTTTTTCTTCAGTTTTGATAGGAATTTCTTTGGTTTCTTCTTTTATTTCTTCAAGTTGTTCTTCCGGTGTGATGGATACTTCTTCTAATTCCACAATAGCTTCTTCAGGTTTTTCTTCAGTTTTGATAGGAACTTCTTCGGTTTCTTCTTTCATATCTTCAGGTTGTTCTACCGGTGTGATGTGAACTTCTTTAGCTTGTTCTTCTGGTTTGATGGATACTTCTTCTATTTTCTTTTCTATGTCCTCATCTTTTTCTTCCGGTTTGATGGAAACTTCATCGGTTTCCTCTATAGCTTCTTCAGGTTTTTCTTCAGTTTTGATAGGGATTTCTTCGGTTTCTTCTTTTATTTCTTCAAGTTGTTCTACCGGTGTGATGGATACTTCTTCTGATTCCACAATAGCTTCTTCAGGTTTTTCTTCAGTTTTGATAGGGATTTCTTCGGTTTCTTCTTTTATTTCTTCAAGTTGTTCTACCGGTGTGATGGATACTTCTTCTGATTCATCTAAAGCTTCTTCAGGTTTTTCTTCAGTTTTGATAGGGATTTCTTCGGTTTCTTCTTTTATTTCTTCAAGTTGTTCTACCGGCGTGATGGATACTTCTTCTGATTCCTCTATAGCGTCTTCAGAAAATCCCTCGATTTCTTCAAATTCTTCTTCCTGTTCAGCTAAAATTCGAGTAATATCAAAAACTTTATCACCTTTATTAAGATTGATCAAGCGAACACCTTGAGTATTTCTACCGATCACACTGATCTTTTCCACAGCCTGACGGATAATCATACCTTTTTTGGTGACAATCATAAGATCATCATTATCAACCACTTCCATCAAAGAAATAAGATAACCGTTCCTTTCGGTGGTTTTCAAAGTGATGACACCTTTTGAACCACGCCTTGTCTGCGTGTAATGATCTACATTAGATCGTTTACCATATCCGTTTTCACTGATTGCCAGAAGAGTTCCCCCACGCTTAACAACAACCATGGCAACCACTTTATCTTTTTCTCGCAAACGTATTCCTCTCACACCTTGAGAATTTCTGCCCATGGAGCGAACATCAGCTTCATTAAATCGATTAGCATAACCATTTTTTGTAGCAAGTATGATATCATTATCACCGTCTGTAATTTGAGCATCGATAAGCTGATCCCCTTCAATCAGTTTTATTGCTATGATGCCATTCACTCTTGGATGGGAAAACGCTGTAAGTGGGCTTTTTTTGATAGTTCCTTTCTTCGTAACCATAGTTACAAAATGTGGGAGTTCAAAATTTCTGGCAGTAACAAATGCTTCGATTTTCTCTTCCCTCTCCAATTGCAGCAGGTTTACAATCGCTTTTCCGCGAGCTAATCTACCAACTTTTGGAATCCTATGAACTTTAAGCCAATGGCATTTTCCAAAATCTGTGAAGAAAAGAATATACGCATGAGTGGAAGCTACAAAGATACTTTCAGTAAAATCTTCTTCTTTTAAATTCGAACCTGAAAGCCCTTTTCCTCCTCTTCCCTGTTTCCTGTAAGTATTTATAGGCAACCGCTTTATATAACCTTGATGCGATATTGTGATAACCATTTCTTCATCTGCTATCATATCTTCAGTTTCAATGTCTGCAGAACCTTCCAAAATAGTTGTACGTCTGAGATCGCTGTATTTATTTTTAATTTCAGAAACTTCCTTTTTGATGATATTCATTCTGAGGAGCCGTTTTTCTAAAATATGTTTAAGCTTCTTAACCGTTTTTATAATTTCATTATATTCTTTTTCTACTTTTTCTCTTTCCAAACCTGTTAATTTCTGTAATCTCATTTCAAGAATAGCTTTTGCCTGAATTTCCGAAAGTTTAAATTTTTCCTGCAGATTCTGATTTGCATCAGCAGCAGTTTTCGAAGCCCGAATTAAGGCAATTATCTCATCGATATTATCGAGTGCAATGCGATATCCTTCCAAGATATGTAATCTTCGCTGGGCATTATCCAATTCAAATTTTGTTCTTCGCACCACAACTTCATGACGGAAATCAATATAATTCTGAATCATCTCTTTCATATTGATGACTTTGGGAATACCATTTACCAAGGCACGATTATTGATGCTGAAACTTTCCTGTAATTGAGAGTACTTGTAGAGTTTATTTAAAACGGCATTTCCTTCAGCATTACGTTTGATCGTAACCACCAAACGCATTCCCTGACGTCCGGATTCATCACGCAGGTCACTTATGCCTTCAATTCGCTTATCCTTTACCAGTGAAACGATTTTATTGATAAGAATGGTTTTATTCAGTTGGTAGGGGATTTCAGTAATGATAATTGCTTCAGCACCATTGTTTTTGGTTTCAATGGCAGCTCTTCCCCGCAGAATAATTCTTCCTCTACCTGTCTGAAAATAATCGCTGATACCAGCCGTTCCAATTATATATCCTCCGGTTGGAAAATCCGGTCCGTGAATATACTGTATCAAATCTAAAGGCTCAATTTCCGGATTATCGATTAAGGCAATAATCCCATCACATACTTCCCCAATATTATGAGGAGACATATTTGTAGCCATTCCCACAGCAATTCCGGAAGAACCATTCACCAGTAAATTGGGAAATTTTGATGGGAAAACCGAAGGTTCCATTCGAGTATCATCATAATTTGTTTTATAATCAACAGTTTCTTTATCCAGATCATCCATCAAATCTACGGATGATTTTTGCAAACGTGCTTCTGTATAACGCATAGCTGCAGGCGGGTCTCCATCCTGAGAGCCAAAATTTCCCTGACCATCTATGAGCTGATAACGTAAACTCCATGGTTGAGCCATCCTAACCAAAGTCGGATAAATAACCTGTTCACCATGCGGATGATAGTTTCCGGAAGTATCACCGGCAATTTTAGCACACTTTCTAAAGCCTCTTCCCGGAGTTAAATTCAATTCGTGCATTGCATACAAAATTCTTCGTTGAGAAGGTTTCAAACCGTCTCGTACATCCGGCAGCGCCCGGGCAACTATCACGCTCATGGAATATTCTAAATATGATTTTTTTAAAACATCTTCAATTTCGATCAGTTCTATTCTCGATCTATCGTGAATCATCTATCCTCCAAATCTATATTATTTAAAAGTGAAAACAAATTAATTTCTAAATCCCTAATTACTTGTCACATAGCTCCCGCTGTGTGACAAGGATACATTGCATAGCTGGAGCTATGCAACGAGAATAACAAATAACAAATAACAAATAAATTCCAAATTTCAAATAACAAATTTCAAATAAAAACCAAATACCAAATACCAAACATCAAATATTTTACTTGTCACATAGCTCCTGCTGTGTGACAGGGACACATTGCATAGCTGGAGCTATGCAACGAGAATGGTAACTTTTCTAAACACTCACCTCGACATATTGTGCATTTCTTTCTATGAACTCACGTCTGGGTTCTACATCATCTCCCATCAGAATCGTAAACATCCTGTCAGCTTCGATTGCATCATCGATCTTAACACCTGTGAGGATTCTCTTTTCAGGGTCCAGAGTTGTTTCCCACAATTGGTCGGCATTCATTTCACCCAAACCTTTATATCTTTGCACGTGAATACCTTTTGAACCCATTTTCTTAAGAAACTCATCCCGTTCTTCGATCGAATACACATATTTCTTTGTCTTTCCTTTCTTAAGAAGGAAAAGCGGTGGACGGGCAATGTAAACGTGACCATATTCCACTAATGGTCGCATATAGCGGAAGAAAAATGTGAGCAGCAAAGTTGCAATATGCTGTCCATCCACATCCGCATCAGACATAATCACAATTTTGTTATAACGCAATTTGGAAACATCGAATTCTTCACCGATACCTGCACCAAGAGCCAGGATTATCGGTTGAATCTTATCATTATTCAAAACCTTATCGATTCTTGCTTTTTCAGTATTCAGCATTTTGCCCCAAAGCGGCAGAATCGCCTGGAAAGTTCGATCTCTTCCCATTTTTGCAGAACCGCCTGCAGAATCTCCCTCAACCAGGAATATCTCTGTTTGGGAAGGATCTTGAATTGAGCAATCTGCAAGTTTACCCGGCAAAGAACCACTTTCCAAAACCGATTTCCTGCGAGTCAGTTCGCGTGCTTTACGTGCTGCTTCTCTGGAACGAGCTCCCAGAATTGCTTTCATGGAAATGTGTTTTGCTTCTGCAGGATGTTCCTCGAAAAACTCCATCAGCTTTTCATAAACTATCGAATTTATGATCCCTTCCACATCAGAATTCTGCAATTTTGTTTTAGTTTGACCCTCGAACTGAGGTTCTCCGAGCTTCACACTTACAATTGCAGTTACTCCTTCTCTGATATCGCTTCCACCGGGACTTACCTTTTCATTCTTAAGAAGATTTGTATTTTTGATATAAGCATTAACAGCACGGGTAAGAGCAGACTTAAATCCGATTAAATGTGTTCCACCTTCAATTGTATTAATATTATTGGCAAAACTGTAAATGGTTTCTTGGTAACCTTCATTGTATTGAATTGAAACCTCGAATTCCATTCCATTTCTTGTTCCAAAAATATAAATAGGTTCTTCAAAGAGCACTTTTTTATTCTCATTCAGAAATTCGACAAATGAAATGATCCCGCCCTCATACTCGAATTTGTGCCTTTTCCCAGTTACCTCATCCTTTAATATAATACCAATACCTTTGTTAAGAAAAGCTAATTCTCTAAGCCGAACAGAGAGATAATCAAAATTAAAATCAAGAGTTTCAAAAATGGTAGCGTCCGGAGTAAAAGTTGTTTTTGTTCCTGTTTTTCTTGTTCTGCCAATAACATCTACGCCTGTTTGAGGAATACCTTTCGAATATATTTGACGATAAATTTTACCGTCTCTATAAACTTCAACTTCACAAGGATCGGATAAAGCATTGGTAACGGAAACGCCAACTCCGTGCAGCCCACCTGAAACTTTATAAGATTTATCATCGAATTTTCCGCCGGCATGAAGAACTGTCATCACAACCTGCAACGCAGGCACTTTCTCAGTTTTATGCATCTCAACTGGAATCCCTCGTCCATTATCTTCTATGGAGATGCTGCCATTTTCATTAATAATTACTGTGATCTTATTACAATGTCCGGCAAGAGCTTCATCTATGCTGTTATCAACCACTTCATATACCAAATGATGCAAACCTCTTTCAGTGGTTCCACCAATGTACATTGCCGGTCGTTTGCGAACTGCTTCCAAGCCTTTTAAGACCTTAATATTCTTTGCTGTATACGTAGGTTTAGTCATATTTTCTCCTTCAAAAAATATCATAAAAAATTCTTTGTTAAAACTAACGTTTTCTGAGTCTAAAACACCATCTGGCAAATATGTGTCAACTATTTTATTTACTTGAAGTTAGATAATTTATTCTTCATTTTAGAGGATTGTTTTTTATCGTCGCAACTACTTGAAATATAATGAGATAAAACTCAGGTTGTAAATCCGTTAAATTTGAAGGTTAAAAAAAAAGTTTTTTTTGCTGAAAAAGCGTATAATTGAAAAGCTGTAAACTTTGAATAAAACTGGTAAATTTAAACAAAAAGACACGCTCAAAAAGCGTCTCAGATTTGATGCTACTATTTGATTGCTTTTTGTTAAATTCTCTTTTTGGTTTGTCCGCGGGTATACTTTTTATCTCCGGTATTTTGGGTGACTTTTCATTTTTCCTCGCTGCAGGATTTATTTTGATAGGAATAGTTAAAGATTCAACTGGACCTTTGTAATCTGTTATATATTCATACTTTTCTGCTTTTGTATATGAATATAAATCTAAATCACGATTTATATAGGGATATACCTTACCAAGCAAATTATTATAGCAATTTACTTTTTTTGTTAATTTGAACTTGAGATGATATACACCTTTTGGTTTATCGTTACTTAGTACCAGGTCAGGATCTGATTCTATAAATGGAAAACCATTATCTTTCATAATCCCATGTATACTACCCTCTACCAGTTCAGGTGTTACGGTATCTAGATCACTAACTAAAACATATAAAATCTTGTTTTTATAATCGGTAACAGCGAATTTTAGATTTTCTACATTCTTTGCTGTATTTACTTCAAAATGAATTGTAATTTCGATGATATCCCCGACATCATAATCTTCTTGAGAAAATTCAATAGTAGATTGTAAAAGACCATTAAAATGGATTTTAGTCAATTCAAGTTGAGAATTAGCTATTGAATCAAGAATTGCTCTGCTATATACATCAGCATTCAACACACTAATGATTATTAATGTTATTAGAATAATCATAATTTTTTTCATCTTTCCTCCAAGATAAATTTGTTTTCATACTTTTCCTAAGATTGAAATGACTTATTTTAGCAAGAACTTTCTCAACTTACTGGAAGAATTAAAGCTTTCAGCAGGTAAATAAACTATCTGTGTCTGTTTGTTGAAATTAACTTCCAAATCCCCTTAATCCTCCTTACAAATGAGATACGAGATTGTTTCCAAAAGTTTTTTTGATGAAAAATCGTATCTGAAAAAAGCTGTAAACTTTGAATAAAACTGTTAAATCTAAATAAAAAGAGACGCTCAAAAAGCGTCTCAGATTAAATTAAATTTGTTTTTAGTATTATTTCAGCAGCAGCACCTTTTTCATTGCTCTATTTTTACCATTTACGCTTAATTTTGAAAAATAGATTCCTGTTCCAACCAATTTCCCGGAAGAATCTTTTCCATTCCAGGTTACAGAGTGCTGCCCTTCCGGCAGCTGCCGGATGTCACTTAGAAGCTGTTTCACTTCTTGTCCTTTGACGTTATAAATTGTGAGTTCAACTCTGCTGTCATTGGGTATCGAGAAAGAAAAAGTTGTACTCGGATTAAATGGATTGGGATAGCTATGCAAATCAAAATCATTGTTAACAACAGTGTTATTTTCAAAGGAAGTAAGATATTCCAAAGTTACAGGAATTGTTATTTCGTTGTTATAAGCGGAATTACTCAAAATTGAAAAGGAAGAAGAGTAAGTATCTTCCGGGTAGCCGATAGGATTGAATTGTAAAACTGCTTGAGTAGAATCATACGCTGGCACTGTTATTACACTTTCAGGAAATCCAAACCACGTCATGATATTCGCACCTTGTGCATCAAATGTTACATCTCCAACACTAACAGCATTGTTATTGCCTGTTAAGTCATTAAGACCAGAATCTGCATCAAAACGATAATTACTGATAAGATTATCTTCAATTATGTGTATAGTCATTTGCATCTTTTCCTGAATTTCTGCTTCTTCCAAAGTAGAATTGAAAAACGAAAGTTCATCGATATATCCATCAAATTCAAAACTACCGGTATTATGTGCTCCTACAATAATCATATCTTCTGTTGAGAAAATCGGAGTTGTGAAATCAACTTCTGCAACATAGTCACCATTGAAATAAAACTTGATATTTGTTTCGGAAACAGTAACTGCGATATGGAACCACTCTTCCTCAGTTAGATTGACATTTGCTATTAGCATAATTCTATTACCATTTACATCCCAGAAATAACTGGTTATAAAATTCAGATTCAAAATAGTGATGGCAAAACTACTTTCCGTGTATGATGAACCTTTATTCAAAACATAACCAAGAGGTCCGTTTTCTGGAATATAAAGCCACATCATAGCCGTAAACTGGGATAGATCATTATAATCTTCAATATGAGGAATACTGAGATAACCGTCTGTGGCTGATAAATCTGCTGACTGGTTAGAATTGTTTTGAAATTCACAGCTCAATTCCTCAGCTCCGATATTCTGGATAATAAAAGGATATTCGACAATTTCCGGTTGTTCCAACTGCACTGAAATATATTCCAAATCAACATAGATTTTCGGTAGTTTTACTACAGGAATATAATCAGTTTGAATGAATACACCTTCCATGTTCATAACAGAACCAATCAAAGTTAGAACCTGTCCATTCTCACATGCAAAACTGATATTTCCAACAATATCAAGTGAAGATGTTTCTCCAGCAGCCAATCCGTCAATAAGAAGAAAATTCTCTTCAACTTGCAGATAGGTTGTATCAGTTTCAACCATGAAAACAACGAGACCTTCCGGTTGATTGCCCACATTCCGAAAATGATAGGTTAAAAGAATTTCCTCACCGGCATCACACTCACCATCATTGTTACCATTTTCGTCGGTAATGGTCAAACTATCAATAACGATATAACCACCATCAAAAGGAATAATTGCTATTTCTGCGCTATAGCGATAATAATTTTGTTTTGTAACTGTGATAAGCACACTATTACCAGGCATCTGAGCAGGAATTTCGATAGAAACAGGTGAACCTGTACCATCTTCTACACCGATAACTTCATTATTTACGCTTAATCCAATCAACGAACCATCATCTGCAGTTACTTCAAAAGATGTCATTCCGCTTTCTAAAACATCATCGTGTGAAACCGTAAGATCCTGGGGCATTTCCGAATATACTGTGGAGAAAGCATCACCATGATGGTGGAATAAATTATAAGTAACTGCTTTATTACCTGTGTTATAGGGCCAGCTTGATTGCTGCAGGAAGTATTTACCAGCTGAATTACCAAAAGCAGGTAACACATCACGTGAGTCTGGAGTTGTACCATAAGTAGGAAGAAAATCCGGCCACATGTTATCAAACATGCCCCAAGCATAGGTATCATTCACAAAAGAATATGAAACTTCGGAAGCTGCAATGAGTCCTAAAGCTCCAGAGTTTTCACCATTATAAGTATATCTATGAAATTTCTCAGCAAAACATTCACCAGCCATATTATACTTACCGTTTAAACAATTAATTGATAATACAAAAACAAGGTCAGAATTTGTAAGACTGTTAATGTGACTGGATTGGAAAGCGGGCTCACCCCAGCCTGTTGTAGAACCGTGGTCTCTATGCTGCAACATAAAAGCACCATTGTTGATACCATTAACAACATCGTTAGCAGTACCATACCATGAACAGTTAACTTCACCAGGAGTAGCAGGAATATATCCTAATCCAGTAGGACCAAAGACATCCAAAACCATCCAGGTATTTTGATTTGTAGACCATGGACCTGTCATTGGATTACCACTATAAATAGCATTAACTCTGTTAACAGTTTTGGCTTGAACAACTTCCCAGAAACCCGCTACAGCTTCAGAGCATATCTGGAACCAACGTTCAGTTTGATAACCTAAGGCAGTAATAGGATGATCATAAAAATCAGGATCTGTGGGAGGAGTTCGTTCATAGTCCAAGAACTTTGTAATCATTGTTTCCAGGTGAGTAGCATTTTGAGCTGTAATACGTGCCAAGGTTACATCCGGCATCATGTTGCCGCTAACATCAGCATAGATATTGTCAGAAACACAATAGTTATTATAAATCGGGGAAACAACTGAATTGCCTGTTGTTCCGTAATCTCCTAATAGTAATACTGCAGCAGGTGCAGGATCCCAGTTATCATAAGCATTATCAATGTAATCCTCAATTGCTGTTGGAGTGTTACCACCAGTTTCTGTGGTTGTAACAATAATAGTTGAAATTCCCTGTTGATTCCTGAAAATTCTGATTGAATCTGCCCATGCTAAAAATATCGGATCATCAGGACAAATAACTAGATATTCAGCGCCATCTTCGCGACTTTGAAAATCGTAATTATAAGTCATTTCAGGAATAGATTGCTCGTTCAAAATCATATCCCGTAAAAGCGGATCCCACCAGCGACTTCGAAGACGGTCTTCTCCAAAATGTCCATTTCCACCTACAAAAGAAACTTCTATATGCAAATCTTTGTAAACCAATAATTCTTTTGCAACTGGATTGTATTGGAAAGGAGTAATACCTAACATAATAACATCCATTCCGCGAATCCGGGTTTGTTCTCCCAATTGAACAGGATTCACAGGATAATATTCATTTCGTGAATATACAGATTCATTTTTGTTATATTCCAAAGGTCCATTTTCAGTATCCAGCGGGATTCGAGGAGCAGGTGAAAGGTCAATATTTGTGAAAAGTTCTGTACGAAAATCCAAAATCCTAAGTTCTGCACTTGCTCCCTGAGGTATAGCAATATATCTACCATTACCAGGCAGATTGGGCATTCCCTCATCATTCGGTAGAAAATTTCCGGGTAATAAAACTGTTTGTAACATCTCTCCATTGATCTCCGTTTCTTGTAAAACGAAATTCTGAATGGAATGATTTACTTCGACTTTTGAGCTACTTTGAAACTCCAGATCAAAACCTTGTTTTCCCCAACTTTCTGAATATTCTATAACCTGAGTTTGATTGGCAAAAACAAAACTTGTAATTAATAGCAACGTAAAAAGTAATGCGATTTTTTTCATTGTTCTCTCCTTTTTTTTTATTAAAGCATTCTGTATAATTTCTAACTTATATAAAATAAATAAGTTAAAATCACAAAAATCATCCTGGCTACCTCTTGCCTTGAATATGGCAGTTCATTTCTTTTTATTAAAAGAATTAGCTACTACTTTTAGCTAATATTTATTTTCTTAATTATATCCACCTCATCCCGACCTTCTCCTATCCGTCAAAAGCCGGACACAGTCCAGGAGAAGGAGAACAAAAAACTTCCTCTCCTCTTAGGAGAGGATTGCCTGTCAAGTCGTAGTCCGATTTATCGGATCGAAGACTGAAGGTGAGGTACAAAACACTCAATTTTGCAGAATCCTTTTTTTTATTAACTCTCTCTCTTTTAAATTAATCTCCTGCACCCTCAAGAAGATTTTTATACTTATCATACTTATCGGATGCATCAGGAAGCTCGCCCAGACTGATTATAACATCAACCTTGCTCTTGCGGGCAATCAAATCATCTGCATTCGGTCTAGAATAAACTATTTTATTCTTTTTCACAACATCGGAATAACGATAGATTTTATTTCCCAGGAAAAGACCTGCGTTTTCCAATTTCAACTTAGCTTCTCTAACACTCAAATTATCCAGATATGGTATTCTAACCATCTCCGGACCTTTACTCACCACAACAGAGATAGTTCTGTATTTTTTTGTTAAGATATTCGGATGAGGATTTTGCGAGATAATTCTACCTTTTTCAATCTCATCATTATGAAGCAATTCTTCTTCCTGAACATAAAGTTTGAAATTTTTACATTGTTTCCGGGCAACTTCATAGTTCATTCCGATAATATCCGGAACTATCACTTCATTCCTGTGTCCCACAATTATTTTCATCGCAACATTTATTCCAAAAAATCCAATAATAAAAATTAGAATCAGAATCAAAACAGCAATTAAAAATGATTTTACTTTTTGCATTTTAATCCTCATATTTTAAAAATTGTTATTCTTTTCCATTTTCTTCATCTTAGCTGCAAAAACTCCATCCATCCTATGTTTGAACGGTATTGTCTTCAAAAATCCGCTTTCCACATATTCTGCTGGAATAAAATCTGAAGCTGAAATTAGTTTGAAATTCTTATGCCGGAGAAGAAAATTTTCAACTTGCTGCTCATTCTCTCTTTTATTCAATGAACAAGTGCTGTAAACTAAATATCCACCATCTTTTACAAAAGATGCGCCAGATTTTAGAGCATTCTCCTGAATCTTGAGAAGTTCATTCAAATCCTGATTCAATTGCCAGCGTAATTCTGCTTTCTTTTGAAAAACTCCTGAACCTGTACAGGGAACGTCAAGCAAAACTTTATCAAATGCAGGTGCAACCGGACCATACTTAAAAGCATCTTCAGTAATAATTTTAATATTCGTGATTTTCAATCTTTCCGCAGCTTGTTTTATTCTTTTTGTTTTTCCGGGAAATTTATCTACTGCAATAATTTCACCGGAATTTTTCATTAACTCTGCAATATAGGTGACTTTTCCACCCGGTCCTGCAAAAAGGTCTAAAATCGATTCATCCTGTTCTGGTTGCAGCAATTCTATAACCATTGCTGCTGATGCATCCTGAACTGAATAGTATCCTTCTGAAAATGCCACATCATTCAAAATTCCCTGCCCGTGAGTTGTGATTAAAATATTAGCAGATGCATTCGTCTCATATAGATCTAAATCTCTTCTTCGAAAATATTCAATAACCTTTTGCCTTTCAGTGGCAAGAGTATTTATCCTCATATGAAGTTTGGGAACCTCATTAAAATATTTACACAGATTTTCAACTTCCTCTGCTGTCCAATATTCCAACCAGGAATTGATAGTCTTTAATGGAAAGGAAAACTGAAAAGCTAATCGTTGTGAAACATCAGTAGGATATTCAATCTTTTCTGAACGAAGATATTCTCGAAGTATGGCATTAACAAACTTCCCGATTTTATCTCCATACAACTTTTTTGCCAAAGCCACAGTTTCATTAACTGCAGCATACTCAGAAATAGAATCACAATAGATAAGTTGAAAAAGACCAAGATAAATGAGGATTTTTATTTTCTTGTTTGTTGATGAATACTTGTGTGGGTCAGTAAATTGTGAAGCAATAAAATCAAGATTTGCTTGCATTTTAATCACACCTTTCACAAGCATATATAATAGTTCCGGTTTCTGTTTGTCCTTTTTTATTTTTTTTGAGGTTTGAAGAAGTAACTGACCGGAAAAAGTGTTTTTTAAAAGAACTTTTTGGATTACTTTAAAAGCTTCCAGCCGGATGTTTATCATTAATTTCTCTTTTTGTATAGATCCTTAATTGTAGCTTTTAGAAGCTCTTCTGACGAATCAAAATCATTTTCTTTAGTTAATCTGAATAGGACTTTCCTGATTTCATAAAGTTTATAACCGAGTGTAATTAAGGCAGATTCTGCTTCGCGGACAATATCCATTTTTTCCAAATCAGCTATTGGCACATCTTCAAAGGCGATTTTTCCCACCTTATCCTTTAATTCGATGATAAGACGTTCTGCTGATTTTTTACCGATTCCCGGAACTGCGGAAATCAGCTTGACATCAGCAGTTTGAACAGCTCGAATTAAATTTGGAACAGAAATTCCGGAAAGAACGGAAATAGCAGTTTTGGGACCAATCTTGGAAATGGAAAGAAGCTGGCGAAACATCTCTTTTTCTTCTAAAGACCAAAAACCAAAAAGCCGAATTCCTTCACTTTCATTCATTGTAAAATGAATCTGTATTTCAATGGTTTTGCCAATCTCCGGTAATTTATCAAATGTGCTGAGAGGAATATTAATTTCGTATCCCACACCATTACAATCTACAACTGCTAAAAAGGGAGACTTTTTTGCTAAGATTCCTTTTAAATAAGAAAACATTTTTTCACCTAATTTTATTTAAATTTTTCTTTATTAAACTGGCATAATGCAATTGCGAGTGCATCGGCAGCATCTTCTGTTTTGTTCTCAAAATTTAAATTCAAGATTTTTTGAACCATATATTGAATCTGCTGTTTGGATGCATTACCATTGCCAACAACAGATTTTTTTACTTCTCGAGGAGAGTACTCCATAATTTTTATTTTACTTTGCTCCAGCAGAAATAGGATAACTCCTCTGACGTGTCCGAGGGTAAATGCAGATTTTATGTTCTTTCCATAAAAAATTGTTTCAACTGCTGCAATATCCGGTTTATATTCCTCGATTACCTTTTTGAGTCCTGTATATACTATTACTAATCGTTCGGATAAAGATTTTGCTGGATTTATTTTGATTACATCACATCCGGCAGCAACTACCTTGTTTTTTTCTACCTGGAGAATTCCATATCCACAATATCTACTGCCCGGATCAATTCCTAAAATTATCAATCTTCAGATAACCTTTTTATAGTTTCGTCAGATATTTCCAGGTTCGAATATATTTTTTGAACATCATCCAAATCTTCCAGTTGGTCAATTAATCTGAAAAGCTTTGCAGCTACATTATCTGCAGTTACCGTATTTTTTGGCACTCTGGTAAGTTCTGCATTTTCGATAATATAACCTGCGGATTCAAGATTCTGCAGCACAGTATGGAGTTCGGAATAGGGAGTATAAATTTCATAAAATTCATCTTCGGTGATAACATCATCTGCTCCGGCATCCAAAGCAGCCATCATAACTTCTTCTTCGTCAATATCTGCTTTTGGAATCTGGATCAGTCCTTTCTGTTCAAACAGCCAGGCAACAGAACCGGTTTCTGCCAGATTACCTCCATATTTGGAAAAGGTGTATCGAATTTCCGCTACTGTTCGCTGTTTATTATCCGTAAGCGCATCGATCAAAATAGCTACCCCATTATGTCCGTAACCCTCATAAGTGTAATTAACATAATTCACACCTTCAATTTCGCCGGTACCGCGTTTGATCGCTTTCTCGATATTACTGTTCGGCATATTAGCAGATTTTGCAGAAGATATTGCCAGTCTTAAACGAGGATTCGCATCAGCATCTCCTCCGCCTTCACGAGCTGCAACGATTATTTCTTTTATAAGTTTTGTGAATAGTTTTCCTCGTTTTGCATCAGCAGCACCCTTTTTATGCTTTATGCTGCTCCACTTACTATGACCGGACATCTAACCTCCAAAATATTAAATTATACTTTTCATATAATCAATATCTTGCTTATGAATATCCCATTTAATTATCGAGATTTTTCTCTTTGGTCTATATTGTAAAATATCTCGTCGATTAAATACATTTAATAATCTTTCCAAAGAATTGCTCATTCCTTTTGGACTCAACAAAATCGATATAAATGGAATCGCTATAACTGAATAACCGATTAGTTGAGAAAGGTTTGATAAGGTTAATTGATCAAGTTTGCATTCAACGAATACTAATTCTACTTTATCGTTATATTCAATAAATCCGGTAATATCTTGTTGAATTTGATAAGTAGAAAATTCAGGAAAATATTTCTGATATTTTAATTTTATAATGAAATTACTTAAATAAGAGTCATGAGTATCTAATACTGTTATCTTTTTAGAATCTTTAACAAATTTACAATTTAGATATGACTCTAACCATTTACAGATATCGGGATACATTTCAATCTCACTTGAATACATCGCTTAATCCTTTTGCAGATAACAACCTAAACATTTGCAGATTTCTCTAAAGGCATCGAAATGTTTTCCAGATAATTCCGGTGGAAGTTTCTTATGGTTTTCATGTGGATGAATTGCTTTTTTTCCAGCCCTACGAGTTATTCCTTCGCAAAGTTTATGTGTATTCTTAAAATTTGCTTTATTATATTCTGATAATTCTTTTAATGCTTCACTTTTATGTGAAATATAAAAACCGGTTTTTTCAAAATCATCGGCATATATTTTTATTTGGTGTTCTTTTGCCCAACCGGTACTTTGTGATGAAGCTTTTGGATCTCTCAAGTTCGGATGACCAAAATTTAGATTTGTGATTGGAATACCTTGAGATTGCATTAATTTACAAATCTGAACAGGTAAATACCAGTTTTTATTTGAAATTTCAATATATACTCTGTGACGCCCAGCCTGATTGCTATTTGAATTTCTCATATAAGCTGTTACATCAGCTAAACCTCTTAAAAACTCCAATTTATTTATATTGTTAGTATTGAAAATCGCTTCCGGAATCAAAAAATCATGATAACTAAATCTTGAACCGTTGATTAAAAAATTTATAAATTGCCAGGAAATATCTTCATGATGCCATTTAAGAATAATTGATATATTTTTTTGAGTAACATTTTTTAATGTCTCAATACCAAGAATTTTCAATCTGTTAACGACATTATCAAGACTCGTCTGAATATGTAATTTTTGATTAAACTTTTGTGTTATTGCTTCAGCTTCAAGAGTTTTATATTTGAAATCAATTACTATTCTCTTTACCTCATTAGATATATGAATTTCTCCTCTGCCTGTTATTAAGCCTAATAAATAAGAAATATCCGGAGAAAGAAAATCAGAAATTTTATTTTTGTTCATCGCTTTTCCTAAAAATTAATAAATATTCATGAACTTTATTAATTATAAACTTACAGGGATATCCAAGGGGTCTCATATTATTATATTCCTTTTGTCTGTCCCAGATAATAATATCTTCAAAACTAAAGCCTGCTTCCTTTGCTATTTCTGACGCATCAATGTGCAAAGGGAAAAACTTGCTTTTTTTTCTTAGATCCATTACATTCAAAATAAAATAACCTTTATTTTTTAGAACTTTATACACTTCTGTAATAATGATTTTTAGAGAATTTATAAAAACATCATATTCTTCAATATTGCCAATATCTTCATTATTGTCAGAATAGTTTATATTTGTCTTATAATCTGCCGTTCTTTTACGATTTAAAATATTCCAATAAGGTGGTGATGTAATACACAAATCTATTGAATTTTCTTTAATTTTATCTGTCATTTTCTTCGAATTATAAACATGATATTCATACGAGACTTCATCAAAAGTTAAAGGATAATTATTTTGCAATCTTGTCAGAAAAACCTCTTTATAAATTGGATTTAAATCAAAACCAATAACATTCATTCCCTTTTGTAATCCAGCGATGAGAGTTGTTCCCGAACCGGCAAAACAATCTAAGATTAATGATTTTTTTTCATTTGTAAATACATCGATAAGTTTTGATATTAATCTTATTGTAAAAATTGCCGGATGTTTGAGTTTTCGTTCTTCCTCATTTTTATCTAGATCTCTCCAAATACTAAATGAATTTTGAAGCCATTCTTTCCCGTTTAATTGATTAGCTCTATTATTCATTGAGAGACCATATAAATTCTTTCATTTGTTTTATACGGATCAT
>SDBT01004587.1_pt1 | contig 23401 bp, 14 predicted proteins | sample 2277101 | NCBI WGS metagenome assembly SDBT01 (sample SAMN10404973, study PRJNA504765) | marine sediment metagenome | isolation source: marine sediment core GS10_PC15, 103 cmbsf | place: Arctic Ocean: Southern Knipovich Ridge | collected 2010 | reverse complement strand
GCAGGAATGGGTTCGTCTGGATCATGCCAAACAGATCCAGGAGTTCATCGGCTGGCAACTGAGTGTGATGCGGCCCTGTGGGCTGCGCGGGGTATCCTACGCGGTCGAACCCATGTGGCTGCCCGAAGGCGTCTACCGGGCCCACCCCAACTGGCGCGGTCCGCAATGCGAGTTGGGCCGGATCGCCCGCCGTCCCTACTTCGCCCCGTCAATCGATGAGCCCGAAGTCCTCGATCTTTATCGCCGGGCAATGTGCGAGTACTCCACCCTGTTCCCCGAAGTGGACCAGTACCGCTTCATGAGCAACGACTCCGGCGGCGGCATCGCCTGGACCCCAAACATTTACCCCGGCATGAACGGTCCGGTGAAGTATCGGACCAAAGACGGCGGCAAACGCCTCGCCGACTGGCTGAAAGCCCTGCAGGACGGCGCCCGCGATGCCGGCGTCGAGATGCGGCTTAACCTCCAATCCAGCGGCTTTCCGCCGGAGCTGTCCGCATCGGCCCAGCAGCATTGCCCGCCCGGCGCCTTCGTCCAGGGCCGCAACATTCACGGCGAGACTTGGCAAAGCGGGTCGGCCAGCCTTGGCGGCGGCATCTGGTCGCTCGCATACCCAGCCCAGGGATTGGGCAGCCCGGAATCGTTCATCAGCGGGTTACAGAACATTTACAGCACACCGGAAACACCGAAAGGCTATGCCGAGATCACCATGCGCGAAGAGGACGTTGACTTCGCCCGCATGATCTTCACCGCATTCTTTGCCGATCCCGGCAGCGGCAGCGTCAAACGAGCTGAAGCCGTGCTCCGCGTCGCTGAAGCATTCTGTGGCGCCGCCCAGCACGCTGAAGCCTTGGTCAACGCCTGGAAAGCAGTGCAACGGGCCGAACACGCGGTCGCCCAGATCCGCCAGAAGGGTTTCGGCCATGTGCTGCCGTTCTGCGGGGTCAGCATGCGCTGGCTGTTGCGGCCACTGGCGCCAAAACCATTGGAGTTGACCGACCAGGAGAAGGCACACTACGAACCGTTTCTTTTCTCGGCCGCCTCATCGGCGGAGAACACGCAACTCGGGCTCGTCCTCGGCAAGGGCGTGTTCCGCGGCGAGTCCGTGATGTGGATGGCGCGTTGGTGCCTCCAGGAAGCCTACAACACGTTGCGCGGCGCGCAGGCTGCGGTGGCCGCCGTGGCCCAGGCCCTCGACGATGGCGAGGGCAAACAGCGGTCAGCATTGCTGGCCGCCCGGATCGGCGTTTTCGCCTGCCTGGTGATGAACGCGCGCAACTGCATCATGTACAACTATACCCTGAGCATCGCCGAGCAGCCCCAGTTCGGGCCCAACCCGATGGATTACGACGATAACATCATCTACGACCAGCGGGCCCTGACCATGCGCAAGATCGCCCGTGAGGAACTGGACAACACCTTTGAACTGATCAACCTGCTGAAGAATACGGACGGCCGCGTGTTGCATCATGCCCAATCGGATGCAGAAGAAAGCGTCTTCGTTCTGCCGGTCGATCTCATCGGCGCCCTCGAACGCAAGGCCGGCGTCATGTTGGACCACTGGCAGGATTATGAAGAGCTTTTCCCCGCAACCAAGGTGTGGGATTACGAACCCAAACCCATGGACAACACCCAAATTGACGGCTGACACCGGTCAGAGCACTTGACAGAATTCCCCACAGGTTCTATAGTGCCGTAATGAAACGGGCTGCGAAACCGGGGACGATTAGGAATGGATAAGGATAAATCGCACCCAAGACTGTTTGCTGTCTTGGCCTTGGCTTTGTTCATCGTCGGTTTGTTCGGGCCTTTCCTGCTCCTCCCAATCTTCCGTTTTGGATATGTGGTGGGCTTAGTTCTCATTGTCCAACTGCTTGCACTCGTTTTTGGCATTATGAGTTGGTCAGAGAAGCCCGGGAAAGTCGCGGCGAAGCCATACAGAAAGCTCTTCATCAAAGGCGTAATCGGCCTGGTGCTTTGGTGGCCGCTGTTCCTTCGTGTGATATTTGAAGTTGTGTTGGGGTTCTGGTTCATGCGACTGGGCGTTATGCGCAACGCGAAAAGCAAGGCGCCGCATCCCAACTACAAAAAACGATACATTGAGTTGTACTTCCGGTAGGTTCCACCAATGTTCCACCTATTTTCCCGGGAAATGAACGGCACTACCTGGCCTCACATACCAATCATTGTGCTGAAAAACGCACACGTGTGCACATATTTTCGAAAATATCATTCCGCTGCCGGCGCTAAGTCAAGCTGTTTCATCAGGGACCTTGACATTAGGCGGGGGTGGTGTAGCGTAGGCCGTGGTGAAACCCCGGGTCAGGACCACCCCGCCTTATTCCTGAGCCCCGGAAGGGGCGATGCAGGGCGTTCAGTCCTTCTCCACCTTGCCCTCTGACTACGGATATTCTGGACACCTCCCATACCCCAACGGGGTTAGATAATACTGCCCAGGGCAACGCCCTGGGTAAAATGCCCCCCCCCCGTAATCCAAAGCCCTGAAAGGGCGACATTATTCCGCGGCGAACCTTTTATTTCGCACTTTCAGCGCTCAGGATGATGGTTGGTGGGGACCGTTACCCAGGGCGACGCTACGCTTGCCCTGGGCTGTATTATTACCGCGCTTTCAGCGCTCTGGCTCGCCCTGCTTTGCTTCAGCGTCCAGTTCCTTGCCGGTTTTCGCGCCGTGTTTGCGGAGGAGTTGGGCGCATTCGGCTTGTTTCTTTGGGTCAGTTCTGTACCTTCTGTGCTTTGCATAGTCCAGAGGTGTATCGCTCTTAGCATTCTTTGCGTTGATATTGGCCCCAGATTCAATCAGCACTTTGACAACTCTGATACGGCCGTGATAAGTTGCCACATGCAGAGGCGTCCAATCGTTCCCGCCCTTTGCCTCAATATTGGCCCTTGCCTCAACCAATACCTTGACCGTTTCAATGTGGCCAAGCCATGCCGCGATATGCAGCGGCGTCCAGCCATCTTTGTCCTTGGCATTGGCCTCGGCTCTGCCCTCAATTAGCAGCTTGGTCGCCTCGGTACGGCCATAACCCGCCGCGATATGCAGCGGAGTCCAACCAGTCTTGTTCTTGGCATTAGTGTGCGACCCGGCCTTAATCAGCAATTTGGCTATTTCGGTATGGCCCTTGCGTGCGGCCAGAAGCAGAGGAGAGGATTTCCAAGTGACCAGTCGCCTCTCATACTTGCGCGCTTCTGTGACCTCACCCTCCTCATTCACCTGCTCCCTATCCCACCTGCAAATCCACCTCACACCCTCAATATCGTTAATATCCACCATATCGAGCAAGCGAACACCTTTTGCTGCCCGCGAATTAAACCACCAGCGCACACCCAGGCCAAACAGCGCCAGCAGTCCGGCAATCAGTGGTAATTGCCAGGCCCGTTTCTTCTCCAGGCCCAGCGTCAGTATTTTTCTCAGCCGGTTCATTCCTGCACCTTATTACTCTTGAAGTATATCCGCTGCCGGCGCTGAGTCAAGTGTGTTTCAATAGGGAGCTTGATATCGGGCGGGGGTGGTGTAGGGTAAGGGTAAGAGCGCTTTTTTTTTGCGAAACGGCTACTCCCGAAAAGAGATTGCCACAGCAGATACGTTGTGCGACATGAAGTGCCCTTATTGCGAACATGATTTTCCGCTGACCTGGAAACGCTACTTAACCTCACCTTTTGGCAGCCACAGGTGCCCTCAATGCTCCCGCAAGTCTCGTCTCCGTTGGACCTGGCGCTATATTCTGGTCACCTGTGCTTGCGGCTTGCTTGGGATCGGTTCCTTAGCGGTCATTGGGATGTTTCTGTTTACCTATGAGTCCGGCTTAGTCGCGGGCCTAGTCCTCCTTATCCTGGTCGGGATTCCAGTGGATAAGTACTATGACACCCACTGCCGGGTCCTTGTTGGGAGCCCCAGTTCAGACGGTGGGACGGAACGTGGAAGGGATGATGATGCTGAAGAAGGCCGGATCACCTGCAGTATATGCCAGAAGAGCCACAATCCTAATGATGTCGTCCAGATTGGCGACCTGTCCTATTGCGTTAGCTGTAAGCCTATTGCTATTCAGATGCTAAAAGAAGGCTTGGCAGACGTCACGAAGTCGGCGGTACGGAAGCGGCACAAGAAAGATGTTGGCCAGAAAGGTGAGAAAACGGACCAATAATCAGAAACTTCAGCGCCCAGCCCACTCATACCCTTTGTATTTCTCATCAAGTATATCCGGTGCCGGCGTTTCGCGAAGCGTGCAACTTGCCGAAAACTTTTAATTTTTTGTGGTCGCATGACCGGGATGGGCTGGCGACGCCTTGACTTACCGACAGTGCTGAAGTAGCTTACACGTTACGGCAAAATTGTCGCCGCGCTACTTGCCGATGCTTAATACGCTGAAACGCCGCGCGAACTCCGCGTTCTCGGCAGGCTGGTCGCTGTAGCGGTCGTAGATCCCCACGATCACCGCGTCGGTCGGCTTGATCCCCTCGAACGTGCGTCGGAACGCCTCCTTCACCCATTCAGCGTGCTCGGAAAGCCGGCCGGCCGCCAGAATCTTGAATGCCAGGCAGGTTCGCTCGGTCTGCCGCATCGCCTTGAACATGCGCGGCGGATCCAGCGTCAGGTAGACCTCGGGCGCGTAGAGCGGCACCTGGCCCAGGAGCTTCTCCAGCTCTTCCGCGGTCCGATGCCGTTCATACACGCAGGTCATGTAGAAATCAACGTCCCAGCCCTTGGACTCGATCGTATCCACAACCGCGGGCATGTGGGTTGAGACCCCGACTTGCATGCCGGTATCGCGTACCCGTTTCAGGTAGTCGTGGATCTCGTCGAGCTCGCCCGCCTTGAAGCGGACGTCGGTAGTCTCGCCGTGGTAGGCCACTCCGAGGCAGCCCACGTCCGCCAGCTTCTGCAACTGCTCGGCCGCCCCGTCCCCGTCCTGGCCGAGAGAGACATAATGCATCTCGACGCCTTCATCGCGCAGCCGGCGGTACAACTCCAGGTTCCCGCCGCCCGATTGCCAGCAATTGATGCCCACTTCCACGCAGCGGCGAAGGGTCTTGAGCTTCTGTTCATCGGTGTAGTATTCGCGCATCTGGTGATTCACGAACGTGGAGAGGTGCGAGCCCGCGCCGAACGGGTTCGCACCACAGATCAGGCGCGAGATCGAATGCGCGCCGAAAGGAACCTGTGGTACCATGGGTCAGCTCCTGAATAGTGGTCTGCCGGTTATTGTTTCAAAGGTGCGGTGTCGGTGGCAAGTGACAAGTGCAGGCGTTGCCCTTGAATGCCCGACCGATGTGTGGACAATGACTCCCGAGACATCGCGTCCTTATGTTTCGTACGTAGACGGGCTGCCCTGGGGCGTCGTATGGCATCCGCGCGTCTGTCCCTGCTGTTCCAGGCCAGCCAGCCACTAGGAACTTCGATTTTCGCAAACCCCAATAAACGCTTTCCAGATGCCGATTCCAGCGTCTCCATATTGATATTTTTCTCCTGTGTCCAACGGAAGTCAAACGTTTCTTCGTGAGCCTTTATCTTTCCCAGCCGGCTCATTGCTTGCCCTTCTTTATTTCTCGTCAAGTATATCCGGTGCCGGCGCTGAGTCAAGTGTGTTTCAATAGGGAGCTTGATTGTAGGCCGGGAGGGTGTAGGGTGGGGATTGTCGGCGAAACCGGCCAAATGAAAAATCTCGACTAAGAACTGTGCAGGTCATGCGTTTTACGTGTATAGCTATTAAGGAAAGGAAGCGAAGATGAAATCGGCGCTGCTCGCACGCCTCATTTTAGCTTTTGCGATCCTGGCCTTGCCATCATGCAAGCAGATTCCCTCTGGCGGGTCAACATCCCAGTCGGCTTCGCAACAAGAAACACCTGTGCGAGTTCCCGAGATGGACGGTGTAATTGCTCAGCTTCACCGCGATCTCAAGGCATTAACCCCGAAGAAATGCTCACCGGATTTGGAGGACTGAAGCCATGTTCGTCCCAGGGCCTGACCCGTCACTGTTCGAGAAAGACAGCCACCCCCGCCTCTTCTTCGGCCCGGACGACATCGCCCTCCTGCGCGAGAAGGCGAAGGAAGGCACCCCGGCGCGCTGTCTCGCCGAGATGCTCCGGCGCTGCGAGCGCTACACCGACCCGTCATCGCCGGACTTCGTGGACCCGACGAAGGGCATAGACGCACTGCTCGAGGGCTTCGGGGGCGGCCAGCCGAACAACAGCTCCGACGCGCTCCACTGCCTGGCGTTCGCTCACGTCCTGACCGACGACGCCCGCTGGTCCGATCACGCCGCGGAACTTCTGCGCGGCATCATCTCTCAGGAGGAGCCCTCCGAGACAGGCGGCTTCGAGACGAACGTCTGCTATTCCAGCTTCGCCGGCCAGGTCACCTACGCGTTCGACCTGCTTTACCACGTCCTGCCGGAGGAGGATCGGAATGCGCTGGAGAGCTACATCCGCGAGCGCGTCGTGAACCGGTACGAGGAGAACGTTTTGGTCCCGCCGGACCGGCACAGCTGGGGTCAGGGCACGAACACGTTCCTGCGCAACTTCGAGAAGTACACGCTCGGGCTCGCGGCCGTGTATCGCCCGAACGACGATGCTGACGCGCGGCGTATCACCGAGATCGCCGGACGCCTCCGCCAGGCCATCCACCTCGGCATCGACGAGGGCGGCGCGATCTACGAGGGGCCGTCCTACGGCTGGCGCGACGCGGAGTGGTACGCCTTCATGGCCGAGATTCTCTTCCGGATCGGCGCGGCCGATCTCTGGCACGAAGAGCCGCGCTTCGCTGCGTTCTACCGTCACTGGGGCCATCTTGTTCTGCCGTGCGGCCGGGGTCAGAACAACTACTGTGACTCGCACCGCCTCCAGGGAGGGCGGCCCCACACCGGGATGCTGCTGAGCGCCCGGCGTCTTGATGACCCGGTGCTCCAGTGGGTCTACGGCAAGCTCGGGGGGCGCGGGGAGTACGGTGATCTCGGACCGTCGCCGGAGTGCTTCAAGCAGAACCTGGGACAGACCCTTCTGTGGGAGGACGACGATGTGACACCGGTCCCGCCCGATCAGGCCGGGTGGCCCTCCTCCCGTGTTTCCGGGCGAGCCGGCGTGATCACGATGCGCACCGGCTGGGGCGACAACGACACCTGCTTCAGCATGCTCGCCTCGACGCGCACCCACGGCAACCACATCCACCAGCAGACCGATTCCGGCCACTTCTGCTTCCTTGCGATGGGGGAGGCCTTCAGTATGGACTCGGGATACGGCGACATCATGGGGATGTACCATTCCGTGATGCGGCCGGGCGGAGAGGAGCCGTCCCGCGGCCCGCGCGGGTTCGGCCATATGTTCTTCGGCGGACGGATGGAGGCGTTTGCCTCCGGAACCGGTGCTGATTATGCCTGCGTCAACAACGCGGAGCAGTGGGAGTGCCACTGGGCGTACCGGCATGCCATGCTGGTGAAGGCGCCGGGCGCGGAGCCGTATGTCATCATACTCGACAACATGAATCACGGCGGCGATTACGAGACGTACGAGTGGCTGATGAACTCGGCTCTGGGCAACACCATCGACGTGGACGGTGAGAACGAACGCGCCACGGTAGACGGAAATAAGAACCGCCTGGAAGCGGCCTGGTCGTACCCGGCCGCAGACGAGTATCCGAAGCCGCACGCGCTCCAACTGTCAGCCGATGAGATCGATTCACAGCCGCCGGGCTACGGCATCGGCCGCAGGCCACGTCTCATCGCGCGCCTGCTCGGATACAACGGAATGCTGCTCTCCGCTCTCATCCCGCGCCGCGCTTCCGCACCGGAGGCAGGCATCGAACGGCTCGCCGCGCGCGAGCAGTTTGGGCTCCGGATCTCTCACGGTGATGTCGTGGACACCATCGTCGCAAGCGCCCACAACGGGAACATCTCGGTGGGGGAGCTGGAAGGGGAAGCCGTCCTCACGGTCTGCCGTACGGACAACGGCGGGAAACTTCTCTGGTGGGCCGCCGCGCAGGCCTGCGCCCTGTCCTTCAAGGGAAGGACATTACTCGATCGCCGAGGCGAATCGCTGATACTTGCCGAAGGGGCTGAGAAAGACCTCTGACGGCCATCCTGCTCGGTTTCACCGGGATCGATCTCGACGCCGAGATGCGCTCCCCCCCACCGTTCGACAGTCTGGGTTTCCCACCGGATAACTTCCCGGCTATCCCGGATCTGACCGCTGATGCAACCCGCCCGCGAAAAACCGGCAACTCCCTTGACATCCGCTCATTCATGAGTAAACATGTTCGCCGGGCTTTCAGACGACGAGCTGCTGGATAAGAATGCTGTATGAAAGATGAAGAGAATGCTACGGGCCTGAAGACTATAAGGATAGGAATCCCATGAGCAAGAAGACTCTCGACCACGAATCAGACTCCCAGCCGCCCGACACGCTCGACCTGGCCGACCATGGCCGAATGGCCATCAACGGGATGCTTGGGTCGCTCAATCCGGCGCTCGATTACGAATGCACCTTCCTCAACATCCTCGATGTGCATCCCGCTTACATGCTGCACTGGAGCTCGATGGTCAGCGGCGTGATGCCCAAGTACATCGAAGCCCTGCCGCTGCTGCGCCAGATGTCCGGCAGCGACCAGGGCCAGGATCTGCAGAAAGGATTCATGGATGCCATGCTGAAGAACATGGGCGAGGATGGACTGATCTACGATCGGCAGGATCCGCGCCGTCCCTGGAATGTGGGGGTCGGTTATGGAGCCAAAGATTGGGACGAAGACTATGCCAACATGGCCGGCAACGGACGGGCCATCACGGGCCTGCTCTACTGGCTGCAATGGACCGGCGACGACATCTGGCGCCAGCGCGCCAAACGGACGGCCGAACGGATGCTGGAACTGGCGATCACCGACGGCGACATGGCCTTCTACCCCAATCCTGGGCTCGGCAACGATTTCAGCTACCCGCGCAAATCGGGTTGGACGACCAGAAAGCCGCCGGAGAAGGCCAACGAGGGTTTCGAAGGCGCCTCGATGTACTACTTGTTCCAGCCCCTGCGCGGGTTCACCCGCTACTATGCCGCGACGGGCGATGAACGGTTCAAGGAAATCTCGCGCAAGTTCATCAACTGCGGCCTGCAGCCCAAGTTCTGGGGCGGCGCGGCGGACATGAGTCCCACGGCCGGCGCCGAGCGCGGACACTTCAAGCTGCACTTCCATGCCTCGACCGCGGCGTTGCGCGGCGTGTTGGATTACGGCCTCGTCGCCGACGACCAACGCGTCAAGGAACTCGTCGCCGACGCCTATGGCTATGCCCGCCAGATGGGCATCGGCCGCCTGGGCCTCTTCCCGAGTCCCGGCCACGAGGCGACCGAAGGCTGCACGATCGGCGACATGATCGGCCTGGCAGTGACCCTGACGGATGCCGGTCTCGGAGACTATTGGGATGACGTGGAAAAGTACGCCCGCAACGGGCTGCTGTGCGCCCAGGCCACGGACCTGGAGGAACTCAGACGCGTGTCCGAGGCGGGCAAGGAGCGCCCGGCCAACGCGCCGTTTGGCGGCTTGATGGACTGGCGCTTTTCGCCGGGAAACAACAAGGGTGTTCTGCCGGGTCAGGAAGTCCACGACCGCGTCCTGGAACGGACGATTGGCGCGTTCGGGTTTGTTGTCGGGGCCCGTTACCAGACGCCGATGATGATGCACTGCTGCACCGCCAACGCCAGCCAGGGCCTGTACTATGCCTGGGAGGGCATCCTCCGGCGAAGCGGCGCGGGCGCGGACGTCAACCTGTGGCTTAATCGCCGGTCGCCGTGGGCGGATGTCTGGAGCTGGTTGCCCCACGAAGGCAGACTCCTGATTCAGAACAAGGGCATGCGCCAACTGACCGTGCGCAAACCCGGTTGGGCCCACCGGACGCGGATCCGTTGCCAGGTCAACGGCCACGACGTCAAACCGCGCTGGGCCGGCGGGCGGATGATCTTCGACGGCCTCGTGGGCACGGAGACACTGTTGATCACCACGCCGGTGAACGTGGACAGCGCGACCTACACGATGGTGAAGCTGGCGGCCCCGCAGCATTCCCAGGAACAATACCGCTGTGAGTTTCGCGGTCACACGGCCGTCGACGTGCAGCGCCTCGTCGCCGACAACGATCCGCACGAACACGCCTGGCATCCTCCGCACGAACACGCTTGGTATCGCCTCTTCCGGCGTGAGCCCATGACAGCCGCAGCGGCGCCCACGAAACCGGCGCCAAGCTACGTGCACCCGGAGAAACTGGTCAACTGGCTGATGCTGGTGTAGGCGCAGAAGAGTCGTCGGACACCGTTCGTCATCCACGATGATGGCGAGCGTTATCCGGTCGTCGCCGGCTAGTGAACACACAACCAAGTGTTGCACCGCGACGCCGTAAGGTACACAAGAAAAGGGATTCATTCATGGACGCGCCTTGCTCGCAGACGACGGCAGCAACCGAATCGCCAAGCGCGGCCGACCGCCTGTTTCCGGCCAACCTGCTGCACGCTTCGTGGCAGAAGTTTCGGGCCCAGAGATACACCACTGCGGTCACCGGGGTCATATATCGCGGCACACCGCGCCCCACCTGCGGCATGCCGCTCGGCGGCATCGACACCGGCTGTATCGACATCGAACCCAACGGCATGCTTGGTTACAGCACTGTCTTCAACCATCTGGTCCGGCCGCGACTGCTGCTGAACTTGCCGTTTCTGGGGATTCACGTGGACGGCATCACCACGGTGTTGATCTCCGACCGCCTGGCGAAACAGGACCGGCCGTTTTGCAACAGCAACATCATGACGTTCCCCGACACGGACTACACGCCGCGCTACGACGAAATCGAACTGGACGGCGTGGAACTGGCTGATTCCATCGACTACTGGGGCCACTACCCGGTGCTCGACATGGAGTATAGGATGCCGGCGTCCGTCCGCGTCGGTCTGCGGGCGTGGTCGCCGTTTGTGCCGGGCGACACGGTCGCCTCCATGGCGCCCGGCGCCGTCTTCGAGGTCCATCTGCGCAATCCCGGAGACGGGCATCGGTCCGGAACGCTGGCGTTCAGCTTTCCCGGGTTTGAGCACCCGGAGAGTGACGGTGCTGTTGCGGTCGCCCGCGAATCGTTGTCCGGCGTTCTGAACGGCATGGCAGTGACCGGCCCACACCAGGGCAATCAGTGGGAAATGGCCTACCTGCTGGCGGCGCTCGAGACGCCAGATGCGAGGTCCGGCGCCCCGCTGAACGCCGACGGCGCGGCGTGGGCCGGAATCGCGTCGGCCCTGCCGGCGCCCGGCCCCGCTGAAACCGGTGTTTCTCTGGCGGTCGACTTCGACCTGGCGCCGGGCGAAACCCGGATCGTGCGGTTCGTTCTCGCGTGGTACGCACCGCGCTGGAAGGCAGGTGGCGCGCCGACCCACAAGAACACCGACACTCATGTCCACATGTATGCGCGGCACTATCCAGATCCGAGGACGACCGCTGCCCTGCTGGCGGCCCAGAGCGAAACGTTGCTGGCCCGGATCATCGCCTGGCAGAATGTGTTGTACACCGACCCAGAGATCCCCGGCTGGCTGGCGGACAGTCTGATCAACAACCTGCATCTGATCACCGAATGTGCAGTCTGGGGCGAGGCCGACGAATCTGTCGGCGCCTGGTGCCACGACGAAGACGGCTTGTTCGGACTGAACGAATGCCCTCGCGGATGCCCCCAAATCGAGTGTATCCCGTGCAGTTTCTACGGCAGTATTCCCCTGCCTTACTTCTTCCCGGACGCGGCGTTGTCCACGTTGCGAGGCTACAAAGCCTACCAGTACGACGACGGCCGGCCGCCGTGGATTTTCGGCGGATGCACGGCGCGTGAAGAGAACAGCCGGGTCGCCACCTTCGGTCTCGGCCGGCCCGACAAGGGGTACCAGACCGTGCTCAACTCCGCCTGCTACATCGTCGTGGCCGACCGCTACTGGCGAATCACCGGCGACGACGCGATGCTTGCTGAATTCTGGGACTCGCTCAAACGCGCCAACGACTTCTCCATGAATCTCCGGCCGGAATACGGTCCGTCGCAAGTCGTCGCCATGCCCAGTCCCGGGACCGACCCGGGCGGGCTGAGCGACACCGAATGGTTCGAGGCGCCGGAACCAGGCTGGAAAGGTTATGTCACGCACGCCGGCGCCATCCGCATGGCGCAGGTCCAGATCATGCGCCGAATGGCCGAGGCGATGAACGACGACGCTTACATGAAGGAATGCGACGACCGGCTCGCCGCCGGCGCCGAGGCGCTTGAAGACAAGCTGTGGAACGGCGACTGTTATCTGAACTTCAACGATCCGGACAACGACGAGAAGTCCGACCTGGTGTTCGGCTATCAACTGGACGGCCAGTGGATCACCGACTGGCACGGGGTGCCGGGGGCGTTTCCGCCGAATCGCGCGGCGACTACGCTGGAAACCATTCGCAAGTTCAACTGTGCCCTCAGCGACACCGGTGCGGTCAACTATGCCAACCCCGACGGTTCGCCCGCCCAGGTCGGCGGCTACGGCACCTACAGTTATTTCCCCCCTGAGCTGTACATGCTGGCCATGACCTTCATGTACGGCGGCGAAAAGGAGTACGGCGCGGATCTGTTGCGACGTTGCGTGGAGAATATCACCTGCCGCTGGGGCTACACCTGGGACGCGATCAACACGGTGCAGGGCGAGCGGGACTCCGGCGAGCGGGCGTTCGGCGCCGACTACTATCAGAACATGATGCTGTGGGCCGTGCCCGCAGCGTTGACCGGCGAAGACATGGAACAACCCGCCCGGCCCGGCGGTCTGGTCGATCGCATCATCCGGGCCGGCAGCGACAGCGGCCGGTAGCGGCCAGGGAGACCCAACAAGTTGGTGGACCAGGACTTGGTGGGCTGGCTGCGCCAGCACACCAAGCCGGTCACCACGTCGTTGGGCACGGAGAGATTATGAGCGATTCGCATAGAGTAACCGCCAGAGAGATCGCGCACAAGCACCTCAACGCAGGCGATCCTCTCGGTTGGTTTGAAGACCTTTACCGCCATCGCCGCCTCCCGCACAAATCAATTCACCACCGCCGTGTCAACGTGAATCCCGCTTTCTAACGCACGCCGCGGCGTAATCCGGGCGTGGACACGGCTCGGCGTAAAGACGGCGGCTTTTGGCGGGGAAGTGCAGCGTGGGTGATGCCAACATAGCAGGTTCACGGCCGACCGGATAGCCTTTCTCAGAAATAGTAGAAACACGGAAAGACTTGACGGCGGTGTGCTGCCCGGCCATATTATTCAGTAACGGTAAGGCTGGCGTGAGCGCCCTCGGTGACGCTCTCGCGAGCTTTGCAGGGGCCTCCAGTAACAGGAAATTCACATGCCAGTAGCAATACGCTCAGTTCAATTGGACCTCGCTCGGCAGATGGAGAGTCTGGATTATATAGAGTCGTTCATCGATTTGGCGGCAGACGCCGGGTTCAACTCATTAACCCTCTACCTTGAAGCTCGTATTAAGACGAAGTCCTTCCCCTACCCCGCGGACGAGGAGAGTTATACCATTGAGGAGATGAAGGAAGTCGTTGCCTACGCTCATTCCAAGCAGCTATCTGTTATTCCGGTTGTTTCATTTCTCGGGCATGCAGAGCTGTTTCTCAAATATGAGGCCCTGCAGTATCTGGCTGAAATACAGGATGGCGAGCGCGGGCGCTTCGGCAGTGGGAAGGGCGAGTTCTGTCCGTCCAATGACGAGACATACGTTGTTGCCGAGAAGTACTGGGAAGAGTTGTGTGAGGTGTTTACCGATGAGTATGTGCATATCGGTTGCGACGAGGTGTGGGATCTGGGGTTCTGCAAGACCTGTAAGGCCAGGCTCGACCAGGGGCAAACTCATGCAGGGCTTTTCGCTGAGCACGTGAAACGCATGCATGAAATCCTTAGCGGGAAGTTTGGCAAGACGCTGCTCATGTGGGAGGACATGAACGCGGACTATCCTGAACTGATCCATACACTGCCCAAGGATATCGTCAGGGTAGTCTGGAAGTATGAACCCGTCGTTGATTGCACCCCCAGTTACTTTGGCCGGGTAAAGAATGACAATCGTTTTGCAGGCTATGATGCGCTTGGCATCCCCTATTGGTATGCGCCACGGGAAGTCGATTTACGAAACATCACTTCGTTCACGGAATTTGCTGAATCATTGCATTCCCCCGGTGGCGTACTGATGACGGTATGGGAGCGGAAGCATTCATTGCTGCTCATTGATCACCCAAAAATAGTCTTCGCCGGCAAGCTCTGGAATACGCCAATAGAACAGCGCGATGTGAACGAGCTGTGGCAAGAGACCTGTGAAGAGCTCTTTGGCTCGTCTGACCCACTGGTGTGCACTGCCCTGTGGTCTGCCGGCAATCAGCACAGTTGGGGAGAGAACGCCATGTCGCCCCAATCCTTCATCAGAGGGTCACGGACAGCGTACATGAGTGAGCGGGATGCAATGAATCAGCATCTGCTGATATCCATGAACGCGTGCAAGAATAAGGTTGCCAGCAACCAGGATGTTATTGAGCTCACCATCTTGCGCCTGGAAATTGAACGCATCTTTTTTGATTTACTCACCTGGAGTCAGGAGCTGCAGCGTATGTGGGATGGGGCTGGCTTCATCACCCGAGATGATCTGGGCAACAAGCTGGACAGCATCTTGGATAGAATTCCCGGTCTCTCAGAACGATATAAGGCCCTTTTCGAGAAATGGCGTCCCGGCGTATTGGCGGGCAATGTGGTCGAACGTCATGAACAGTTGATCAAAGTCTGGCAGGAGTGGAAGAAGAAGGTCCTGACAAACTCGAAAGCGCCAGAGCGGGTAATCCTGCGTTTCTGCCTTAATGACTATTACGGTGCTCAGAAGGTCAAGATTGAGGTAACAGGAACTTCCTCGAACGAGACTGTCGAGATCTTCAACGGAGTCTCCAAACCATCCACGGTGGATTTGAGTGAACAGCCCTTCTACACCCGAACCTACCTTTTGGATGACGGGACCTGGGATCCCACGATCTCTATTACAAGCTGGGGCTACGAAGGGATATCTCTCTGTTACGCGAAAATGATCCTTGGCGGCGAGACCTATATTCCCGAGCGGATTTCCGGCGTGGAAGGAAGAGTCACAAACGCCGAAGCATTGTTGATCAATGACACGACGACCTGTGACATTGAATCGGCAACCATCGAAGAACTGATGAAGACACCAGCCTTAGCGGAAGAAACAAGCGCCCTGCGGATTCATCTGAAACGGGATCCGCGGGAATGGGGCGAACTGAGTTTTGAGTGATCCTATGGCGCACACTTCCGATATGGTTCTGCTTGAACACGAAAAAGAAGTTGAGATCGCTCCTGGCGAACGGTGGGATCTGCCGGACCTGGCAACGGTTCCGTTCCGCTACCACCGGGTGGTTTTTGAGTCGCGAACGGCGGATGATGCCTACTTGGTGGCCAACTCCCGCGATGCGTCGGGAACATGGATGAAGGCCGACCATTACACCGGGATCGACGCTTCCCACGATTGGCTGGTCAATGAGGCGCATTTCATGGGGATGGCCGGCGCGGCCGATATGCGCATTACGTTTCATCCAAAGACAGACGCCCGGCTCGTTGTTCGGAAGATTGTCGTTGACCATGCCACTTCAGCCGAAGTCGCAGCCTGGGCAGATGGCCTCTGTGGCAAGATGCCACCCCTCAAGTACCAGGCGCCGGCGGATCGGCTCAGCAAGTTGCCACGGACCGTACAGAGGCTTCACAGCAGCGACGCGTTTCGGCTACTGTTCTGCGGCGACAGTGTGGTCAACGACGCGGCGAACTCGCCCTTCACCGCCCTTCTGGAACGTTCTTATCCTGAGACGCAGGTGCACTTGACAAAAGTGCCGCGCACGGGAGAACACAAATCATACGAGTCGCTCGATGTGGAGCAGGACATACTGAGCCGGCAGCCGCATCTCGTAGTCCTGGGCGGCATCAGCCATGGTCGTGACGTGGACCCGTCGCGCCGTGTGATCCGCGAAGTACGGGCTGCATCCGATGCCGAGGTACTTCTCCTCAGTCCCTGTCCGCCGGTCACCAATGATCCTCACGACACCGACAATCCACACCCGTTGGCGAACCAGACCGATGAAGAGTTCCGAGGATGGCTGGCGGACATGGCCAGGGAGGAAGGCATTGAGCACATTGATATCACCACGCCCTGGTTGGCGTACGCGTTGGCCATGCCCTACCCGTACACGTATCTGATGCGCGACATGCACCACGTCAATACCCGCGGCACGCTGCTGATGGCCACAATCCTGGCGCGGCATTTTGCGCCTTTGCTGGCCGTTTAATCGTCGAAAAGAAACTGGCCCTTTCGAACCCCGCCATCGCCAACACCCCTAGAAATCAATCCACGACCATCGTGTAGTAGTGAATCCCGGTCTCTAACGCACAGCGCGGCGTAATCCGGGTCTGGACGGGTCGGCGTGACAACGCCGGTTTTGGCGGGGGAGTGCGGCGTGGGCGGCAACGCTTGACACGTGGCTCTACTCCTGCTTGGCCTGCTTTGCTTCTGCGTCCAGTTCTCTGCCGGTCAGCGTCATTCGGCTCACGTTAGGCATCCAGCCTTTGCTGCCATCCGGCTTGGTGGTCCAGACGGCGAGCAGACCGACAACGTTGCGGGTGTGCCGGTCGTAATAGGTGCGCAAGCACTTGAGGCCGCGGTTACCGACTGCCGCCCGGGTGATTTCCGGTTGCTTGCCGTATGGCTTCCAGGTTAGCCCATCCTTGGACTCGTAATGCCAGATGGATTGGGGGACCCAGGTGTCGGTCAGCCAGACATGCCAATTATCGTCGGCAATGCGAAGGACATTCAGCCAGATGCCGCTGCGTCGCGGGGTGCGAGGGAACGCGGTGAGAAACTCAATGATCTTGCCTTTCCCATCGCGCCGGAATTTCCAAGGACCTTCAATCCTGTCGCTTTCGAGGACCGCCATCGTTTGCCCGAACCCGTTCAGGTAGACACGCCAACGCTTGTCCTTCAGGCGGATGATTGTGCCGCCGTCGCTCCAGATGTGTTGTTTGGTTTTCTTGTGTCGGGTCTCATACTCGGTTTGTGGCTCACCCTTGAGTTTGCCCAGGTATTTCCAGGAGCCTTTCTCACCGGTCTCGGACACCACCAGTGCCGGCAGCAACGGAACACTTCCTGGTTTGTAGTCCGGGCAAACGCAACAGAGGAGAACGTAGCCGACCTCGGCGTCGTACATCATATAGGGCCGGGTGAAGCCACGGCCCGGGGCGAGCTTCCCGGGGTCCTTCATGTCCGGCACATCATTGATCAGCATGCCGTCGAACATGATCTCCTCATCGCCGAGTGTGTCGATGGTCGGGCCGCGTCGCACAAAGATCGTCCGCTCGACAGCGCCTTTGGGTCCCCAGCCGTTGGCCCAGAACTCAATCCCCCCCGACGGCGGTTGGACAACGGAGACATACGAGTTGCCCGAGTTCGTTGTTGAATACGGCAATGGAAAGAACGGTCCCGACCAATGCCGCAGTCCGGACTTGGGCGGGTCTCCCGGCAGATTGGGATCCAGTGGAAACTGTTTCAACTCTCCCGCGTCGGCCTTGACCGCATTCGCAGGAACGAGCCGCGGTTTGTCAGAAGCGCATCCGGCCAGAAACAGCGCCGCGATGGCAAGCTGTGTTGCGCTCTTTATCCATACCACCAGCTTCATGCCCCAACTTCGGTTATGCGCCTTATACTGGTAAAGCCCGAACAGCGTCAGCCCCAGATATAGCGAACTCAATATGCCCGCGACAATTCTCATTCGTGCAAGTATATCCGGCGCCGGCGCTGAGTCAAGTCTGTTTCAATAGGGGCGCTTGATATTGGGCGGGGGTGGTGTAGAGTAAACGCCCGCGCAAAGGAGCAATGATGCCGCATCCATGTGAGCAAGCCCGGCGGTTGGCGATCAACTGGGCCTAGAGAGGTGATCGATGAAGTTGAAAGAACCTGAGTTTCGTCCATATCCACTTGAGGCCATCTCGCCGCAGGGCTGGTTGGCACAACAACTGCGTATCCAAGCACGCGGCCTCAGTGGCCACCTGGACGAATTCTGGCCGGACATCAAGGATAGCGCGTGGATCGGCGGGACGTCCGAAGGCTGGGAACGCATGCCCTACTGGCTTGACGGGGTGATTCCTCTGGCTTGGCTCCTGGACGACTCCGCTCTCAAGAAAAGAATCGCCGGCTACCTGGATTATATTATTGAACACCAACACGAAGACGGCTGGCTCGGCCCGCGTATCGAGGAGAAGAAAGAGGCAGCGGATCTGTGGTCGCAGGCCCTCGCACTGAAGATGCTGGTCGTCTACCACGATGCGACCGGTGACGACCGGATTCCCGACGTTGTTAAGAAGGCTCTCCGCATTCTCGATCACCATATTGACACCCAGCCTCTGTCAAAATGGGGACAGTTTCGATGGTTTGAGTTCCTGATTTCGATTTGGTGGCTGCACGAAAGGACTGGCGAGTCGTGGCTGCTCGACCTCGCCGTCAAGCTCCACGCCCAGGGGTTCAACTGGCAGGCATTCTTCCGTCGCTGGCCTTTGAGAGAACCCACCGCAAAAGGCCGGTGGAACTTCGCCGGCCACGTGGTGAACAACGCCATGGCGCTCAAAGAGGGCGCTCTGTGGTGGCGATTGTCGGGCGATGACGCCGACCGCAACGCGGGTCACACCATGCTTCACGAGTTGGACCGATATCATGGCATGCCCACAGGGGTGTTCTCAGGCGACGAATGCTTGGCTGGAACCAGCCCGATTCAAGGGACCGAGCTTTGCGCTGTCGCGGAGTATATGTACTCTCTGGAGTGCCTGGTCAGCGTGTTGGGTGACCCCGCGCTTGCTGACCGACTTGAAATGATTGCATTCAACGCGCTCCCCGGCACATTTTCCCCGGACATGTGGGCTCATCAGTACGATCAGCAGGTAAACCAGATTGAATGCAGTATCCGCGAGAATCGTCCATGGAACACAAATGGACCAGACGCCAACATATTCGGTCTGGAACCGAACTTTGGATGCTGCACCGCCAACTTGAGTCAGGCGTGGCCTAAGTTTGCAGCCCATCTGTGGATGCGCACGCAGACCGGCGGCATCGCGGCTACGGCGTATGCCCCGTCAAGGCTCAACGTAGAAGTAGGGGGAGTCCCGATTTGTATTGAGTTGCAAACGGACTATCCATTCCGGAAGGACCTGCAATTCACGGTGCGAGTCGAACGGCCGATACACTTTCCTTTCTTGCTCCGCATTCCCGCCTGGGCGGAAGGCGCAACGATCGATATGGATGGGAAGCGCAGCCCTGTTCTGGGGGCGGGCGCCTTTCACACGATTGAACGATCCTGGCAGAACGAAACGACGGTCCTGCTATCTCTGCCCATGGTTCCGCGAAGCATCCCGCGTTCGCACAACGCGATCTCCATGTGCCGAGGTCCGCTTCTGTATGCGCTCAAGATCGCAGAAGACTGGCGTCAGATCAACTTGGACAAGCCATTCCGCGAATTGCCGCACGCAGACTGGGAGGTGTATCCCACCACGCCGTGGAACTACGCTCTCGAAACGGATGAACGAACGCTGGCGAAGGACATCACATTTCAGGATCATCCGATGACAGATATTCCCTTCTCACCAAAAGCCCCGCCGATCTCTGCGAGCATCAAAGCTCGTCGAGTCCCTGACTGGATGGAAGAGAATGGATCAGCCGCGCCGACCCCAGTAAGTCCCATTAGAACGGATGAGCCGTTGGAGGACTTGGTCCTCATTCCGTACGGTTGCACTGACCTCCGCATCGCGGAGTTTCCCATTGTCGAAAAGAAAAGAGATGCCGAATCAACGGATCCAGGCGACGCTTGACAGCGTGCCTGATCCGCAACGTTATGCACGCAGAACAGAAGGAAGCAAGGGACTATTTTGGTATTCAAAGCTAAAGGCAAGGGAGATAATGTGACAAGTGCGCGACCGAGTATCCTGTGGGCGCCGCGGGAAATCCTGTGTGGCCGCAGCTTTCGGGTGCCGGTGCACTCCACCTCAGCCGTTGAATTCGAGGCAGGCCCGTTTCGGATCGTCCAACAGTCCGAGCCACGCGACAATGTCGTACGTTTCTTCCTCAAAGCGCCCGAGTCCGGCGTGGCGGGAAAAGTGACCGTTCGGAACGCGGCGGGGGAAGACAGCGCCACAATTGGGGTGCTTCCTCTGGTAGCGACGCGCACGGTCAGGACTGTCGGGTCCAACATATTTCCCCGTCGCTGGCCATTGGGGCAATCCTACAACCGGACAAAGACTTCTCAAACGCTTCAGAACGGAAGAACACCCAACGGTTCCGCGCTCTCTGACGATGACCAGGACCGTCTCGGCTGGCTGCTTGCATTGTCTGATGCAGGGGCCTGGCAACAACTCCCGCCCAGTGAAGTGCCTCGCAGTGCCTGGGTCAACAAGAACGAGGGTTGTCCGCAACATGGAACGGCTATCTTTGCTCACGGTGGATTCTATCCGTGGCGCCATAATCATCAACCCCTCGACTTCCTTTGCCAATGTCCGGTGGGTGAAGAGACATACCCGTCCAACGACATACTGAACGATGACTTTCTGTCCGGCCCGTACCCGGACGATGGGTTCGGCTATGTGGATGATAGTGGCGCATGTTACCTGTTTGCCGCGCATTATCATTGGATGCAGGCGGGCACGTTTACCGGGCATATTGCCCTTCTGACCAGAGCCCTTCGCGCCACCAATATCCTGGCAGATACTCGCGAAGCTGTGGTCCACCGGCTGGCGTTGCTTCTTGGCAGGCTAGTCGTGGAAGAGCTCTATCTGGCTGCGGTCCCGCAGTTCCGGTACGGCTCACATCTGACAACAGTGGCGGATGATCTCTGGGGGCCGACTGATACGGCCATCATGGAGCCATTTCCGGATCGGCATCCTTTCGCCAGCGGCACCATCTGCTACAGCATTGCCATGCCGGGGCTCATACAAACCTGTTGCCGGGCCTATGATGCGCTGTTCCCATACCTGCACTCGGATAGCACGCTTCCCGGCATGCTAAATGCTATGGGATTGCCGGTGCACACCAGCGATGACGTACTGCAATTGATCGAGGAGATGCTTGCATGCTTCATCCAACATCATTTGGACAACTACACCAGTTGCAATCATCCGCACTCAAGCGTGGCAACCCTGATATGCCTGCGCACGCTTTGCCCGGATAACATAACGGAGCTAATGGACTTCCTCTTTGATGGCTGTGACGATCAGATCCGCACGTTCGTCACCAACGGGTTCTACCCGGACGGCCTGTGTTATGAGGCGTCGGGCGGCTACAATTCAGGACACATTCTGGGAGCCCACTTGTTGCACGAGCACGTAGAGGCTCTGAGAAAAATCCGGCCCGACGAGGTGTCAGCGGAACGCTACCCGCCGATGGCGTTAGACCCCCGGTTCAAGCTCGTGGCCAAGCCGCCGATAGAGACGATAATGTGCGGCAAGGCTGTGGCGGCTTACGGCGATGACCGGGCTCCGGGCTCCATGGCGGAGGGTTCGGACCCAAGTGCCGTGCTCACCGAGGACGTGCCATGTTGGTTAGGGTGGGGACAAGCCGAACACATCTACACGAAGGCTCTTGAGCATGACCCCTGCCCGCTCTACGCCCGAGTTCTCAACGCTCTGGGCAAGATCCAGGAGAATCACACTGCCAAGCGGCTGATAAATGACCATGGCGCGGCGGGAGAATACCCAAGCCTGATGCTGGATCATGGCGGCATCGGCATTCTCAGGCTACGCCGCGAGGATGGGACAGACCATGCCGCGGTGTTCAGCCACTACATCAGCCAACCGTTCCATCGGCATGATGACTTCCTTGATGTTTCACTGGTTGCATTCGATCGCCTGTGGAGCCCGGACCTTGGGTATCCGGCACTACACGAAACCTGCCATTATTGGGAGGGGTACTGGGCAACGCACAACCGCGGGAAGATCATCGCTGGCGCCACCGAGGATGTTGTAGGCTCCGGCAAATGTAATCTGTTCGCCGACACCGAACTCGCCTGCCTGATGGACTTGGAAGGCGCGGAGGGCGAATTCCATGACTGGCGGCTGTGGACACCTCAGGACAGATTCCATCGGCGCCTGCTTGTCCTGATTCCCAGCGTCGGCGAGGGTACTGTTCTGGTGGACATGTATCGCCTCGAGGGCGGGGATGAACACTGGCGATCCTATCTGGGCACGCAAGGCAGCATGGAATGGGAAGGCTCTGATCTTACTGCCCGCGCGGGCACGGCAGCGGGAGAAACAGTAGCACGCGGCCAGATCGAGAAGGCACCCTCCGGCAAAAGAGCTTTGGCGATGATGGATCAAGTGCGGGAAGGATCAGCGGACACACCGTGGAAGGCAGTCAACGTTTGTCGTGATGATCCGGACTGGGCCATGGATATTCATGGCGTCGCCTGTTCGCCGGGAACTCGAGTTATGATCTGCCGGGGTGGACATCCCTTGACCCGGCCGGAAGACTCACCGTATGAGTTCTCTCCTATCTTGCTCAACCGCAAAGCGGACAACAACGCCTGGTCTTCTTTTGATCTCGTGTTTGAGCCTCATCATCAGAGCCCGACCATTGAACATGTTTCATCCCTTCGGGCTCTTAACGAGGAGCAGGGAGCATCGGGCGTATCCATTCAACTGATCGACGGGTCCAAAGTGACAGTACTGTGGAATCCGTTCGCAAAGGGACCAGTGTGTTTTGAAGGCGGTTCAGAGTTGGATGGGCCGGTCGCGGTCCTGAGAGATACACCGGGAACAGATCAGCGTTGCCTGGTGACATTGGGCGGATCCGTCAAAAGGTCGTCATCCTCATTTTCGTGCAGCCGGGCGCCCATGTCAGGGAAGGTGGTTGCGCTTGGTGATGATCCGTGTAAAGCGGTGGTGCGCCCAGACCCCGGATGCACTTTTGAGAAGGGCATGCGCGTCAGGTTGTTCCCACGTGGCCACTGGCAGGAGATCGAAGCCGTCGAAGCGATGGGCGACGGAACGCAGGAACTGACATTCTCACTAACGCGGGTCCTCTCGACAGCCAGAGTTGAACCGGCATTGCCGGTATTTGAAGATAATGAGATTGTCCTTCATTCTCGCCTGCCGCTGGCTTGGGCCGGCTACTTCAGGAAGTGCACTGCGGCAAGCAGAAGCGGCGGCTGGCAGGTGCCGATCCTTGATGTCCGCATGCGGGAAGACACTCCCCGCTGCTATGCAATTATTGACGAAGGGGCGGATCAAGCCATGCTCGACAAGATCATGCCGGGCGAATGGATCGACTTTCTCGACTATGTCCCCGGCGATACCGTGGTAGAGGTCGA